>CETS01056828.1_pt1 | contig 10455 bp, 8 predicted proteins | sample 356391 | NCBI WGS metagenome assembly CETS01 (sample SAMEA2622673, study PRJEB7988) | marine metagenome | isolation source: saline water (ENVO:00002010), including
AGTTCCGTAGCCAGAAATCTCATAATGTTCAATTCGCTGTGCGTCTGCAATGATGCCAGCATCATTAACTTCATCGGTAGTTTTTTCTTTTAGAAAGTCTTCAGCCTCTTCAATAAGACCTTTCATCGCTTTGCAGGTTTCACCGGTTGGTTTAATACCTAATTCTTTGCAAATTTCTGATAAGCGCTCCTTATGTTCTTTGGTTTCTTCTAAATGATCCTGAAAAGCTTTCTTAAGCTTTTCATTTTTAGCCGCTTTAACCATTTTAGGAAGCGCTTTGATGAGTTGCGTCTCAGCGCTGTATAGGTCCTTTAGCTGGTGTTTGAATAAATCTTGTAAATTTTCCATTGTTTATTAAATTAGGTTGTTAATGGATTAAATTTAGACGAAAAGCATCCCTGCTATAGTTAAATAGTTAAGAAATATTTCTTAGCCTTTAGCCAATAATTGAATGTTTTTTAATAGGAATGTAGACTTAAAAGATTTATTCATTGAGTATAAAAAAACGCCTTGCAAAAAAGTATTGCAAGGCGTTTTAGTTTTATCGTATCACTTTCCCGTCTTTATCGTGAAAGTGGTATTCTAAATACGTGTAAGCATCTCTTGGTATAATTTTAACCCATCGCTTATGGTCAAAAAACCACTGTGATCTGGGAGATGGAAAGCCTTTAGTTAAAAAGGCTGAAATAAATGGGTGCGTTGATAGCGTGATCTTTTTATGATTTTTCTTGATCAGGCGCTCTAAATCGGCTTTAATTTTTTGTATTAAGATAATTGGTGCCTCAATCTCACCATCGCCGTTTGGGTTTTCCTCACGGGTCTTAATATTCATTTCTGGCCGTACGCGTTGTCTTGTAATTTGTATAAGTCCAAATTTACTGGGAGGGAGAATCTTGTGCTTGGCACGATCATCACTCATTTCCTGTTTAAGGTGATCGAAAAGGGTTTTGCGGTTTTCAGCTTTCCCCATATCGATAAAATCGACTACAATAATGCCGCCCATGTCGCGAAGTCTTAACTGGCGCGCGATTTCTGTAGCACTAATTAAATTAACCTCTAAAGCCGTATCTTCCTGGTTTTTGGATTTGTTAGAACGATTACCACTGTTCACGTCTATAACGTGCATGGCCTCTGTATGCTCTATAACCAGGTAGGCGCCTTTACTCATCGATACAGTGCGCCCAAAGGAAGTTTTTATTTGTCTTTCGATACCGAACTTTTCAAAAATTGGAACATTGGACTGATGTAATTTTACAATTGATTCTTTGCTAGGAGCGATTTCGCTCACATAGTCTTTAATTTGTGTGTAAAGTGTCTCATCATCTACTGTAATAGAAGTAAAAGTGTCGTTAAATACATCTCTTAATAAAGAAGATGCACGATGTAATTCTCCTAAAACTTTTGAAGGATAATGAGGCTTATACAATTTTTTACACATCGCTGTCCAACGACCCATCAAATTTTGGAGGTCTTTGTCCAGCTCTGCTACTTTTTTGCCTTCGGCTACGGTTCTTACGATAACGCCAAAACCTTTAGGTTTAATGCTTTTTACAAGCCGTTTTAAGCGATCTTTTTCTTCTTTGCTTTCGATCTTTTGAGAGACCGAAATTCGGTTAGAAAAAGGGACTAGAACGATATATCTTCCTGGTAAGGATAATTCACTGCTAATGCGTGGACCTTTGGTGGATATTGGCTCTTTTACGATTTGAACCAGTAGCGACTGATTTGATTTTAAGACATCGGTAATACTACCATTTTTGTCTATATCTTTTTCAAAAGTAAAATTCTTTAAGGAATAATCTTTTAGTTTACCTGTGCTTACACGTTTTATGAACTTTAGCAAGGATGAAACCTGAGGGCCCAGATCGTGATAGTGTAAAAAACCATCTTTGGTATAGCCAACATTCACAAATGCGGCATTTAACCCGGGGACAGCTTTTCTAATCTTGGCGATCATGATATCGCCAACATTAAAATTGTTGTCGTCTTCATCCTTGTTGAGTTCAATAAGTTTTCCATCTTTTAATAAGGCAAAATCTACAGCAGAGGATTCGGACCGTATAATTAATTCTTTGTCCACTCTATTTCGATTTTTAAGCCCGAAAAATTCGGGATGGATTAAACATTATTTTATCACAGGTGTTTGAAGCCTGAAGAAATTTTAAGAAATCCATTCTGATTAAAAATCAGGGTTTCTTAAAATTTCGATGTCAAAGAACGTTGTTGTTAAAACAAAATCTTTTAAATAAAAAAAGTAGTATGAAAACTACTTTTTCTTGTGGCGGTTAGCTCTTCTTCTTTTCTTACGCTTGTGCGTAGCTACCTTATGTCTTTTTCTTTTTTTACCACTTGGCATAGTGTTACGTTTTAATTAATAAATTTATTTCATTATTCCAGAAGTTTATTCCTGGATAGCTTATTTTACATCTACATTACTCTTTACACCCTCTACGAAAATTTTCGCCGGCTTAAACGCTGGAATGTTGTGAGCTGGTATTTTAATAGTTGTGTTTTTAGAAATGTTTCTTCCTGTTTTTTCAGCTCTTGTTTTTACAACAAAGCTTCCAAAGCCTCTTAAATAAACATTGTCTCCACTTTCTAAAGAAGATTTTACCTCTTCCATAAAGGTCTCTATTGTAGCTTGTACATCACCTTTTTCCATTCCTAATTTCTCCGAAATATTCGCTACGATATCTGCTTTCGTCATTTTCGTGCTATTTAATATTTATAAATTGGGGTTCTTAATTTTCAAGGGGGCAAATATAAGAATTATATATTCAATATTTCAAACCTAAATCATTAAATAATAACGGAATAAAGAATTTATATTGCGCAGAGACTTTTTAAATTATGAATTTTTCTAAAACTTTGATTAACTGGTACTTAAAATCCAGGCGTGAGCTGCCCTGGCGCGAAACCACTAATCCTTATAATATTTGGCTTAGTGAAATCATGCTTCAGCAAACGCGAATAGAGCAGGGGTTACCTTATTATAACAAATTTATAGCGGAATTTCCAAGTGTTTTTGATCTTGCTGATGCTTCCCAGGATAAAGTGATGAAATTGTGGCAGGGACTGGGGTATTATTCCAGGGCAAGAAACCTTCATGCTACTGCAAAGCACGTAGCTTACGAACTTAACGGTGAATTCCCCAAGGATTATAAAGGACTTTTAAAATTAAAGGGAGTAGGCGACTATACGGCCAGTGCCATAGCTTCGATAAGTTATAACGAACCTGTTGCGGTGGTAGATGGGAATGTATATAGAGTGCTTTCACGATATTTTAATATAGACACTCCTATTAACAGTACTGAAGGTGTAAAAGAATTTAAAGCTTTAGCGATGGAGCTTTTGGATAAAAAAGATCCGTCGAATTTCAATCAGGCTTTAATGGAGTTTGGCGCGCTGCAGTGTAAGCCTAAAAATCCACTTTGCGATTCCTGTCCTTTTAATACTAGTTGTTTAGCATTAAAGGAAGATAAGATGGGTGATTTGCCAGTTAAGATCAAGAAAGGTAAAATTAAAAATCGATATTTTAATTATATGGTTTTTTCTTCAGAAGAAAATAAAACGCTGCTACAACAAAGAAAGGGCAAGGGAATATGGTATGGTTTGTACGAGTTTCCTTTAATTGAAACCAAATCTGATATTCAGGAAGCAAAAATTATTGAAGAGAATAATGAATTTCAGCATTTAATGGAAGCAAAAAATCCTTCAGTGAGTCTTTATAACGATCAGCCTATTATCCATAAATTGTCACATCAACATATTTACGCACGTTTTTGGCTTGTAGATGTGCAAAAGCTGCCCAAAGGAGGAATTTCCGCAGAAAAAGTAAAAGAATATCCCGTGCCGGTGTTAATTCAGAATTTTCTTAATGAAATTGACATAGAAAACTTGTAATTTTGTAGCTTTTCAATTTTATTATAATTCAGTTTCAATCACATTGATTTTTTCTGTATTTTAGAAAGACAAGTTTTAAACGAATCAAAGACAAATATTTATGACAGGGACGCTAAACAAAGTAATGCTTATAGGACATACCGGGGATGATGTAAAGATGCATTATTTTGAGGGCGGTGGCTCGATTGGCCGTTTTCCATTAGCGACGAACGAAGTATATACCAATAGGACCACCGGTGAACGTGTAAACAATACCGAATGGCACAATGTTGTTGTGCGAAATAAAGCCGCTGAGGTTTGCGAGAAATACCTTAAAAAAGGGGATAAGGTTTATATTGAAGGTAGGATTAAAACCCGTAAATGGACAGATGATAAGGGGATGGAACGTTATTCTACCGAAATTCAATGTACCGAGTTTACGTTCTTAACTCCTAAAGGAGAAAGTAATGGTGGTAATTACGACTCGCAAAGCAATCAAAATACGCAAAGTACCTCAAATTACCAGGGTAATAATGCTAACAGTAATTCTGGTTCTTCGGGAAATAATAATAATTTTGCCAGTCAGCCATTTAATGGTAATGATGAGGAAGAAGATGATTTACCATTTTAAGTCTAACTAAATTTATTGCATTTGGATCCAGAACCCCCCAGTATAATTTTATGGGCCGCGTTTGATTATACCCAGGTAATAAGCTTCATTTTTTTATTGCTGCTATTGTTATGCTCTGCCATGATATCTGGTGCAGAGGTAGCATTCTTTTCATTAACTCCGGCAGATTTTATGACTGAGGATGGTCATAAAAGAACAAAGTCTCAGGAGATTGTTATAAAGTTATTGGAGAAGCCCAAGAAACTACTTGCGACCATTTTGGTGGCTAACAACTTTATTAACATCGCTATTGTATTATTGTTCGATTCGGTTTCAGATGAGTTGTTTAGCGGGTTTGATATGGTAGTTTTTGGCTTAAACCTAAAGCTTATTTTTGAAGTTGGAGTGGTAACTTTTTTAATCTTGCTTTTTGGTGAAATTCTACCAAAAGTTTATGCCAGCCGTAATAATGTACAGTTTTCTAATCTTATGGCGCAGCCGGTAAATGTACTGGATTCTTTATTTTCTCCTTTAAGTGTTCCCATGCGTGCCGTTACCTTGTATTTGCACGAGAAGTTGGGGAAACAACGTTCTTTTATAAGTATAGACCATCTTTCGCAAGCTTTAGAATTGACCAGTGAAGAGGATACTACCAAAGAAGAACAGAAAATATTAAAAGGCATCGTTTCTTTTGGGAATACGGATACCAAACAGGTCATGCGTCCACGTATGGATGTTTTTGCGATAAGTGATGAAGATACTTATGCAGAAATTATTCCCGTAATTATTGAAAATGGATATTCCAGGATTCCGGTTTATAAGGAAAATATCGATAATGTAACCGGTATTTTATATATCAAAGATTTATTGCCTTATCTGGATCGCGGTGACTTTGAATGGACATCCCTTCTAAGAGAACCTTATTTTGTTCCTGAAAATAAAAAACTGGATGATCTTTTAAATGAATTTAAGGAAAAGAAAAACCATCTGGCGATTGTTGTAGATGAATATGGCGGCACCAGTGGGTTGATTACTCTTGAAGATATTATTGAAGAGATTGTAGGGGATATTAGCGATGAGTTTGATGATGAGGATTTAATTTATTCGAAATTGGATGAATTTAATTTTGTTTTTGAAGGTCGAACCCCGCTTAAAGATTTTTATAAAATTATAAAATTAGAGGATGCTTCTTTATTTGAAGATAATAAAGGCGAAGCCGAAACTTTAGCTGGTTTTTTACTGGAAATATCCGGCGATTTTCCGCAGCAAAACGAAATTATTAATTTTGGGAATTATAATTTTAAAGTCGAGGCTGTTGATGATCGGCGTATTAAGCAAATTAAATTGACGATTTTACCTGTATGAGGTATTTAGTTTATACTGCGATATTTTTTATATTTTGTTTGATGTTATCCTGCGGGAATGAGGTTAAGCCTAAGCCAAAAGCGATGCTGGCCTTAAGTTATCCACAGCCAGCCTACCAGCCAATACGCCTAAATTGCCCCTATACTTTTGAGAAAAATCAATTAGCTGAAATTGCTCCGTCTAAAAGTAGAAACGCTTGTTGGTTAAACCTGGATTATCCGCTTTTAAAGGGAACGATTTTTATTACTTATCAACCGGTAAGGAATAATCTGGATTCCTTATTAAGAGATGCTCAAAAGTTACCTTTGGAACACACTATAAAAGCCGATGCTATAGAAGGCGATATTTATACCAACGATCTTCATAAGGTCTACGGTATGTTTTATGAGCTAGAGGGAGATGCGGCATCACAGGCGCAATTCTATATCACCGATAGTACCACGCATTTTTTAACAGGTGCGGTTTATTTTAATACGCAACCTAATTACGATTCTATCTATCCGGCAGCAGATTATATAAAGCAGGATATGAGACATTTAATGGAAACACTTAGGTGGCAGTAAATTTTCTCATTTTAGATTTTGATTCTAATATAGAATTTTGATTTTTGCCGCAAATTTAAAAACTATGGCGGCTGGAAAAATCAAATGGATTTACCTTTTTATTCTCTCTTTAATCTGGGGAAGTTCTTTTATTCTTATCAAAAAAGGATTGATAGGTTTGTCTCCGCTTCAGGTTGGTGCTTTTAGAGTGATTTTTGCGGCTTTATTCTTGATCCTTGCAGGCTTTAAAAAAATCATTAATCTAAAATTCTCGCAATGGAAATGGATCGTTGTTTCCGGTTTTGTAGGTTCTTTTTTTCCGATTTTTCTTTTTTCTTTTGCTGAAACTAAGATTAGTAGCGGGATCGCTTCAATTTTGAATGCAGTTACCCCGTTAATGACCCTTGTTTTAGGAGTATTATTTTTTCAGGATAAAATGAATGGTAACAAGGCTATAGGTGTGTTTGTAGGCTTAATAGGTACTGCTGGGCTTATCCTTAGTAATGCCAGTTTTAATGGTAGTGAAAATTACCTATATTCATTATTAGGCGTTTTGGCAGCTGTTTGTTATGCGGTAAACGTAAACCTTTTAAAAAGATATTTGAATGATATTTCTGCACTTGCGGTAACTGCAGGCTGTTTTACGGTATTACTGGTTCCTGCCTTATTAATTTTAGTCTGGTCTGGATTTTTTAATGAAAATCTATCCAATATCCAGTTACAGCAATCGGTTGGTTTTATAGCGATTTTGGGCTTTTTGGGAACTGGTGTAGCCATGATTATGTTTAATCGGCTGGTGCAAATTACCAATCCTGTTTTTACCAGTTCGGTTACTTATACGATGCCAATTATAGCTCTGGGGTGGGGCATTTTAGATGATGAGGTTTTTAGTTTAAATCAGTTAATTTTTGCGATGCTTGTGATAGCAGGTGTTCTGATTGTCAACCGGGCTAAAGCAATTTCGATAAAAAGAAGAAGGAAGCTTGCCTAGAATAAAAAAGCCGACTAAAAAGCCGGCTTTGATCTAACATTATAATAATAAGTAATCGTGATTATTCGAAATCCGAATCTTGTACTCCTTCATTAATTTTGTACTCCTGAACTTTAAGATCAAAAGACTGTGGTCCCATGCTTTGGGAAATAGTAAATGGCATTTTTATACCTTCAACTTCCTGATAATCACTATAAGTTGTTGGAATGCTCATGGTCTGTCCCATTTGCGAAACAGTTGTAACTGTTTTAACTTTTAGTCCGCTTTCTACATCATAATAATTTGTGGTGCTTTCACTTACTTTTACTGCGTAAGCATCACTACCATCGATGTTTTCAATTCCGGTTACTTTAGCATCTTCGCTTACATTAAGTTCTGGGAACGTATTAGCTTCTACAGCTACGGCTTTTATCTGTTCTTCGTTCATTGGCATTTTTTGCCCCTGTACTTCCATATATCCAGATTCACCATTGTAAACCTGCTTTTGCATAACGTTTCCAGAAACGGCAACAGTTTGATAGAATTTGCCTGCATTGCTTTTTCGTTGTTCTAAACTTAACTCCTGTCCCTGGATAGAGGTAGTTGCAGTGAAAGCTATGGTGTTTATGGCTTTAGCAGCTTCTGCGCCACCAATAGCATCTATATAGTCTGAGTAAACAGTTTCTACTGTAACCGAAGGGTCTAAAGCTTTGTTGTAGTCTGGCTTTTCAATTTCTTCACCATATTTACTGTAATACTTAACTGGGAAAGCTTTACCTTTATATTGCATGGTTTCCAGTTTATCGGCAACTTCACTTCCTTTTCCTGCAATTACAATTCGGGATTGATCGGCAAGGAAATATTTCTTTGCTACTCTCTGCACATCTTCCAAGGTTACATCGTCGATATTTTCAAGGTACTCTCTATAGAAATCTTTATCCAAATCTTCAGTTTCGATTTCCATGGCAAAACCTGCAATAGTAGAAGGCTGCTCCAGGCTAAGCACAAAATCTCCCGTAAGTTTTGCTTTAGCATTGGCTAGTTCGGTTTCAGAAACTTTTTCGTTTCTAATTCTATAGATTTCATCTAAAAATGCAACAACAGAGCTATCGGTCACCTCATTACGAACACTAGCGCTTGCTACGAAAGTTGCTGCATATTTATCGTTACCGGTTCTTGAGTACGCACCGTAAGTATATCCTTTATCTTCTCTTAGGTTAAGGAAAAGACGCGCCTCACCACCGCCTCCTAAGATTTTGTTGGCCACCATTACTGGGAAATAATCCTTCTGGTTTTTCTGAAGATTCACAGTATTTACCAAAGCGATCTCACTTTGTACTGCGTTTGGCATATCTACAAAGTTAATTTCAGTTTGAGCTACATTTTTAACTTTAGGAATGTTAACTTCTGGAATTGCTGTCTTTTTCCATTTTGAAAATTCTTTCTTTACTAAGCTTTTTACTTCTTTTTTATCTACATCCCCTACAATTACCAGGTAAGCATTTGCTGGTGAAAACCAGGTTTGGTAATAATTCTTAACATCTGAAAGGCTAAGGTTTCCTATGCTCTCCTGGGTTTCGAATTCTCCATAAGGGTGATCTTTTCCATACGCTAAAGCTGAACGTACTCTGGCGGCATTGTAAGCCACATCTTTTTCATTACTTTTTAGGTAATCTTTTGTACGTGCGATAGTTTTATCGAATTCTTCTTCTGTGAATTTAGGGTTTATAACTCCATCTGCCATCAAGTGAAGAATTTCAGGGAAATACTTGGAAAGCGTATTGGCCGAAGCTCCTCCTGAATAAATATTAAGTCTTGCTCCTAAATAATCTACACGTTCGTTAAATTCGTCTTTAGGCATAGTGGTGGTTCCCTGTCCTAAGAGTTCTCCCATTACGCCACTTACGCCGGCTTTTTGGCCTTCAGAATGTGGAGGGTTATCAAATCTTAGTGACATAGAAACTCTTGGTAGTTTGTGGTTTTCTACCAACATTACGGTTAATCCGTTTTTTAGCTCGAAGGTTTCTGGTTCTTCTACTTTTACTTTTGGGGCAGGGCCAGGCTCTGGCATGGTACTACGATCAACCTGAGCGTTTAGTCCTACAGCTCCCAAAAGAAATACTGCAATTGCTAATATATTTTTATTCATTTTTTTGTCTAATTTGGTGTTATTCCGCTTCCTTTTCTTCGGGTAGGTAATCGATGATTACGCGTTGGTTTGGTTTCAGATATTTGTTGGCAACCTCTTTAATATCCTCTCTGGTGATATTTCTGTAAATATCGATTTCCTCATTAATAAGACTGGTATCTTTATAAAGCAAATAATTTCTAGCTAGCGAGTTTGCGATTCCGGCAATGCTTGAATTGGAATTTACGTAACTGTTTTCAGCTTTGTTTTGAAGTTTTTCGAAGTCACTCTCAGAAATTAATTCATTCCTAAGTTTAGTGATTTCGTCTTCGATTTCAGTGTTAATGCTATCCAGGCTGGTTTCACCTTGTGGTAGGGCATATATAAGGTACATCCCGTAGTCTTCCTGTTCCAGATTAAAAGCCCCTACCTGTAAGGCGATATTTTGTTCGTCTACCAGCTTTTTATAGAGTTTAGAACTTTTACCGTCACTTAAATAGGTAGAGATCATATTTAAAACATACGAGTCTTTGTTACCAAATTCTGGGGTTCTATAGCCAGTGATCGCCATAGGGATCTGGATATTTGGATCATAGAATTCAGCATGAATTTCTTCAGTAATCGGTTCTTCTTTTGGGTAATCCCTGGTTACTTCTTCACCTGCCTTAATAGGGCCAAAGTAATCCTGGATCATATCTTTAGTTTCTTCAATATCAATGTCCCCGGCAACTACAAGAACCGCATTGTTAGGAACATAATATTTGGCGAAATAGTCTTTAAATTCCTGCAATGTTGCTGCATCAAGATCTTCCATATAGCCAATATTAGGATCTTTATAAGGATGCTTCTTAAACATGTTTTTTTGCATAGCAGGTAAAATGTTACCATAAGGAGAATTATCCATTCGCATTCTGCGCTCTTCCTTCACTACTTCGTTCTGGGTATCTACTCCTTCTTG
>CETS01026517.1_pt1 | contig 10453 bp, 7 predicted proteins | sample 356391 | NCBI WGS metagenome assembly CETS01 (sample SAMEA2622673, study PRJEB7988) | marine metagenome | isolation source: saline water (ENVO:00002010), including
TTCTTAAAATACGGCTTCAAATACTTTGAATCTCCACACCTTCTCGGTAGGGGTAAAAATGATGATTGGGGAAGTCCTGAACTAATAACCAATCTTAGAAATGTGGGATATTATTCTGATGAGGGTAAAAAGGAAATTGAAGATATCACTAGAAAAATTAAACAGTTCACTGAAAAATATAACTTATCTGAAAAATGGCTTCAACATATTGCTGATGAGCCAACTTCCGTGAATGCTCAATGTTATAAAGATGTTGCTAATCAAATTAAAAATATTCACCCAAATATTCAAATAATGGAGGCTACAAACACACGGGAAAGTTTGGGTAATTCAATAGACATTTGGTGTCCGATAATTAATGATTTTCAAGAAAATGAAGACTTTTTTAGGGCGAGAGAAAAACTAGGAGAAAAAATTTTAGTTTATACCTGCCTAGTTCCAGGTGGAAAGTGGTTAAACAGGACCTTGGATATGGAAAAAATTAGACAGGTTTATTTTGGTTGGGGTGGTTCAAAATATAATACTATGGGTTATTTGCACTGGGGATTAAATCAATATAAAGCAAATCCATACGAACATAGTGTTGTAAAACACCCCTCACCAGCTGCTGGGCCCAACAATTTTCTACCAGCTGGAGACACACATGTAATTTATCCAGGTGATACTGAGCCATTATCGTCACTGAGATTTGAATCACATAAGATTGGATGCGAAGACTATGAAATTCTTGAGTCTTTAAAAAAAATTAAACCAAAAAAACACAAGTTGTTAGTTAAAAAAATTTTTCAAAACTATACATCTTATACTCTTAATATCAAAAAATATGAAAAGATTAAAAAAAGAGTTTTAAAAAATTTAAAAACATAAAAAATGAAAAACTTAATATTAGTAATTACTATTTTATGTGTAAATACCATTTTTACACAAAATAAAAAGACATTTTTCGAAAGTCCAGAAAATATTTATTACATATCATCTGATCTACATATTCATAGTGTATTTTCAGATGGTGCAGTGTGGCCTACAATCAGAGTAGACGAAGCAATAAGAGATAGCATTGATTTAATATCACTAACAGAACATTTAGAATATCAGTCTCATTTATCTGACATTCCACACAATAACAGGAATAGATCCTTTCAAATTGCTGGTGGATATGTACAAAATAGACCCTTGGCTGTTGTCCATGGAACAGAAATCACTAAGCCTATGCCACCAGGACACTTCAATGCGATTTTCATAAAAGATGCAAACAAATTTTTTGATAACAATAAAGAACCTTTAGATTTTAGGAAAGCAATAAATGAGGCTAACGAACAAGAAGCATTCGTGTTTTGGAACCACCCAATGTGGGAAGCCAATAGAAGTGACGGTATAGCTAAACTTGACCCAATTCACAGAGAAGTAATTAATAAAAAATTATTACACGGAATAGAAGTTGTAAATTTTGACACATTTTCTGAGGAAGCAATGCAAATAGCATTGGACAATAAATTAACAATGATGGGAACCAGCGATGTCCACATACTAATAGATTGGGACTTTAATATTGAAAAAGAAAGCTACCATAGACCAATTACATTCATTATGTCTGAAAATAGGACAATTAAATCTATAAGAGATGCGTTATTTAATGGTGATACTTTCATTTGGTATAGGGATTTAGTGATTGGTAAACATAAAAACCTGAGGCAAGTTATAGACAACAACCTAAAAGTAGTCTCCAAAGGGTATGGATATCGTGACAGAAAGGTTGAAATACTACAGATAGAACTGATAAATAAATCCGTTGCACCAATCAACCTCAACTACATTGGCGACTACACATTTCATAACGACTATAAATTCATAGAAATTCAACCAAAATCTAGTAAAACAATTTATGTTAAGACCAAAAAAGTGGAAAACAAAGTCAATCTTGAATTTGAAATTTTAAATTATGTGATTGCACCTAAAACAAATCTAAAAACAATTAAAACCATATCAATAGAATGAGAAATTTAATTTTAATTTTTACCCTTACTCTTTCAATAAATCTCAACTCTCAGACTCATTTAAGTTATTATTTTGAAAACTCTGAAAAATTTAATCAAAAAATTCCAAAGCCAAGTGAAATAATAGGTCATGAAGTTGGAGAGTGGCATGTTACACACGATAAGTTGGTTCAATACATGTATGCTCTGGCTAATTCATCAGAAAGGATTATTATTGAAGAAACGGGCAAAACTTATGAGGACAGACCATTATTAATTTTAAAAATTTCATCTGAGGAAAATATTAAAAACCTAAAATCCATTCAAAAAAACCATTTAGCGATTAGTAATGGATTAAAGAAAAGTGAATTTAAAAATATGCCTGCAATTGTTTATCAAGGATACTCTGTTCATGGAAATGAGGCTAGTGCATCTAATGCAGCATTATTAGGGGTTTATTTTTTAGCAGCCTCAAATAATCCTGAAACAATTGAAATATTAAATAACACTGTCATTTTGTTTGATCCATGTTTAAATCCTGATGGACTACAAAGATTTGCATATTGGGCAAATTCTAATAAGAATTTAGTTCCAAACCCTGACAATAATGATAGAGAATTTAGTGAAATATGGCCAGGAGGTAGAACAAATCACTACTGGTTTGATCTAAATCGTGACTGGCTTCCAGTTCAACTTCCCGAGTCAAAAGCCAGAATAAAAACATATACTGATTGGTTACCAAATATTGTAACAGATCACCACGAAATGGGTACAAACTCAACTTTCTTTTTCCAACCCGGTGTTCCATCCAGAGTAAATCCATTAATTCCTAATTTAAATCAAAATTTAACTGAAAAAATTGCAAAATATCACGCAGAATTTTTGGATAAAATTGGTAGTTTATATTACAGTAAAGAAAACTATGATGACTTCTATTTTGGGAAAGGCTCCACATATCCAGACGTAAATGGGAGTATTGGTATTCTATTTGAGCAAGCTAGCTCTAGGGGACATCTTCAACAAAGTCAAAATGGTGTCCTAACATTTCCTTTTACAATTAAGAATCAATTAACTACTACCTTATCCACATTAAAAGCAGCAAGTTCACTTAGAGAAGAGCTTCTTGCTTACATGAATAATTTTTACGTTAATAGTCTCAATCAAAACAATAAATCTAAATTTAATGGAATTGGGTTTGGAAATGAACATGATAAAACTAGCAGTTATCAACTAGCTAAAATTTTAAAAACTCATAAAATAGATGTTTTTGAAACCAAACAAAAAAAATTTAAATATTATGTTCCCTTAAAACAAAAAAAATCAAGATTGATAAAAGCAATTTTTGACACAAATACAAAATTTGAGGATAGCCTATTTTATGATGTTTCAGCTTGGACATTTCCTCATGCATTTAATTTAAATTATGAATTTATTAAAGAAGAATTGAAAACAAATAATTCTATCAGCCAGCCTGTAGGAAAAGTAACTAATTATTCAAATTATGGTTACTTAATAAAACCCCATGATTATCATATACCAACATTAATAAATAACCTTCAGGAAAATGGAATTAGAATTAAATCAAGTAGTAAGCAGTTTAAAATAAATGATAATAATTTTGATTATGGAACTCTTCTCATTCCAGTTGTCGGTCAATCTCAAAGTTCAGATAAAATTTTCGAGACCTTAACTGACATATCTAATAAAACTGGAATTGACGTTCATGGTCTAAATGGTGGATATGAAGATAATGTAGGCTTTGGATCAGGTTCATTCACATCAATAAAAAAACCTAAAGTAGGTCTAATTGTAGGATCAGGTGTGAGAGCTTATGATGCGGGGGAAATTTGGCATCTTTTTGATATAAGATATAAGATTCCAATAACCAAAATTGATCTTAGAAATATAAATAGGATTAACTTGAATGAATACTCTCATATCATTTTACCAAGCTATTCTGGAAATAATTTAAACGTTAAGAAAATTCAAGATTATTTGAATGATGGTGGAAATTTAATAGCATACAGAAGTTCTATCAACTGGTTGGAAAAAAATAAAATAATAAGTGTTGATTTTCTAACAGATGAAACATATGCCAAAAATGTATCATTTGAGGATAGGGGAAAATTCTCTGGTTCACAAGTCGTAGGAGGTGCCATATTCGAAACAAAAATTGACAAAAGTCATCCAATAAATTTTGGAATTAAAGGAAAAAATCTGTCGACATTTAGAAATAATACAATTTTCATGAAACCTGATAAAAATAGTTATAATAATCCCATTGAATATTCAAATAACCCACTAGTAAGTGGATATATTTCAAATGAAAATTTAGAATTATTAAAAAATAGTGTTCCTTTTAAAGTAAAGAGGTATTCATCTGGAAAAATATTCTTGTTCACTGATAATACTAATTTTAGAGCATTTTGGTATGGGACTAATAGGCTTCTCATGAATGCAATTTACTTATCAAATAAAATGTAATATTGAGTTTTTTAAGTACTTACACAAAAGAATTTTCTTATAATCTAAAGCTAGCATATCCAGTGATAATTGGTATGGTTGGTCACACCTTAGTTGGTTTTGTTGACAATGCTATGGTGGGACAACTAGGCACTTCGGAACTAGCTGCAATATCACTTGGAAATAGCTTTGTTTTTATAGCCATGTCATTTGGGATAGGTTTCTCAACAGCAATAACTCCTCTTGTTGCTGAATGTGATGCAAAAAAAAATATAAATGAAACTAAAAATATTCTTAGTAATGGAATTATCACATGTGCAATTTTAGGAATTATACTTACTCTACTTGTTTTAATTGCAAAACCCATTATATTTAAGATGGGACAGCCGTTGGATGTGGTTAATCTGGCATTTCCATATATTACATGGGTCGCAATTTCATTATTCCCACTAATACTTTTCCAATCATTTAAACAATTTTCGGATGGATTATCGTTTACTAAAATCGCAATGATATCAACCGTGATAGCTAATATTATAAATGTTTTAATTAATTACGTTCTTATTTATGGAAAGTTTGGGTTTCCTAGATTGGAATTGGTTGGTGCGGGGATTGGAACATTAGTATCTAGAATATGTATGGTTTTAATAATTATAATCTTGATAAAATCAAACAAAAAAATTAATAAATACATAGATGATTTATTTAGGCTGAAGTATTCACCATCCATTACAAAAAAAATATTTGATTTAGGTTATCCATCAGCTTTACAAATGATGTTTGAGGTTGGATTCTTTATTTCTGGTATATGGGTTTGTGGAATTATTGGAACCAACTATCAAGCAGCAAATCAAATTGCATTAAATCTATCAACTATAACTTTTATGGTTGCATTAGGTTTTAGCGTCACAGCAACAATTCGTGTTGGAAATCAAAAAGGATTAAATGATTATATAAATCTCAAAAGAATAGCAAAGTCAATTTTTCTTTTAACGATTATGATTGAGATTTTATTTGCAATCATTTTTATTCTTAGCTCTAACTTACTACCATGGTTATACCTTGATGATAATGGTAGTTTTGACGTTTTAGAAACTGTTAGTATAGCATCTGAACTTTTAATAATTGTGGCTCTTTTTCAGATATTTGATGGAATACAAATAGTTGCTCAAGGTGCACTGAGAGGTATACAAGATGTTAAAGTGCCATCACTAATTTGCTTCTTGTGCTATGTTGCTTTTGGAATTCCAATAATGATTTATTTGGGACTTTACACTGATTTAAAAGCAACAGGCGTATGGATAGGATTTTTAGTTGGACTTATGATGGCATCATTATTATTATCTGCCAGATTTTTTAATAAATGTAATTTGGAAATTAAAAAAAAGTGACCAAGGAAGGATTCGAACCCTCAACCCTCAGAGCCGAAATCTGATGTTCTATCCAGTTGAACTACTTGGCCAATAATTTTAAATTAAATTTTTCCGAACAATTTGTGAAATTGTCTTACCGTCTGCTTTTCCAGCAAGTTCTTTTGTAACCATACCCATTACTTTACCCATATCTTGCATTCCCGATGCATTTGTTTTCTTTATAATTTCAATTACAATAGTCTCTATTTCAGACTCATTTAATTGTTCAGGTAAAAATTGCTTTATTATTTCTGCTTGATCTATTTCTACCTGAGCTAAATCTAATCTATTTTGTGATTTATAAATATCAGCGCTTTCTTTTCGTTGCTTTACCAACTTGCTTAAAATCTTGATTTCATCTGATTCGGATATCTCCGATTTATTACCCTTTTGAGTACTAAAAAGTAAGATTGAAGATTTAATAGCTCTTAAAGATTCTAATTCAATAGAATCTTTACTTTTCATAGCTTCTTTAATTTTTATATTTATTTTTTCAGCCAATTTCATACTAATCAACATTATCATGAAGAAATGAATTTTTTGAATTTAGATTCAAATTTCCCTCACTATCTTCTTCTAAACTTGATGATGACAAAGAGTTTTCAACAGATTCGTTTAAATCAATTCCAGCTCTTTTATATGCAGGTTCCTTTTCCATGTCCTCAACCTTCCTTGATTTGACAAATTTATAATTAAATTCTTTTAATTTTATTTTTCTTTCCTCAGTTCTTTTTGCTAAACCATCAACAATAGGGCTATTTAATGGATTTACTTCAATTTTTTTATCATCATTTTCAATACTTTCAACTGCAGATACTCTAGATTTATCATCCTCAACGACCGTGTAGGGGATTATCTGAACTGGATCAATTACTTCTATATCATTAACATCTTCCTCTAATACGTGAACAACTTTTTCCTCAATTTCAGTATTTGTAGATATTGGAAAATCAAATTTTAATTCTTTATCTATTTTAACATATTCCGCATCAACCACATTTATATCATTAACATTAACTAAATCAATTTTTTCATCAACAGATTGATGATTAACAACTACTGATTCAAATTCAATGTCTATATTTTTAATCTCTTCACTAGTTTTTACAATATTATTATTTGTTTCTTCAATATCATCAATATTGAAATCCGTATTTTTAAAATCAATTTCTTCAGACGAAAACTCATATTGTAATTCTGTTTTCTTCTCACTAAAATCCTCAGTAATTTCAGACTCATCATCTAAATTATATATTGTTTTCTTTGGTTCAATATGTAGTATTTCATCCTGTTGTTTCATATCAAAACCTGTAGCAATGACAGTTACAGTTATTTGATCGTTTAGACTAGAATCATCTCCAATTCCCATAATTATATTTGCATTATTCCCAGCTTTTTCTTGTATGTAGTCATTAATTACGCCTATTTCATCAATAGTTACTTCGGATGAACCAGAAACAATTAATAGTAAAACATTTTGAGCGCCATCAATCCTATTGTCATTTAGTAATGGTGAATCTAGTGCATTTGAAACTGCCCTTAATGCTCTTTTTTCACCTGAAGCACTATATGAACCCATTATTGCATTACCACTTTTTGAAAGAACTGTTTTTGCATCTTTTAGGTCTATATTTTGCGTGTAATGGTGCGTTATAACTTCTGCAATTCCTTTAGCTGCTGTTGCCAATACTTCATCAGCTTTTGAAAATCCCTCTTTTACACCTAAATTTCCATAAATATCCCTGAGCTTATTATTGTTTACTACTATCAGTGAATCAACATTAGATCTTAACTTCTCTAAGCCTTTATTTGCATGGTTCATCCTTATTTTACCCTCAAATACAAAAGGCATTGTTACTATACCTACAGTTAAAATATCCATATCCATTGCTAATTTTGAAATAATTGGAGCTGCACCTGTTCCTGTTCCTCCACCCATTCCAGCAGTAATAAAAACCATTTTTGTATTCTTTTCTAGCAACCTTCTCATTTCATTTAAACTTTCAACTGCAGCTTTTTCTCCAATTACTGGATCAGCCCCTGCTCCTAAACCCTCGGTTTCTTTTATACCCAACTGAACCTTGTTGGGAACTGGACTATTTTCTAAAGCTTGCGAGTCAGTATTGCAAACAACATAGTCAACTCCATTTATCCCTTTACTATACATGTAATTTATAGCATTACTACCACCCCCGCCGATGCCAATTACCTTTATAACATTACTTTGGTTTTTTGGAAGTATAAATTCTATGTTATCAAATTGATTTTCTGTATTCATAATTTTATTATTCTGCGTTTTCTAAAAATGTTTTTATTTTTTCCGTAAATTTTTCAAAGATTGATTGCGAGGATTTTGATTCGATTGAATCTGAATCCTCAATATCATTATCACTTTCTTCATCTTTTTTCTCTCCAGGTGAAATATTTTTTCTTTTATCCATTGAGTTCATTACAAGTCCAACTGCAGTCGCAAAAGTAGGATCTGATATCTCTATTGAATTGTTTCCAGCTAGGTGCTCATTTGGTAAACCTATTCTAGTATCCATTCCAGTAACATATTCAACTAGCTGTTTTAAGTGCTTTAATTGACTGCCTCCGCCTGTCAAAACAATACCCGCAATCAATTTTTTCTTTTGTTCCTCATGACCATAATTTTTTATTTCCATATAAACTTGCTCAATAATCTCGACAACACGTGCATGTATGATTTTCGAAAGATTTTTTATTGATATTTCCTTAGGATCTCTCCCCCTAAGTCCTGGAATTGAAACAATTTCATTGTCTCTATTTTCACCTGGCCAAGCTGATCCAAATTTAATTTTTAATAATTCTGCTTGCTTTTCAATAATTGAACAACCCTCTTTAATATCTTCTGTAATAATATTACCTCCAAATGGAATTACTGAAGTATGTCTAATTATTCCGTCTTTGAATATAGCAAGGTCAGTTGTTCCTCCTCCAATATCAATCAAAGCTACACCAGCTTCTTTTTCCTCTCTGCTCAATACTGCGTCAGCAGATGCTAATGGCTCAAGTGTAATACCATCAAAATCAATTCCTGAACTTTTGACGCACCTAGCAATATTTTTAATAGAACTTACTTGTCCTACAACAACATGGAAGTTAGCCTCTAATCTTCCACCAAACATCCCGATGGGTTGCTTGATTTCACTTTGTCCATCAATTTTATACTCTTGAGGCAATACGTGTATTATTTCTTCTCCTGGCATCATAACAAGTTTATAAACTTGATTAATGACATTTTCTATGTCTGATTCACATATAACTTGATCAGAGTTTTCTCTCGTTATATAATCACTGTGTTGAAGACTGCGGATATGTTGACCCGCTATACCAACTACTACTTTATCAATTTTCTCATTAGAGTTATTTTCAGCCTCATGTATTGCGTGCTGAATGGATTGAATGGTTTGACTAATATTATTTACTACTCCTCTGTGAACACCTAGACTTTTAGATTTACCAACTCCAATTATCTTAAGTTTTTGATACTCATTAACTACACCTATCATCGCAACAATTTTGGTTGTACCAATATCTAATCCTATATATAATTCATTTTTTTCCATATTATTTTTTTTCAACAATTACCTGATTATCAAATTTTAAATTGATTGTTCTTGCTTCATCCAAATTATTTTCATTAGATTTTGATGCATAAAAAAACTTATAATTCTTAAGTTTTTTTTCTAAGATATTAAGATTACCAAGCTCTATTGTATAAGAATGTTTTTTAGGTTTAATAAATAATTCTGTCGAATCTGAAAAAATGTAATTGAAGTGATTCTTAAAAAAGCTATCGTTCATTATTTTGTAGCCAAGATTGGCAATTTTATCGAGTCTAAATGAATCTATTTTGCCAAAAAATTTAATAACTTCAATTTCAATTAGATTTGATTTTGGTACTACTTCTCCATCCCTGTCTAAATAAGCATTTAAGGAATTAATCTCTACAACTGGTTCTCTTTCATCAATTTTAATTTTCAATTTTGAATTAATTCCAAAATGTACATTTGATTTTTTAACGTAATTAATTAAATTCAAACTTTTCTCAATTTTATTTAAATCAATTTTATTAATCATAACTGAATCTTTAACGAATTCAAGGGTTTTTAAATAGTTGATTATTGAATCTTTTGTAATCATTCTTAAAGAATCATTTATTACATTATCAACATTTAAATATTTAAATCGATGATTGTAAATAGAGTTTGAATAAATAATTGATACAGTTATTATCATTAATAAAATTGATATGGAAAAGGTTTTAATTTTCATTTTGATCAATTATTGTTTGTTTTATGGATTCAACTAAATCTCCAATATCACCTGCCCCCATTGATATTACCAATTCATAATCGTCGTCTAATAATAATTTTGAAATATCACTTTTATCAATGAGTGCTTTGTTTTTATTATTTATTTTATCAAAAATTGATTTTGATGATATTCCTTTTATCGGTTTCTCTCTAGCTGGATAAATATCTAATAAAGCAATTTTATCGAACTTTTCTAATGATTTAGCAAATTCAACCAAAAAATCCTTTGTCCTTGAAAAAAGGTGCGGTTGAAAGATTACTAGTT
>CETS01153513.1_pt1 | contig 10409 bp, 6 predicted proteins | sample 356391 | NCBI WGS metagenome assembly CETS01 (sample SAMEA2622673, study PRJEB7988) | marine metagenome | isolation source: saline water (ENVO:00002010), including
GATAGTGTGGCAGGGTTTGAAAATAATTGTACTTTGGGCGAGTTTACAAAACCTGATACTTTGATGCCCACCGTTGTTTTATTGCCAAAATCGATGCTTTGAATATTAGATGAACTAAAATCAAACAGTTGATTGGAGCCCGTTAACGCATTACTGGTATTATCAAAGCGCCGAACAGCACTGACTTTAAGCGCAGGATTAGTTATCATGCCACCCGTAAAAATAATTTGCCCTTCATCAATGGTTAGGTTTTGGCCATACGCTTGGTATTTACCGTCAATTACATTAATTTCGCCCGTTGCGGTAAGCGGGCGCTTGGGTAATTGTTGTAAGGCAAGCTGGCCTTTAAGCTCGCCGGTTAAGCCTTTAACATCTAATTTAACCCTAGGGCCTATGCTAATATTCAACAGGGTATCGACATTAAGCGGATTATCTGTTTCCTTCTTAGCATCAGTGAACACCACATCATCGGTTAAGGTCACACTGCTGGTAAATGTTTGTGGCTTGATAAGCGAGTTAAGGATTTGTATATCGCCACGTAATTTAACTAAGTTTGGGCTGATATCAAGCGTTATATCGGGTGAGAGGGTGATATGGTATTCAGGCGTATTAAGTAATGCCGCCTGCTCGCCTTTTAAAGCCAGCTTTCCTTGAAGTTCAGGTATAAGCGTGCCGCTACCAGTGAGGTTAATGGCGGATGTTTGGGTGCCCAATTGACCATTCGCCTGCCAGGTTTGGCCGTTACTTTTAAGCGATAAAGCAATAGGGTTTAAATCAAGCCCGATGTCATTGATTTGTAGTTGTCCTTGAGTCAGAGTTAGTTCGCCGGCAACATGGGGTTTAGCAAGCGTACCATCTAGCGTGATATTGGCTAAAAGCTTACCCTGGGCGGTTGAAATAAGCGGATTCAGCGTGCTTAAAAATTCCAGCGAAGCAATATCTAAACGCACATACCCGTTCAAAGGCTGGGTTGCTTTAAATTTTAAACTATTAAATTTGGGCAGCGTTATATGCGTTTTAAGGCTTTTATCATCATCAAGGGTGAAATTACCGGTGATATCAAGCGCTTTGGGAGTAAGATGAGCTTTAAATGCACCGCCTTCAAAATTAAGTGTAGGGTTATCGGGAAGGGCAAAACTTCCTTTGGCAATATCAAACGTTAAGTGGCCATGGGTGGCATCGGTTAGGCGGCCATTTAACGTCAATTGCGTGTCAAGCGGCGCTAAGCTTTCATGCAGTAAAGCGGGTTTGGGGAGCGTTGCGTTGAGGGTGAGTGGAAAAGGCAGACGGCCTTTGAGTGTCAGATAGTTTTCACCTAATTGAATCGCTGTGTTAATCGCTTGATGAGCATAATTGATCTGTGCCTGGGCTTCCTGATTTAGGTAGCGCCCAGTTACTTGCATGCTCAGTTGTGCATCCTCAAGCTTACTGCCAGAAAATTGACCATCTATGGCAAGCTTGGTGAAGGCTTCAGGCACGTAAGGGTTCACAGGTAATGTGCCTTTGATATGGCCCTGAATTAAGGGTGTATGTTGAGGCTTATAGTTGAGTGCTAAATTTGTGCGATGGTCAAGCGCATCAACAAGGCTTGTTTGTAGATGAAAATCATCAGGCTTTAGGTGAAGTCTGGCCGTAAGGGTGCTTGGTAGTGGCGCGCTTAGATGTGTTTTAAGCTGCATCACCAGATTATCGAGCGCGCCATCAACGGTTAACAAGCCTTCACTGCTTGCCAAATGAGTGGTTGGGTTGATAGTCCAGCGCCACTGCGACCAACTGAGTTGGCTGTGCAAACTTTTGCCTTGAGATAATGAGCCTTCTAGATGTGCGGTGAGGGGATGCTTGATGTGTCCTTCCCAGACATAACGCCAAAAATTGCCATGCAGTGTGAGATGGGCGGCTAATAATGCTTGCTGAACGGGTGAGACACTTAACTGTAAGCGGGTTTGATACGGCCAAACAGGGTAAAGCGTACCGGTAAGCTTTAACACTTCATCCCGGAACATTAATTCAAACAACCCGATTTGCCAGATATGCGGCGCAAATCGACCTTGTAATTGTAACTTGGTGAGCGTGTCTTTTATTCCTGGCAAATCAAGTGTGAGTTTGTGGATGTAACTGCTTTGTATTAATAGAGTAATGGGCAAAGCGGGCAGTAAATGTTTAACATCAGGTGCTATGGTAGGTGGAGCTGGCACTTGCGGGCGCATTTGTACCTTTATGTGCTTGGCTTGCAGATGCTTGATGGTCAAGCGATGATGCCATAAATCGTTCAAGCGCCAGTTAAGCTTGCCCTGGGTAATGACAAGCGTTAAATCAGGCGCGCGATAGGTTAATTTTTTGAAGGTCATGGCATGCATTAACGTGCCACTAAGACGTTTAACGCTCAGATGCCCGGTTAATACATGATTGGCCGCATAGATAAGCACGTGTAAGCCTGGCGTGCTTTTTAGCAAAAAAGCAACCAAAGTTGCCAGGAGAATCAATAAACCGGCAAGGCTTAAAACCATATAGCGTAACAACTTGGGTAGGCGTGTTATCACAATTCTGGTCCTATATTAATTACCAAGCGGGGTGAGGCATGGTCTAGACGACGAAAGCGATCATCAACCGGTAATGCCAAGCCAACTTTAATCGGCCCCACCGGAGAGACCCACATCGCACCAACTCCTATGTCGCGCCTAATGGGGTTATCTTGAGGATGATAAACCCGACCGATGTCTACAAAACCCAGAGCATACCAGTTTTCTTTGACTTCTTGTTGTAACTCAAGTCCGCCGTAGGACAAAATTTTACCAGGACCAATGCTGTTGTAGCTAAAACCTTTTAGGTTATCGGCACCACCTAAAAAAAGCGAGAGCGATAAAGGTAGCAGATTGATGTTATTAATTTGCGTTAAACCCTGAATGCCATGCAAGTAAAATCGAGTATGAGTTGCCTGCAGGGTGTAGGCTATTTTGGCATCGATTAACAGCTGATAGATGTCGTTTTGAGATAACAACGCTCGACTGGCGAGAAGCCCATCGACGATTAAGCGATAACCTTGTGGCACAAATAATTGGTCTTTGTCGCGGCTAAACCAGGTAAAAGAAGCTTTAGGGTAAAGGGCAAAACGAGTATAGGTTGGCTCATCAACGTAATTATAGCGTTCATGTAAAACATTTAAAGATAACACTCGTTGGCATTTGCTTAAGTTATGGCGCTGCGAGAAAGTTAATAAAGCAGCGCGACTTTTGCCTGAGCGGTAATTTAAATTGGTGATACCCCCGGTAAAATCATACTGATTAACCACAGGATTCACACCTGGAATGCTATATTGCGCTTGCAGCGTATTTTCGCGCATCGAGCCTAAACCAATAAGATTAAATTTATGACCCTGAGCATTTACAGGTACCACATGATAGCCTAACTTGCCACGCGGGCCGGTATCGGTGCCAAAGCCTGCACCAACCGTGTAGCTGATGCGTGGGGAGGGCTGCAAATGCACATTGACTGGTAAATGGTTTGACGTGACTTTGGTATTAGGTTTTACCGTGACCGCACTAAAATAGCCGGTATTGGATAATCGTGTATTTAATTCTAAAATTTTGGCATTAGAAAAAGGTTGACCATAACAAAAAGGAATATAGCGTTTTAACAATTCAGGTGAAATATGGCTTGGGTCAAATTGTACCTGACCAAAATAAAATCGCGGACCGGTATCAAGGATGAGTGTCACCTCAGCTTGATGGGCGGCTTTATCTACCAACACTTGGGCATGTTTAAAAAAAGCGCGCAGATAACCCTGTGCTTCAGCGGCGGTTAGAAGGGTTTGTTTGGCTTTCTCATACCGGGTGTTGTCAAAGGGTTCATGAGCGACTAAGTCCAGCGCTGATAGTGATTTTTTAATGCATGCATTGGCTTGGCCTTCACCAATTAGAGAAACGTTTATAGCGCGGATTATTGTGCGTGGCCCGGGTTTAATATAAATCGTAATAAGGTGAAAACTCTTGCGCACAGTTACTTTGGGTGTGAAATAACCAAAAGGTGCTAAAGCAAGAGCAACATGCTCTTCCAATCGCTTGTGAGGAATATCGCGCAGGGGCGTGTGTTTGGCCAGCTCGTTTAGGCGCTCGGTCGCATTGGTTAATGGCGCGTTTTTAATACCAATGATGGTAAATTTCATGGCACTTTGGGCATAAAGCCAAGCAGGCAAGCTCAATAGCATGATAAAGGCTATTAGATAAGAAAATTTAAGTCGCTTCATGACCATCAGGAATAAGAGTTTTAAGTTCGTAAAGTAAGGTCAACGCTTGGCGAGGACTAATTTCATCAAGATGCATGTTAGCCAGTTTTTTTGTGATTTGGCAAGGTTTTACCAGATCAAATTGACCATCAATGGTGGGGTGGGTGACCATTTGGGTGGTTTGTAGCGTTTTAAGATGGGCTTTGGCGGTTTTCAACACTTCCTCGGGCAGGCCGGCAAGTTTGGCCACCGCCAGGCCATAGCTACAAGTTGCCGCGCCTTGTTCTAAGCGATATAAAAACACAATGCCCTGCGCCGATAGGGTGGCTTTAAGATGATAATTCTTAAGGCATGCAAGCGTATCGGGTAAACCTGTGAGCTCAAAATAGTGCGTTGAAAAAAGCGTATAACACTGAATGGTTTGCACTAAGTGTAAACAGGTGGCATAGGCCAGCGCCATGCCATCATACGTGCTGGTGCCTCGACCTATCTCATCAATCAACACCACACTTTGGGCGGTTGCTTGGCGTAAAATTGCCGCTGTTTCGGTCATCTCAACCATAAAAGTAGAGCGACCTGAAGATAAATCATCATGGGCGCCAATGCGGGTGAAAATTTTATCCACAGGCCCCAAGCATGCGGCCTCTGCAGGCACATAGCTGCCAATATAGGCAAGCACAATGATTAGCGCATTTTGGCGCATAAAAGTCGATTTACCGCCCATATTGGGGCCTGTGATAAGCAGGGCGTGAAGCTTTGGCGAAAGACATAAATCATTGGCAATGAAGCGTTCTTTTAATACATGCTCAAGCACCGGGTGGCGTCCGGCTTTGATATCAATGCCAGGCTTTTTAACCAATACCGGACATGTCCATTTAAGCGTTGAGGCTTTGTGGGCTAAATTAGTCAAGACATCAAGGCGCGCCAGCGCATTAGCAACCTGCGTTAATTCAGGCAAATAGTTAAGTAGTTCCTCTAGCACACACTCATACAACCATTTTTCGCGTGCCAGCGCTCGGGTTTCCGCTGAAAGTACTTTTTCTTCAAACGTTTTTAAATCAGGGGTGATAAAACGCTCAACGTTTTTTAACGTTTGCTTGCGTTGGTAATGCGCGGGTACCAAGCTCGCTTGCGCGCGCGGCAGCTCAATGTAATAACCTTGTACGCGGTTAAAACCTAATCTTAATGCTGATAAGCCAGATGCTTGACGCTCAGCAGCCTCAAGCTCAAGACATTTTTGATTGGCATCCTGGCTTAACAGGGTTAGCTCATCAAATTCTTCATCAAATCCTGGGGCAATCACACCGCCTTCGCGAATCAAGGAAGCGGGGTTTTCTAAGATGGCTGAATCAAGTAATTCATGCAGGCGTGTCGATAAGGCCAGGGCATTGCGATCTTCGTCAATTAACTGGGCGTGATAATTTTGCAAAAGGCCCACAAGGTCGGGTAATAAATGAAGTGTGCTGCGCAAAGCGGTTAAATCACGCGGCCTTGCTGAGCGCAGGGCAATACGCGCTTTGATGCGTTCAACATCGCAAATTTGCCTTAATATTTGCTGTAAATCAGCCATTTGTTGATGTGTGATGATTTCACTGATGGCTTGTTGCCGATTGATGAGCGGCTGATGTTGGCAAAGTGGGCGGCTTAGCCAGCGCTTCAATAATCGGCTGCCCATACTACTCGCGGTGTTATCAAGAATGCTTAACAAGCTTAATGATTTTTGACCAGAACTTGTTTCAAATAATTCCAAATGTTTTTGAGTGGCGGCATCGATGTGCAGATAATCTTGATTATTTTCAAGGGTGATATGCGTTAAATGCTTGATGGCTTGTTTTTGGGTGGCCTTTAAATAGCACAGTAAAGCGCCGGCAGCAGGAAAGGCATGATGATGTGCTTCTTCGCCCAAGCCATAGAGGCTAGCAACGGCAAATTGACTACATAATAATTCGCGTGCTTGATTTATCTCGAATTCCCAAGCAGGACGCAGCTTTATCAGCTGCTCAAAACCTGGTAGCTCAAGGGGTTTTTCTAGCAAAATTTCTGCAGGTTGTAAGCGGGTGACGACTGCTAGTAATTCATGCGCACTTGCTAATTGCATCAAATGAAAACGCCCACCGCTTAAATCAACCCACGCCACACCCATAGAGTGTTGATGCGGATGAATGGCCAATAAAATATTATCGCAACGTGCCTCAAGGAGCGCTTCATCGGTCAAAGTGCCTGGGGTGATGATGCGTGTTACTTGTCGCTCTACCGGTCCTTTACCAACGACAGGCTCACCTATTTGGTCACATACGGCCACGCATTGCCCTTTTTTAATTAAACGCGCCAGATAGTTTTCAACTGCATGAAAAGGCACGCCTGCCATTGGAATGGGGGCGCCTGCTGATTGGCCGCGATGGGTAAGGGTTATATCAAGTAAGTGCGCTGCTTTTTTAGCATCTTCAAAAAATAACTCATAAAAATCGCCCATGCGATAGAGTAACAACATATCTGGATAATCTTTTTTGATGCGCAAATACTGCTGCATCATGGGAGTGTGAGAAGACATAGAGCGTTTTTTTAAGCAAATTCAAGCAGTATATCATAGTGTTTGAATTTAAAATAAAGACATCTTGCCGAATAAACTCGCAACGACATGCAGTTTTAGAGCATTTATTTTTGACATGCCTTTTTGCTAGACTGATAAAAAATATCAATCTAGGAGCATTCAACATGAAGTTAAATTATATGCTAGGCCTGATGTTGTTAGGAATGATGCTTGGCAGTTGCAGCGACGATGTCGCCAAAGAAGTCGAAAAAAAAGCCACCACGCAGTTTCATCAAGAGGAAAACCACACGCGTTCCCAGGCTAAAACCCTGGCGCATGATGAATTATCGATGGCATCACTTGCTTGATTTTACTGAAATTTTTGTAAAACTGTTGAATAAATTTTAAAAAAAAGGTTGTATTAACGATCATTTTATGTAGAATTTTTGATCGTTATGCAGATAAAATTAAGACAGTTTATAAAATATACGCACATTTTAGGGGGTATCGGTTTAAGCTTTTTCACGCTTAATGCCCATACAGTGTCCCCTAAAAAGCAGACCAAAACCCGGCCTGCTGCTGTAATTAAAGTTAAAAAAAAGTCGCGTAAGTTGCATCAAGTGGTGTTAACCCAGGTTAATTTTAAAGCGCTACCTAAATGGCATGATGCCAATTTGATGCCTTCTTTTCAGGCTTTTAAGTCGTCTTGTCGTTATTTACTCAAGCAAAATCCTGCCCATCATGTAGGGTCACGCTACCTAGACATGACTGCGGCTGACTGGCAGAGCGCTTGTCAAACAGCACTGACCATGCGCACACCCAACGCGCAAAAAGCCAAGTCTTTTTTCGAACATGAATTTTATCCTATTAGCTTTACCCAAAAGCATCGACAAGGCTTATTTACCGGTTATTATGTGCCAAGTGTTGCAGGTCGTTTGAAACAAGATGCGTTTTATAATACGCCTATTTATGGTTTGCCCTATGCGATTCCTACGCTTAAACATTATGCGTATTTAACACGCGCTCAGATTGATAAAGGTATGTTGGTGAAAAAAGCGCCGGTTCTGGCATGGATTCATAGCCCTATTGACCGCTTTTTTTTAGAAATTGAAGGCAGTGGCATGATACAACTGCCTCATCATGCGCCTTTATATATCTCTTATGCGGGTGAAAATGGTGCGCCTTTTACCTCTATTGCCAGTATTTTAATCAAGCAAGGCCTCTTAACTCGTGCTAATGCTTCGCAAGCTAATATAAAACGCTACTTTGACACCCACCCGGCACGTGCTAAGCCACTTCTTGCGCAAAATAAGTCGTTTGTATTTTTCCAAGCCTTAAAGCATGCTCATGCACTAGGCGCCCAAGGCATTGATTTGATACCAGGATATTCAATGGCCGTTGATAAGCGATGGATTCCACTGGGCGCGCCTGTATGGCTTGCTACCAAAATTCCCCAAAAAAATCATGAAACTTCCTTTAAGCGCTTGATGATAGCGCAAGATACCGGCGGCGCTATCAAAGGTGCTATGCGTGGTGATATTTTTTGGGGTGCCGGCAAGCGCGCCAGCTTTCTAGGCGAGCATATGAAATGCTCGGGCGTTTACTGGCTATTATTGCCAAAAGCTACGGTGAAACGCTTGTTAGCATGAGATCAATGGGCCTTTGACCGACCCATTTGAAATTTAATGCGCTGATTCAAGTGACACATTATATTCAGCGGCTAAATCAAGTAAATCATCGGCATGTTCTTCTTCGGTGGCCAGAATATCTTCAATAAGCTTGCGGGTGGTTGAATCATCGGTGCCTAAAAAAATGATCATTTCACGGTAAATATCAATGGCGACCCGCTCAGCAATTAAATTTTCTTTGATCATATCCGCCACATTATCACAATCAACATAATCAGCATGCGCGCGTGATTTAAAGCTTGAGGGGTCAAGATTTGGCGTGCCACCTAATTGAATAATGCGCTCGGCTAAGCTATCGGCGTGTTGCTGTTCTTGGTTGGCATGCTCTAAAAATTCTTGCGCGGCGATGGTGGCACCAAATTCGGTGGCTTTGTAATAATGCTGTTTATAGCGCAGTGTACAAACCATCTCAGTGGCAAGTGCGGCATTGAGCATGTCATAAACGCTGTCTAAATTAATTTTATAATTATCGGTAATTGCCCCTTTGGCCAGATTTTGGCGGGCTTGTTGTTGAATGTTTTCAATATCTACGATAAATTTACTTTTCATCAGGTATCCTTGTTAATTAAGCCTTAAGTCAATGTGCCGGCCTAGTCTAGCGTATCTTACAACTTAAGAGCCAGCTGTTTAAACTTCAAGCAAGATAAAAATCATGCAGGTGTTGCCATCATTTAAATAGTTTAGGTCAAAATTATGCAAAATGTGCCCATCAAGTCACCCGAGGCTAAGCGCTTAAACTTGGTCAATTTATTACTTAGGTGTCAATATAAGCTTGTAACTGCTGAATCTTGTACCGGTGGGCTTATCGCCGCAAAACTCACAGACTTAGCCGGTAGCTCACAGTGGTTTGAATGTGGCCTGGTGACTTACAGCAATGCCGCTAAAATAACGCTACTTGGAGTACCTGCCACCACCCTTGAGCGCTTTGGTGCGGTAAGTAGTGAAGTCGCCGCTGAAATGGCCATAGGGGCGCTTTCACATAGTCAGGCACACATTGCTTTAGCAGTCACAGGCATCGCCGGGCCAGGTGGCGGTAGTGCGCTTAAACCCATTGGCACCATATTTTTAGCCATCGCCACCCACACCCAACACCAGGTGATAGCGCTAAAGCTTGATCCAAACGCTTCACGCCAGACCATTCGCACCCAAGTTTATCATCACGCCCTGGACGCTCTAATATTATTTATCACTCAAAATGATAAAATATAACTAATTTTGATCATATTTTATGTACTTTTGTCTCTGTATTGGTTAATATTTAAGATACTTAATTGATTTAAATGAATCATTATTAAACGGAGATGATGTATGCCTAATTCCGAACCTAAGCCAGATTCTCAACCAGATAAACAAGCACTTATTGATAAAATTGACGCTTTAAAAGAAAGTTTTAAAGCAAAATTAGAAGAATTAGAAAAAACAGAGTTACCTAATACTGAATTGCTTGATAAAGATAGGTATATAAAGGCTTTTAACCGATATCCTGATGGGTGTAAAAAACGTTTAGAATCAAAAACTTGTTCGCCGGCAGTTTATCAAGAGATAGACCAAGATATTGACGCCTTGGCGACTTATTTAGTGGCTCCTAATGATGTAAACGCTAACGTATGTGTTAAGCGCATGCTTGATAAACCAAATCGCTCTAAATGGCTTCAGGGTTTTGAAGGTGTTCTAGCATCCATTTTGGCGGTATCAGCGCTTACCTATCTAGCGGTTGTACTGCCTTTAGTTTTGACCATGAGTGCGCCCGTGGTGGTCGGGTTATCGGTATTTTTACTCGCGTTAGTGCCACCCCTTACGTTGTTATATCAAGCCCAAAAGTTTGTGCAAAAAGCCATTACAAAACCACTGGCTAAACAGGCTATGGCTGATGGCATAAATGCCATAAAACACCCGATTCATCGACGAAATGCTTTATTTAGGTGTCCGCCCGAGCCCCAAGAACCTGCTGAAAATTCTGATGAAGAGG
>CETS01161776.1_pt1 | contig 10398 bp, 9 predicted proteins | sample 356391 | NCBI WGS metagenome assembly CETS01 (sample SAMEA2622673, study PRJEB7988) | marine metagenome | isolation source: saline water (ENVO:00002010), including
ATTCTTCATACCTACCTCTAGCAACAACCCCTCTATTGCGGCAGATAACATTATAGCAGCAGCATTATAAGCTGAAATTTGCGCGCAGTTAATTGCTTCTGACTCAAATTTTGTGAAAACCGAACCGAAGCCGTTTCCTTTACTAATATGCTGAGCTTGTATATTTTTAAGTCGCTTATGAAATGCTCTTTTGTTGGATTCAAGTAAATCGGCAAATTCATTTAAACCATAATGTTTGAAGCGCTTAACAAGCTCAAAATCAAATACTTCGTCATATTTTTTCCTAAGTTCTTCCACTTCTGGTGGCGCTTCATTTGCCCACCAGTCCTCACCTTTTTGAAGTCCATGTTTTACTCTCTTTTCATCAATTTTTTGTGATATGGGATTTAATAACTTATCATATTGCCCTTTAGTCCATAAATTCTCATGCTCATGAATTATTGCTGACGATAAAAGAAAAAAAAGAAAATCATTATTGATGTCATGACCATATTTTTTGATCATTGAATTGATATTATTAAAATTTGCTGGCATCAAATACTTTTTAAAGTTTTCTAATGCCTTTTCAGTTTCTGTAGTTTCCTGCATATTCTTCTTGATACCCATTAGTTGGTTGAGTAAGGAAAGAAAACATTACTCTTTATCTGGCAAAAATCCTTGATTGCCTAATGATTTCATTACGCCTCTGAGTAAATAATTATTATCAAAACGTATGACGTATTTCCTCTTTCCCTTATCCTCAGGAATAAGCATTTTTTTATCAATTAATTTCTTAATTTGGCGAGAGATTTCTGATGACTTTTTTCCTTCAAAAAAATCACTTAAATCATTATTTTGAATAACTTGTTTTTCAATTACACGTTTTAATATTTTAGATTCAATTTCAGTTATAAACTGCCTGTCGAGAGAATAATTTATTGCTGGTAGCAGTATTTCTTTTTGTAAATAATCGTAATCCAGTAATTTATCAATTTTAATAATTTCTTCTTTTAAACCTGTTAAAACATATTCACACCAGCTTAAAATTCCTTCAGGAGTACCTGTATCTGCCAAAGCTAAATACTTATAATAATTCTCTCGGTTAGAACAAAAAACGGCAGTTGGATTTAATATTCGACCAACATTTACGTTAAACCCAAGTTTCATGAGCATGGAATAAGTAAATAGCCTCACAGTTCTACCATTACCATTTGAAAAAGGGTGAATCCATACAAACCGATGGTGTGCTATAGCTACTTTGAGTAAATCATATTTTGGCCGATCTTCATTAGTTATAAATGCAAACAGTTCATCCATATATTGACGTATCGTAGAATGATCAGGTGGCTCATGCGCAGATTTAGCAATCTTGACATTGTTTTTTCTGTACTCACCAGGATTGGGATCACCTTCTCCATTAGGTGGTGGGGGTAAGTCGTTAACAATGGTCTTATGAACTTCACTGATAAACATTCGATTGATTGGATGGTCCTCGATATGATCTTCTATAAAATTCATTGCATGTTCAATATTTTGTATTTCTCTAATACTGCTTGAAGTTGTTTGTTTTGGTTCAAATTTTGTTTCAATGTATTCTGCAACAGTTGTATTATTACCTTCTATCCGCGCAGATCCGACACTTTCCAAGGTATGGAAAATTTGTTTTAACTGGAAAAAAACTTTGGGGTGAGTAGATCCACTGAGCCTCAGCCTTCTTAAATGATCCAATTCTATTATTAAATCAGTTAAAGGTGACTCAAAAGAAGGAAGCACAAGCTCCAAGTCATAATGTTTAAATTTGGCTTCAGACATTTCAAAGGCTCTTTTTTAATATTTAACATTATAGCACATAAACAATTAACAAAAATATAAAAAAACGCTTGATAATTAGGTAATTAAGTAAAAATTAATTTTCTAAACATTTAACAGTCTCTCCCTAAAAGAATTAACAAATGATATACATGGAATGTCAAATCTTAAGGCCTTGTAGGTTAGTCAGCAATGTACTCTTGATAAAAACTGGTGCCAAATTTATTGTCTGCTTGAATCAATGATTTAACAATTTGAGCATGTTGCCGTTGGGCTAATCTTTCAAAAGTTCTCCAATGCATGCCTTTGGGCTTATCCCCCTCCATTTCAAATATACCAGTATCCCATCCTAACTTTCCCCTGATTTTTTCAGCTTGCCTTGCTGCCCTATCATAATCAGTCTGACGTTGGCTGGTATATGCTAACTGATGGCAATGACGACACGCATAAATATTGCCTGAATATAAAATTGCAACTCGCCTATGACATCCTTTAGCTGGACATATAAACCAAGGCCTTTCGCCACCAAATCGACACGGTGTCCGATTTAATAAAACAGGATATTGCAAGTTATCCCACTCTCCATATGAGTTTTGACGATGATAATTAAAAATTATACGATCCTTGCTTACATGAACGTTGATGACTGAAGTTTGCTTACCATCACTAGTCCACTGCCAAGAAAAAGAAGTATTTGCCGCTAACAATCCTCTTTTATGCCAATTTCGAACATCAATTTTCCGCCTGCCTTCAGTTGTATCTTTTTTGTTGTAATGCCAACGGCGACCACTTCCCATTCCACCCATGCTCACCTCCGTATTTTACCGAAATCATTTGGAAAAATTATTCTGATTCAAATAAATACCAACTATATAACGGGCACTTCCTCTGCTCTTTTTAAGTAATATTGTCGTGAAGTTAAGTTATTACGACATATTTCGATGACTTCGTTAATAATAATTACGTCTTCTTCCTCGATATGCTTTAACCAAGCAAGGATTTTTTGCTCTTCGGCACTAGATAACATTTCATTATTGTCTATGACTGCGACATTTGCGACACCTGCGACATTTGGGTGTGTATTTGGGTTTGTTGTCGCAATTGTCGCCGTTGTCATTGTCGCAGCTTTGGTAAGAGCGCCTTTTTTGATAAGTTCAGAAATTTTCATATGTCACCCCCTTTTTATCAAAAACGGGTTAATATGAATTTCTTTCCTTTTATCATCTTGAATTTGTCGAATCCTATTTAATTCAACAAGCTTGTTCAAAGCGGAATTAAGTGCTTCTTTTTGTCGCAAATGAGAAGGCACAATATTACGTTGAATATCTCTACGAGATACAACAGCCGTATTTTGCCTGACACAGTAGCCAATAAGCCATTTATCAAGTTGGACTACATCCGTTTGTTCGCTAGATAAATTTAACCCTGCTAAAAATCGCTTTGCTTCAAGTAGATGCCATAAAGCAATTCTTGCCGCGCTTTCGAATTTTTTTACGCCAACATCACCAGCAATCCCATGATTAAATACCTTAAATAAAGCTGCTAAACGTGCAGCATTATCTGCGATATTACTAGCTACATCTCTAATATCATTTAGATCACCCCCATCGCCTAATTCGCTTTCGACTGTATCATGAAGTCGCACCCACAATTTTTTTGCTTCTGGTGATAATTTTTTAAGGCTAGGAGAAAGGGAACCATGTTCATCAATTGATAATTCGTAAGACAATATTTCCAAAATACGTTGATTAAATTTTGTGTGGCTTGGCCATGACTCAGGAGGTTCTGAAAAATGCCGTTTACCTTGGGTTGATTCTGGCCATGCGATTAGAAAGCGAGCGAGAAACCCCGTGTCCCTGGCTAACCCTTTGGAGCGATCAAGAAAATTTTTTAAGGTCGCCTCTTGAATTTGTAAGGCCATAGTGTATCTAGCACCTTTTACGGTAAACGACTCTGAGCCTCTGCGTTCTGTAGAAATTACCCCTCCATCCCATAATTGATTCAGTGTGGCTAAATTACGCATCACTGTCTCATTGTTCATACCATGAGATCCAAAAACAATTCCTGCTTCACTTGAAACGACACCCCCTGAAGGCCATATTTTTGCCAAATTATATTTTAGAGCTTCAGGGGTTATATCACTGTATATTAACCGCGGTATTCTAGGTGAGATTGGTTTATTATGTATTAAAACTGAAAGCTCCTGCTCTTGCGTAGCAGTTGATTTGCCTGTTTTTGCCAACGCTCTTATTTGCTCTTTTAGGCCTCGACATTTCTCATCCCATGCAGCCAATTCGGCATGGTGGTCATTAATTTTTGGTTTGGCTATTTCCTGCTGCTTTACCTCATAATCTCTAATGACATTAATAAAAAAACCATCACACGTTGATTTACGTTCACCCGAATTTGCGATTGTTAACAAAAATAAGCTTGTAGGCCCAGTTAAACCTTTTGCTCGCTCTATATCAACATGGGGCTGTATAGCCAAAGACAAGGCCGTTAATGCTGAACAGGCAACCATAGGAAGAGGCGCCTTGGTAAAAGCAGCCACCTCTTCAACTGCATTAAGCACCAACTCAGGCAGAGCATCTAATGGATATGGCTCGGCTGAAATAACTTCTGATAATGGCTCTGGCTCAAGCCATTCTTTTTCATTATTTTGATTAATAGCAGCGTCTACTATTGAAGCTATGGAGTTTAACCCTGATATAGCAGCCATATCATTGAAATCAGAAACACCTGAAGGCCTGGCTTCACCAAAAAATGGAACCGCTACCATTACCCCAAGTTTTTCTGAAACTTGCTTAGCCTTACTTAACCCAGGATTTCCTTTTGTTTCAACATCATCATCAGCACATATAACTAATAGATGTTTAGGAAATCGTTCTTTTAGAACCTCAGTAACATTCTGAAGATTACCTGCATTAAAAGCCACAGCAACAGGGTACCCAGTTGCTTGATGTATAGTTGAACCTGTCGCATAACCTTCTGTAATACATATAACATCGTTAACTCTAGGATTTCCCAAGCTAAAATAGCAACCTGAAGTGCGACCCCCGCTAAGAAATCGTTTGCTTCCATCAGAGTAAATAAACTGTATTGAGAATATTTCCCCTTCAAAATACATAGGAATTACTAATGTATCTTTATTAAGCCGTATCCCCTTGGCATTGATATTTTTTCTGACAAGGTAGGGGTGCTCATTGTTAGCTGTCTTTGATTTTTCCCAAATAGCTCTGGCTTCTTCCGCGACTCGCTGATGATTTGCTTCAATCTCAGCTTTTGCTTGTAAACGTGCTGTTTTAACACGTTGATTAAATTCTTGCTGCTCCTGTTTTGTGAGTTTTTGACTGTCTTTTAAATGCCAGCTTTCAGATAATCCGGTTGACCAATCACCAAAACAGCCTCCTAATTGGTCTCCAAATAATTTACACCAGCCCGCGTTATTATCTTTAGCCTTACCAATACCGGGAAATCGATACATTTTTCCTGGTAGAATTACTGCTGGAGGCTCTAATCCTGCTGCTTCTATAGCTGCCTGAAATTGAGAGCATATATCCATCATAGATAAGCCCTCCTTTTATTAGCACTTTGATCAGTAACTGCTGTATAATTATATTGAATTTTTTTTAAGTTAGGGGTCGTTTGGTGCCAGCCAAAGTGACCTCTTTTATATTGAGACATCCCTTCCCCCCCCGCTTAATCTCTTTCCAATCGACTAGATTCAATACGGTTTTGAACCCATTCGTTGATTTCAGCTTCAATCCAGCCAACTGATCTGGTACCAAGTGATATAGATTTAGGAAAAAGGTCTTCAGCCATTAATTTATATATGTTACTGCGCGACATGCCAGTACGTTCTTTTACAGAGGGGAGTCTTAAGATTTTATTAGCCATGTATGTGCCTCCGTGGGCTTTGTTAAACATGGCTCTACGATAAAACAGCTAGAATTTTGACACACTATTTGTCAGAGTTCTATTTTATGACAAACCTAACCCGTTGTTTTTAAATTATTTTTGTTTGATATTTGTCAGAGATCATAAATTTCACTCAATATGTTGATGTATATCTGAACTGTCCTAGGGGGTACGTCAATTGTTTCTTCCAGCCATTGAGTAAGGTTCTTTGTTTTATGAATTTTATGCTGTGATTTCTCCCACAGTGGAAATTGCTCAATTGATTGCGAGAGTTTATGCTCGAACTGATTCCAATACTTGCTTTGTTTTAATTTATCAATGCCAGCTAGTTCATCTGAGCCTTGAACTAGAAGGTAGTCCTCTGAACTTAACCATAAATCTAAAAAATTAATGATTTGAATATGCTCATCCTTCTCGATGTTCTCGAATTTATCATATTCAGCTTTTTCAACAGCTATATCGGTTTTCTCAGGATGATCATTAAAGATGCGTTGTATTTGACCGGGTGGTAATGAAACAAAAGCATCTGTTCTTGTATTCATTACATACAAAGTAATTTCACTTGCAATTGCCATTGTTAATGCCTTTATAAAATTATCTTTCTCATCTAATTTATGTAGCTTTTTAATATCATTCACTTTAATCCCCAAAGTTCATACAGCAAGCCTTGCTCTGAATAAAAGCAAAATACATGATGTATAGTAAAAAAATTCGATTCTTGGATTGTAATAGACTTTAATGTATATTGCAGTACATATGCATTCATTTTTTGAGGCAATTATGTCGAGCACTAAAACAGCTACTTTAACACTGCGAATTTCCCCGGAAATGAAGCAGAAATTAAAGAGTGCGGCAGATCATGAACATCGCTCTATAGCGAACATGATTGAGGTACTAATTCGTGATTATTGTGAACAAAATAAAATTTGTGTCACAAATAAAAATGATGAAGATGGGAATTAACGTTAATAACTAATTTAATCAGGCATTGTAGATATGGCGATAAAAAAATCAGAATTATATTCATCACTTTGGGCAAGCTGTGACGAGCTTAGAGGCGGCATGGATGCAAGCCAATATAAAGACTATGTATTGGTATTATTATTCATTAAGTACATCAGTGATAAATATGCGGGTAAACCTTATGCGCCAATTATTATTCCCGAAGGAGCAACTTTTCAGGACATGGTGGAATTAAAAGGAAAGCCAACCATTGGTGATGACATAAACAAGAAAATCATCGCCCCCCTTGAAAATGCCAACAAATTATCAGGCATGCCAAATTTCAATGATCCTGAGAAATTAGGTAGCGGTAAGGAAATGGTTGAAAAGCTTACCAACTTGATTGCTATCTTTGAAAAGCCAGAGCTTAACTTCAGTAAAAATCGCGCAGATGGAGACGACATCCTTGGCGATGCTTATGAATATCTCATGCGCCACTTCGCAACCGAGAGCGGAAAAAGTAAGGGACAGTTTTATACGCCTTCTGAAGTTAGCCGGGTCATGGCAAAAATTATTGGTATTGATAAAGATCAAACCTCAGCAGCAACGACTGTATATGACCCAACCTGTGGTTCAGGGTCTTTGTTATTAAAAGTGGCCGACCATGCGCCCACTAAGGTGACATTGTACGGCCAAGAAAAAGATGCGACCACCGCAGGTTTGGCGCGGATGAATATGATTCTTCATGATAACCCTACCGCTGAAATCAAGCGTGAAAATACCTTGGCTAATCCTTTGTTTAAAGAAGGCGATGGATTGAAAACCTTTGATTATGTTGTTGCCAATCCACCTTTTAGTGATAAGCGGTGGAGCAATGGCCTAGATACTGAAAACGACCCATACAAACGATTTAATGATGGCGTACCACCTGCTAAAAATGGTGATTATGCTTATCTATTGCATATCATCCGCTCCTTAAAAAGTCATGGCAAAGGCGCCTGTATTTTGCCTCATGGCGTTTTGTTCCGAGGCAATGCAGAGGCTGGCATTCGAGAAGCATTAGTTCGCAAGGGCTTGATTAAAGGCATTGTTGGCTTGCCCGCCAACTTGTTCTATGGCACGGGTATTCCTGCCTGTATTGTCATTATTGATAAAGAGGACTCTTCAGACCGCAAAGGAATTTTTATGATAGATGCCGGCAAGGGCTTTATCAAAGATGGCAATAAAAACCGTTTGAGAGAAATGGATCTTCATAAAATTGTGGATTCCTTTACCAAACAACTTGAAATTGATGGCTACAGCAAATGGGTGTCCATAGAAGAAATAGAAAAAAATGAATTTAATCTTAATATTCCGCGTTACATCGATAATAGTGAACCGGAGGACTTACAAGATATTGAAGCGCATTTATTGGGAGATATCCCCAAAGCTGATATTGAAGCTTTAGCAGAATACTGGAAAGTATTGCCGAATTTAAAAGCCACCTTATTTAGCAAGGCTACAAGAAGTAATGATTATTATACGCTCAAGGTTGATAAGGCTGAGATTAAAGACAGTATTTACCACCATGCTGAATTTACCCAGTATATTAATGAAATGAGTAAGGTTTTTGATGAGTGGAAAAATAAAACCATCACTAAACTAAAGTCACTTCAACTGGATTTTCACCCTAAAGCACTGATTTATGAAATCAGTGAGTCACTTTTGAATGCTTATGCAGGTAAGCCACTAATCAATCAATACAACGTATACCAGCACCTCATGAATTATTGGTATGAAGTCATGCAGGATGATTGTTATCTCATTGCTGCTGATGGGTGGAAAGCCCCCACCTATCGAATGATTGAAAAAAACAATAAAGGCAAAAAAGTAGATAACGGATGGACTTGTAATTTGGTGCCTAAATCGCTGGTAATCAATCGATATTTTTCGGATCAGCAGCAAGCAATTGATGAACTGAATGTATCTTTAGAAACCATTCAGATCCAAAAAACTGAAATGGAAGAAGAGCACAATGTTGATGAGGGTGTTTTTGCTGATCTAGATAAAATTAATAAAGGCACCATAACAGCAAAGCTGAAAGAATTAAAAGATGAGCCTGATAGCGAGGAAGAACAAAGCGTACTGAAACAGTACCTTGAATTACTGGCACAAGAAGCAACCCTTAAAAAATCTATTAAAAATGCTGATTCTGAGCTTGATGAAGCATTATTAAATTTTTATCCGACACTTGGAGAGGAACAGGTCAAACAATTGGTTGTTGATGATAAATGGATGGCCTCGATTGAAAAAGATATCCACTCTGAAATGGACCGTATAACCCAGTCGCTTACTCAAAGAATAAGAGAATTAGCCGAGCGGTATGAGGTTTCATTACCTGCATTAAATCAACAAGTAGATGATTTGGAGCATGCTGTGAATCAACATCTTAAAAAGATGGGGTTTATATGGAATTGAAAGAAAATCTCAAACAAACAGAAGTAGGTATTCTTCCTTTAGATTGGAATATTAAATCATGTGATGAAGTGTTTCTCATTATTGACGGCGATAGAGGTAGTAATTATCCAAGCAAGATAGATCTAAAAAATGATGGTTATTGTTTATTTCTTAATGCAGGAAATGTAACTAAAAATGGGTTTGTTTTAAAAGAATGTGAATTTATTTCAAAGTCAAAAGATGAATCTTTAAAAAAAGGAAAATTAAAATCTCGTGATTTTGTTTTAACTACAAGAGGAACTGTTGGTAACTTTGCACATTATAATGAACATGTACAATTTAAAAACATTCGTATTAATTCAGGAATGGTTATACTACGTTGCGAAAATCCAAGCGTAAGTGATGAATATTTATATGCAATATTATGTTCTTCAATATTATCTTCTCAAATTGAAAGATTGTCATTTGGCAGTGCTCAGCCTCAATTAACGGTCAAAGGTATTTCAACCCTAAATATCCCTGTCCCCAAAGACTACAAAGAACAAACCGCCATAGCCAAAGCCTTAAGCGATGCGGATGCATGGATTCAATCCCTTACCCGTCTGATCGCCAAAAAACGCCAGATCAAACAAGGTGCCATGCAAACTCTGCTTAATCCTTATGAAAATGGGCGGCTGAAAGATGGGTGGGAATTCATCAAATTTGATGATGCATTTAACTTTCTATCAACGGCTTCATATTCTAGAGCAGAGTTAAATTATAATGGCGAATTAGGGTATATTCATTATGGAGATATCCATACAAAATGGAATGAGTTTTTAGATTTCAAGCATCATATAGTACCAATGATTGATTTAGCCAAAATAAAAGGGTATTCCCTTGTTAAAGAAGGTGACCTCATTATGGCTGATGCTTCAGAAGATTTTTCAGGTATTGGTAAAAGCGTGGAAATCAAATCATTGGGTGACAGACAAGTAATTTCAGGCTTGCATACATTGTTGTTAAGAGATAAGGGAGGTAATTTTGTTAATGGATTTAGAGGGTATATTCATAAATTCAAATATGTAAAACAGCAATTCGATAGCTTAGCAACCGGTTTGAAAGTATATGGATTATCCAAGGGGAATCTTAAAGGTATTGAAATACCAGTTCCACCTAAAAAAGAACAAGTTGGAATTGTTAGTTATTTTCATGATTTAGAAAGTGAAATTAGATTGCTTGAAATTAAGCTAACTAAAGCAAAAAAAATCAAACAAGGCATGATGCAAAACCTATTAACCGGAAGGATACGATTAATATGACTCAAGCGGTAAA
>CETS01045793.1_pt1 | contig 10369 bp, 8 predicted proteins | sample 356391 | NCBI WGS metagenome assembly CETS01 (sample SAMEA2622673, study PRJEB7988) | marine metagenome | isolation source: saline water (ENVO:00002010), including
GCAATTGAAGTTGCAGCGATCTGTGATGCTGATTCGCAGGTCGCGTATAACGCGGTTGTGAGAGTCCAGAAGAGCCGATGGGACGCTCATGGAGTGGCCCCATTGGGGGGCGAATTGGTTTCGATCGGGACGATTTTCACTGTGCCGTCCCGGCGAACTTCCACGTTGAGGTCGGCGGTGGTGATCGTCTTTTTTTGCCTCGGTTTTTTGCTCATACCCATCAACTGAGCCCCGCCTTTTTTGCGGGCACTGCCGTAGAAGCCGCGGCGAAGCCACTCGAGTTTCTTGGAGGCCATGAGTTCCACCTGCAACCGCTGTACCTTCTGCCGTAGCACGACGATGTCCTGGAATTGTTTCTCTAATTCAGCTTTCTCAGCGATCAATTTGTTACGTTCCTTGAGGAGATGATCGCGGTCATTCTCGCTTGACTCGAGGCGGCGACTGATGTCCTCAATGGCCTGATCCTTAGTGCTCATTTGGCTGTTGAGATCCTTGATCTGCGCGTCGTAATCGCGGTTTTTGTTTTGGGCCGTGCTGAGTTCGGTGTTCAGGGCGCTGATTTTTTCGTCCTTGTCGGCGAGTTCTTGCGCGGCCTTGGTTACAAATGTCTCGTATTCGGCCACTTTCTGGCCGTAATTGGTTTGCAATTTGGAGAGCGCATTTTGAGTTTCATTAACGGTTGAGTTGGCTGTATTTAGCTTTTTTGTAAGGTCTGCTTGGGTTGTCTCCAGCGTCGCTTTAGCTGTTTTAAGTCCTTTTATTTCCTCCTCATTTTGGGTGATGGTATCGCCTTGCTCGGAGATGGTTGTATTCGCATTGGAGAGCAGAATGACCATCAGAGCTCCCCCTATGAGCGCTGCGACTGCCACGATGATTGTAGTATTGCCTTTCATTGTTGGAAAATCATGGCTCGATTTTTTCTTTTGAGCAACCCTTAATTTCTGGGTTTCTTTCCCATTTTGATGTTTTGTGGTGTTTTTTACCAATGCGCATTTCGGACAAAATCCCGTTGATGATATTGCCCAATGCCACGTTGTTCCCTGAGGCGATCATTTCTCTACACATTTTCGAGTCTGGCTACCGGAGGATGCTGTCGGATGTTCTGAAATCCCGCAGAATGTTTACCTCGAGGCTATTGAGCAATCCGCTACATCGTCAGATCGTGCTGGAATCACTCGATCTCAAGACGCGACTCGAGAATGTCTCCAGCTTCCCGTCGGTTGAAATCGAGCACAAGAAGTGTGCTTAGCCAAGCGACTGGCTAGAACTGCACGATCCGAATCTGACTGATGTCTGGGTCGGCCTCGAGTTCGGCGAGGCAGTCCGCGCTTGGCACGCTGTCGATATTCAGCGCTGTCAACGCCTGGCCACCTTCGCGATCCCGCCCAAGACTCATGTTGGCGATGTTGACGTTATGATTGCCGAGCACGCTGCCCAGGTGCCCCACGATACCGGGGCGATCCTTGTTGCTCATCATGAACAGGATGCCTTCGGGGACGATCTCGACCGGCTGGCTGTTGAGTCGAACGATCCGTGGATGTTGAGCCAGTCCAAAGAACGATCCGCCGACGGATATCTCTTTGTCAGCGGCCCAGGCGCGGATGTGCAGCCATTCACGGAAGTCCACCTGTTCGCTGGACTTGATCTCCTCGATGACCAGTCCTCGCTCCTTGGCCATGGCTCGGACGTTGACCAGGTTGACTTCCTCGCCTTCGGCCGCCCCGAGAAAACCCTTGATGATCGAGCGGGCAATGGGGTCACCGGGCAGCTCCGTGGCCAAGCCGCCGTAGGTGATGACTAGGCGCTCGGTGCCCGCCTGGCCAAGTCGCGCCAATAACACGCCCATCTTCTCACCCAGTCGCAAATGCGGCTGAACCTTGGTTGAGGTCTGTGCGTCGAGGCTCGGCATGTTGATGGAGTTTGACAGGCTGCCGCGCAGCAGATAATCGGCAATGCCCTGCGCCACCTCGAGGCCTACGTTGTCCTGCGCCTCCACCGTGCTGGCGCCGAGGTGCGGGGTTAGGATGAGGTTTGGGCACTGGCGCAACGGTGAGTCGTCCGCCAGCGGCTCGGATTCGTACACATCGAGCCCTGCACCGGCAATTTGACCGGCTTTGAGTGCCTCGAGGAGGTCGTGCTCGCTGACGATCCCTCCGCGTGCGCAGTTGATCAGTCGCACACTTGACTTCATCTTGGTGAACGTTTCCTTGTTGAGCATGCCGCGCGTCTCCTCGGTCAATGGCATGTGAACCGTGATGAAGTCGGAGATCCCGTAAATATCGCCCAAGTCTACCAGTTCCACCTGTAGGATCTTGGCCCGGGACGGCGTGATGTACGGGTCGTAGGCCAATACGCGCATACCGAACGCCACCGCGCGCCGGGCTACCTCTCCGCCGATGCGACCCATGCCCATTACGCCGAGTGTCTTGCCGTAAAGCTCGACACCCTTGAAAGCCTTTCGGTTCCACTCGCCGGCCACCATCGAGCCGTGTGCCTGCGGGATGTTTCGCGCGAGCGCCGTCATCATTGAGAAGGTCAGTTCGCAGGTGGCGATGGTGTTGCCGCCTGGAGTGTTCATTACGATTACGCCGCTTTGGGTGGCGGCCTCAATGTCGATGTTATCTACGCCGACGCCGGCGCGACCGACGATCTTCATTTCCGGCGCGGCCTCAAGTACAGCCTTGGTGACCTTGGTCTCCGAGCGGATTGCCATGGCCGAGACGTCGCCGACGATCGGCAGTAGTTCCTCCTCCGTGTGACGGCGATCCAGGACGATCGTTTTCAGATCGTCCTGTTGTTTCAGGAAGTCGATCCCGGTTTGGGAAATAGGGTCACAGACAAGTACTTTCATTTTGGGGGCGCCTGTTCAACAGCGCTTGGATAAGCGTGTTCAGCCTTCACGGGTTTTGATTCTGTTGAGCAAGTCTTTGATGACATCGCTCTTCGGCTTGGCCCCGAGGTCGCCTTTGCCGTGTTCGCGCACGGCGAGATTTCCGGCTTCCTGCTCGCGTTGGCCAATGAGCAGGATGGTGTGGACCTTGTCCGTCTCCGCGTGGCGGATTCGTGCACCAATTTTGTCGGACGTCGTGTCGATGCTGACACGAACGCCGTGCTTTCGCAGTTCGGCGACGACATCATTGGCATAGTCGATTTGATCGTCGCCGAACGGAAGCAAGCGCACTTGGTCGGGAGCGAGCCAGAGCGGGAAATTGCCAGCGTAGTGCTCAATTAGGAATCCGATAAATCGCTCGTGCGTGCCAAGCGGGGCGCGATGAATGCAGAGCGGTGTCTCGGTGGTGTTGTCGCGGGTCTTGTACTCAAGGCCGAAGCGCTTGGGCACGGCGAAGTCCACCTGGTTGGTCGCAATGGTGAATTCCCGGCCGGAAATGCTGTACACCTGCACGTCGATCTTTGGGCCGTAAAAAGCGGCCTCGTCCGGGACTTCCTTGAAGTCGATACCCGACTCGATTAACACCTGTCGGACCATCTCCTCGGTTTGGTTCCACAGTTGCGGTTCCCCGACATATTTGTCTCCAAGCCGCTCGGCGCCGTGCGTACTGAACCGCATGCTGAATTTCTCGAATCCGAAAATCTTGAAATACTTCAGGTACATTTCGTTGACGGCGCGGAACTCGTCGGCGAACTGCCCCGGTGTACAGTAGATGTGAGCGTCGTTCATCTGCATCGAGCGCACGCGCATGAGGCCCATCAGTTCGCCGGAACGCTCGTAACGATAACAGGTGCCGTACTCGGCCAGACGCAGAGGCAGTTCGCGGTAGCTGCGCGGCACGGCCGAGAAAATCTTGTGGTGATGCGGGCAGTTCATCGCCTTGAGGTAGATGCGATCAGTCGGCTTGTCCGGATCGTCCTCCTTGAGTTCCATCGGCGGGAACATGCTTTCAGCGTAGTAGGGGAGGTGACCGGAGATCTTGTACATGTTCTCACGGGCCAGGTGCGGTGTGCGGACACGATCGTAGCCGGCCTCGAACTCGGTCTCCTTGGCCAGCTTCTCCAACTCCTCGATTAGCACCGTGCCCTTGGGCAGCCAGAGCGGCAGGCCGGGGCCGACGTCGTCGTCGAACGCGAACAGCTGCATCTCGCGGCCAATCTTGCGGTGGTCGCGCTTGCGCGCCTCCTCCTGTGCCTCAAGCCACTCGTTGAGCTGTGTCTTGTTCGGGAAGGCGGTGCCGTAGATGCGTTGCAGTTGCGGGTTGTTCTCGTTGCCGCGATAGTAGGCGGCGGCCACGCGGAGCAGCTTGTACGCCTTGACGTTGCCGGTGCGCATGACGTGCGGCCCGGCGCAGAGGTCGACGAATTCAGCGTTTTGGTAGAAAGAAATCTCCTCTCCCTCGGGGATGTCACCCAAGCGCTCGATCTTGAACGATTGGCCGCGTTCCTCGAAAAACGCCTTGGCTTCGTCGCGGGTCTTTGTGGAACGCTCAAACTTCTGGTTTTCCTTTACTACCTTTTTCATCTCGGCTTCGATGGTCTCGAAGTCCTCTGGTGAGAAGCGGTGCTCGAGGTCAAAATCGTAGTAAAAGCCCTCGGAAGTCGGCGGGCCGATATCTAGCTTGGCCTCGGGCCAAAGGCGTAGCACTGCGGTGGCGAGCACGTGGGCGCACGAGTGCCGCAACCGCTCAAGATCGCTCATCTGGTGGCGTTGCTCGAGAGTCTTGCGTTCTACCTCGTGTTTGGCTGCTTCCATGTGTTGGTGTGCTGCGCTTGCTCAAGCGCTGTCCTGGTCAAGGCCGTCTGCCTACCAGTTTGGTGGGCAGAGGTTAGAAACTTGCCGGGCAAAGGGCAATAATTAGCTCAGGGGCTAGTTTTTTGGCCGGAGGATGATGGCCTTGTCATGGGTGCCATCCACCTCGACGCTCTGGGTTTCGATATCCGGGTCATCTTTCAGGGTGTTGTGGATGATGCGGCGGTCGTAGGAGTTCATCGGCTCGAGTTCGACGATGTCGCCCCATCGGCGGACTTGTTCGGCGGCTTCCTTGGCTTTCTCAGCCAGTTTATCCTGCTCGTCAAACCGGTATCCTCCCACGTCGATTTGCACCTTTTCCGAATTCTCATCATTTTGAAACAACAAACGATTGAGGATGTACTGAAGGTCAAACAACGTCTGGCCCTTCCGGCCGATGAGCCGCCCGGAATCGTCGGGTGCCTGCAGGTCGAGCACCTTGCTGCCGTCCTTCTCTTTTTCCTCGATTGTTACTTTATCGAAGCCGAGGTTATTCAGGATGGACTCTAGCAGCACCTTGGGATCTTGTGTAGTTGTACTCATGGTTTGGTTGGAGATTATTTCTTTGGCTTGGACTTTGGTTTCGGTTTTTCTGGCTTGGCGAGTGATAAATTGGCGCTCTTCACCGGCGCTTCCACGACGATATTCCTTGTAAGCTTGGTTTGTACAATGCTGAGCATGTTTGACAACGTCCAATAGAGGGTCAGGCCGGCGGAAAAATTGTATAGGATCACGATGAACATGAGCGGCATGTACTTCATGATCTTTTGCTGCGTCGCATCGGCGGTGGGGGAGACCGGGGTCATCCGCGCCTGCAACAACATGGTCACCCCCATGATCACTGGCAGCGGGTTGATTGGGAAGCCGGCGACATAAGCGACGGTGTCAGTCTGTGACAGGTCGCAGGCCCACAGGAATTCCGCCCCGCGCAACTCGGCGGCGCTGCGTAGCATGGTGAAGAACCCGAAGAACACCGGGAGCTGGATCAGGATTGGCAGACATCCGCCCATCGGGTTGATCTTGTGCTCGCGCATGAACTCCATAATCCGCTTATTCATCTTCTGCGGATCATCCTTGTATTTTTCGCGTATCTCAGCCATCTGCGGCTGGTAGGCGGCCATGCGTTTCATGGAAACGGTGCTCTTCTTAGTGAGCGGCCAGAAAAGAATCTTAATGATGATGGTAATCACGATGATGCACATCGCGTAACCCAGTCCGAAGCTGTGAATGCCATTCATGGAACGCAATAGAATCGTGGCGAAGAACCCAAAAAAACCGTCAAATCCCATCGTTGATTCCAGCGAGGTCTTCTTAAATGTTTGGCTGTGTGCCTTAAGGACTTGGTATTCCTTCGGCCCGGCGTAGGTGGTGAATTGCTGAATAATGCTCTCGCCGGGTTGCAGGACTTTGGCGTCAAACTGCAGGCTGGCTAAAACCCCGGTGAGATGGACGTACTGTTCGTCCTCTTCCTGTGGGTCATTCGGAAGGCGGTGGGTGGTCTTGATTGAGTAAACCTGGCCACCGGTTGCTCCTTCCATTGGTATAGTGCACATAGTGAAAAACCGATTATGAATGCCGACCCACTTGACTGGCTGCCCGGCCGACATGAAATAGGCACGCGGCGTCCCTGGGATGCAGCCTAATGTGCGATTGTCAAACCAGCCCTCGTCTATGTCTTCCATGTCCTCGCCATTATGCCATTGGGCACCCCAAACAGGGTATTTCACATCCGCTTGAAGCGGCATGGCGGTGCCTAGCATCAACTTACGCTGGTTGAGTGTGATCGGCTCCTTTTTCGGATTGGTCAATGTGATTGTGGTGTGCAGTAGATAATTCGTGTCTGCGTTGAACTGCTTGCTGATGCGGATGCCAGATTGGTTTGTGGATATCATCGTGACGCGGCCGCGACTGTTTACGAGTGAGAACTCTGCGTCATCGACGCCTTTCAGCGCGAACACCGGCAAATCCACCCCATGATTAAGTTTGATGGGTATTGAATTAACGTCTCCGTTGTTTGTGCCCCAGAGCAAGTCAACATTCTTGCCCATGACCACATGGGGTTCTTTAAGTTCCACGGTTTTTAATCCACCCGCGGAGGTGAAGATGTAGGAGGAGTCCTCCGTCTCGAGAATAGATAGTTTCGGGGAATCCAGCTTGACGGGTGGTTGTAAATCAGTGCTGAGCGGTGCCTGAGTGGGCGGCGCTTGGGTAATCGGGACACTCCTCGGGGCGTTAGCCTGTCCGGGGACCTGTATAGGAGGAGCGTTGGTGGGCTGTGGCTGAGCAGGAGGAGTGGGGGAGACTTTCTCCAGCAGCGTGGGCCAGGTGAACAGTAGAATCACGCAAATGGTGACAACGATGATGGCGGTGCGATCCATGAAAAATGATTAACGAGTCGGTTTGTCCGGAACGGGATCGTGACCGCAGTCGCCCCACGGATGGCAGCGCAACAATCTTCGCAGGCCAAGCCAGGTGCCGTGAAATGCGCCGTGCGTGCGCACAGCATCGAGTGTGAATTCCGAGCATGACGGCGTGAATCGACACGAGCCACCCGGCCCGAACAGAGCGTTCTTCAACGGTGATAGTGCTAGTCTGTAAAAGCGAATCAGCAATATTAGAAAATATTGGGCGAGATTCATTCTAAAGGGCGGTTGGATACACGGGCGCCGCATTCTCCGGCAGCAGCCCCGCTTTCTTGAGCAGTGTCAAAAAATGACGTTCCACCGAGTAGAATCTCCTGCCGACAATGGAGCGGCGGGCGACCAGTACCAGGTCAACCGGCTGGAGTAGTTCATGTTGGTGGAGGCGGAAACATTCTCGCATGAGCCGTCGGGCGTGGTTGCGAATGTGCGCCTTACCGATGCGGCGACTGGTGATGACTCCAAGACGCGATGGGTCACCTGATGGGAGGCTTCTCCAGTTGGCGAGCATGCAGCCCTTGGCCAAGCGGCTCCCGCTTTCCCGGTTGGCCCGGAAATCCGCGCTGGCTTGGATTCGGCTGGATTTAGGGAAGCTCGTGAGTTGGCCGGAGGCCGTCATATGTGCCGGAAAGGGCGTCAGGCGGGGGTGAGTCGGGCGCGACCACGTGCGCGTCGGCCGGCCAGAATCTTGCGGCCTGCCTTGGTGGCCATGCGTGCGCGAAAGCCGTGTCTGCGTTTGCGTTTGATATTCGACGGTTGGAATGTCTGCTTCATCTGAATCTAATAAAATCCACCCAATTCTTTGGAGAGATGCCGCTAAATCCATAAATGCATCCCGTGGTGAATCCCTTTACCCCTCTTTTCTCGGAAAAAGGGCAGGAAAACTAACAGCAACGCGCCAACTGTCAAGCATCGGTATACTCAAAAACAAGCGGAGAAGCGTTTTGTAGAGACCCAAAGCCGTGATTGTGCTCCCAAATAGCCGATTTTGGCCTAAAGTTTCCCACCTCCTCTGAGGAAGTTGAGTGGATGATGCTGATGTTCCGAGCCAAACCTCCTGAATCATGGTTGCCCAAGGTAATTGCCAATCTTGGAACTGTATTGGTCGATCACGCTCATTTGGAACGAAAAGCGGCCAAATCGGCTCTCACGCTACAGCGCTACCAGCAGCTCAGCGGACGACTGGAAGAGCTTACCGCCATCGCCATCGAGGAGTTAGAACATTTTAATTTAGTTCTTAAGTTGCTTGAAAAGAGAGGGATACTGTTTGGTCAGGCGATCTCCAGTCCATGGCTTTCCGGGATCATGAACACCGTCCGCAAGGGGCAGAATGAACAGGTCATCGACCACTTGCTTTGCGCGGCAATGATCGAGGGGCGTAGCTGCGAGAAATTCCAAATCCTCTCTGAGGCGCTCGTGCCTGTGGATGCTCCCTTGGCCAGGTTTTACGCCAGTTTGGTCGAATCAGAGGGGAACCACTACGCGTCCTACTTGCTCATGGCCAAGGAGGTTGACGAGTCTGAAACGAACCGCCGTCTCGAGTTCTACCTCGACCTCGACGCCGAACTCGTCCAGAAGCCCAACGACCTTCACATCCTCCACTGAGCCCTGGCTTGGCCAAGCGAAAAACGCAAAATAATTTTGTATTATTTGCCTTGCATCTTTGTCAAATCGGTCGATGTTTCCCCAAACCGATGGCTGTTGATTTGACGGCATTTTCTAGGAGGGTTGCGTGGGTATCGGGAGTAGTGGGTCTTGGGTTGCTCGGAGCCCAGGCTGTGCAGGCCGAACTCGCGATATTGACCCCGGGTTGGGGAGGCGAGAGCCTGAATCGCGTTACACTTCACGGCGCTGATGCCCGGCAACAACTACTTGTCACACAAACACTCGGCGATGGGTCTGTTGCCGACCAAACCCGCGAAGCCGCCCTGATTGCAGAGCCGGCTGGCTTGGTGCGAGTCACCGATGGCTTGGTGGAACCACTGGCTAACGGCGTCGGTGTCATCACCGCGAGTACCCGGGCAGGCGAGATAGCTGTGATTCCGTTCGAGGTGAGTGCGGTTTCCGGCGAAAAGCCGGTGAGCTTTCCCAACTCAATTGTCCCGCTTTTTACCAAGCATGGCTGCAGCAGCGGCGGGTGTCATGGGAAGTCCAGCGGTCAAAACGGCTTCAAGCTTTCCCTGCTCGGCTTCGAGCCGCCGGAGGATTACGAGTATCTGCTTCGAGAGGCGCGTGGTCGCCGCATTTTTCCGGCCGCACCCGAGCGCAGCCTGCTGTTGCTCAAGGCGACTGGCCAGTTGCCGCATGGCGGTGGCTCGCGCATTGATGCGGGTTCATTTGATTACAAGACGATCGTCAAGTGGATACGCCAGGGAATGCCGTACGGCAAACCGAACGATCCAAGCCTCGAAGACATTGAGTTGTATCCCCCTGAGCGCATCATGGAGCCAGGCGCACGCCAGCAACTTGTGGTCCTGGCCAGGATGAGCGACGGGTCGATCGAGGACATCACTCACTCTGCCGTATACGAGGCGAACAACCGTGAGTATGCCGAGGTGGACAACACCGGCCTGGTTACCGCCGGGGGTGATTCGGGTGAGATTGCGGTAATGGTTCGCTATCAGGACAAGGTATCGGTGTTTCGCGCATCGGTTCCGTTGGGCGCCCCGGTGGGCAACCTGCCGCCCGAGGTAAACTTCGTGGATAATTTTATTTTTGCGAAATGGAAACAGGTCGGCATGCCACCATCGGAGGTGGCAGAGGATACGACATATCTTCGGCGCGTGACACTCGATATCGCCGGGCGCCTGCCAACTGTTGTAGAGGCGAAATCATTTCTCGATGACCAAGCGCCAGACAAGCGCCAACGACTCGTCGAACGGTTGCTCCGTAGCGAGGAATACGCCGAGTATTTTGCAAACAAATGGTCGGCGCTGCTGCGCAACAAGCGCGCCAACGGGGCGCAGCTTCGCTCGACCCTCGCCTTTTATGACTGGATCAAGGAGAGCCTGTACAATAACAAACCGTACGATCGGTTTGTGCGCGAAATTGTGGCGGCTTCCGGCGGGATTGACCAAAGCCCGCCATCTGCCTGGTACAAGCAGGTCAGTTCGCAGCAGGCGCAGATGGAGGACGCAGCGCAGTTGTTTCTCGGGACGCGATTGCAGTGCGCGCAATGCCATCATCATCCATTTGAAAAATGGTCGCA
>CETS01068259.1_pt1 | contig 10341 bp, 9 predicted proteins | sample 356391 | NCBI WGS metagenome assembly CETS01 (sample SAMEA2622673, study PRJEB7988) | marine metagenome | isolation source: saline water (ENVO:00002010), including
ATGAGGGGGTTGGAGATGGCGTGCTTCTCACGCAGAAGCTCGTCCACCCCGACCGCGTAGTAACCGACGGTTGCATCCGAATCGGTGCGCGCCGCGGTCATGTAGGCAAGCCGCCCGCCAAGGCAGTAGCCCACTGCGCCGACCTTCTTGCCGCTATCCTCGCGCGCCCATTTGATGGTCGCTTCTATATCGCGGACGCCCTCGTCCTGATCGAACTTACCCATCAGATCGAGTGCCTTCTGAAACTCCGGTTCGATATCCGGATCGAGTTCGATCCCTTCACCAAGCTGCCAGAACAGGTCGGGGGCGATGGCGAGATAGCCGTCTTCGGCGAGCAGATCGCACTTGCGGCGGATACCGGCGTTCACGCCGAAGATCTCCTGAATGACGACAATCGCTGCGCGGGGCTTGCCTTCGGGCCGTGCGACGTAGGCCATGAAGTCCTTGCCACCGTCGAGGGTGTTGATCCGTATTGTCTCGCTCATCGATATGCTCCCGTCTTTGGTCGGTTGACCAGCTTGCGCCGTGGCGACGCGCGGCCCAGATAGTTGTCTAGGAGAGGTAACGGAGAAACTGCAATGAAGGTCCACGTGGAAATCGACTGTACGCCGGAGGAGGCCCGGGCTTTCATGGGTCTGCCCGATCTCAGCAAGGCACAGGCCGCCTATTCGGAAGGAATGGAAAAGGCGATGCGTGGGGTGTCCAACCCAGATCAGCTGCAAGAACTTGCGAAGACGATGGCACCGATGGGGCAGGCAGGGCTCAAGATGTTCCAGGCCTTTATGGAGGGCAGTGCGGCCAACATTGCGCGCGCGAAGTCGGGCGGCGAGACGAAAACTGGCGACTGATTTGTCCGATACGATCTTTGCGCTTTCTTCCGGAACCCCCCCGTGCGGGGTCGCAGTCATTCGGGTGTCAGGCCCTGCTGCCGGAGGCGCGCTGGAGCGTTTGACCGGCGCATTGCCATCTCCTCGGCGGGCCAGTCTGCGCAATGTGCGCGATCCCGAGTCCGGGTGGCTCGACCAGGCCCTGGTGCTCTGGTTCCCAGGACCCAACACCGCCACGGGGGAGGACTGTGCGGAGATTCACTGCCACGGCGGCCGCGCGGTTATTGTTGCTGTTGAGCGTGCGCTGGGCTCGTGCGGGCTGCGGCGAGCGTTGGCTGGCGAGTTCACCCGAAGGGCATTCCTCAATGGGCGGATGGACCTGCTCGAAGCGGAGGCTCTTGGGGACATGCTCTCTGCGGAAACCGAGCTTCAGCGTGCGGTGCTGGCCAATGCGCTTGAGGGAGGGGCCTCCGCGCAGGTGGCAAGATGGCGCGAGGCAATCCTCATGGCGTCGGCTGCGGTGGAGCAGGAGCTCGATTTTTCTGACGATGATGAGGAGGGCGCTGCGCCGCCTTCGGTCTGGAGGGATTCGATTTTGCAGGCGGCGGAGGAGATGCAGCGCTGGCTTACCACACCGTCGTCGGATCGATTGCGCGACGGCCTTCGTGTGGTTTTGGCCGGGCCTCCGAATTCTGGGAAATCCAGCCTTTTCAATGCCATCTTGGACGAGGGTGCGGCGATCGTATCGCCAATCGCAGGGACCACACGCGATGCTATCGAACGGCCCGTTGCAATTGACGGTGTGCCCTTCGTATTGGTCGACACGGCGGGCTTGCGACGCGAAGGGGCGGAAGAGATCGAGGCTATCGGCATCGAACGTGCCGAGCGTGAATTGGCGCGGGCCGATATTATTCTGTGGCTTGGGCCGGAGGGATTGGGTCCTGACGAAGCGATCGAAGTCGCAAGCATGATCGACAGGGCGGATGGCGGGAAGAAGGGCGCGGGGGCGTTGCACCTGTCCGCCCACACGGGCGAGGGGCTGGACGAGTTGATGGCTGAGTTGGTCAGGAACGGTCGGGGCAGACTGCCGCGACCGGGTCAGGTCGCCATTTCGCGCAGGCAGCGCGAGCATCTTGGCCAGGCACATGATGCTCTGCACCGCGCTGCGGCGCTCGATGACCACCTGCTCGTGGGCGAGCTTCTGCGGCAGGCGCGGCACGCGATGGATGCGATTTTGGGGAATGTCGCCACCGAGGACATGCTCGACGCGCTCTTTGGTCGTTTCTGCATCGGAAAATGATGTTCCACGTGGAACATAGCTAGGGCTGGCTAGCGAGGGCTGGGCCTTCTATACGCGGCGCATGCAGCACTATCCGATCATCATTGTCGGCGGCGGCCATGCCGGCGTGGAGGCGGCGTGCGTGGCCGCGCGTATGGGCGTGCGCGTTGCGCTGGTCACGATGGACCCCTCGAAGATTGGCGCGATGAGCTGCAATCCAGCGATCGGGGGCCTCGGCAAGGGGCACCTCGTGCGTGAGGTCGATGCCTTCGACGGCGTGCTGGGCAGGGCGGCGGATGCTGGGGCGATCCATTACCGAATGCTCAACCGGTCCAAGGGAAGCGCGGTCTGGGGGCCGCGTGTGCAAGCCGATCGGTATCTGTTCGGCAGGGCCGTGCGCGGTCTGGTCGCGGCCGAACCGACTCTCGACATTATCGAGGGTGAGGCCACTGGATTGACCATAGAGGGCGGTCGTGTGCGTGGTGTTATCCTCGGAACCGGGGATGAGATTGCATGTGAAGCGGCAATCCTGTGTACTGGCACTTTTCTTGGTGGCGTCCTGTTTCGAGGGGAAGAACGGTTCGAGGGTGGCCGCGTTGGGGAGGGCTCTGCGGCCGTCCTGGCTTCCCAGTTGCGCGAGGCAGCTCTGCCGCTCGCACGTCTCAAGACCGGTACACCCCCGCGCCTGGATGGGCGGACTATTGATTGGTCACGTCTTGAGGAGCAGCCGTCGGACCGGGATGAGTGGACGATGTCGCCTCTTTCGAGAGGGCGAGCAAACCCGCAGATCTTCTGTGCGATCACGCGCACCAATGCGCAGTGTCATGATATCATTCGGGCCAATCTGTCCCGTTCGCCGCTGTATTCCGGTGCAATCGATGCACGGGGTCCGCGCTATTGCCCGTCGATCGAGGACAAGATCGATCGTTTCGGCGATCGGGAAGGGCATCAGATATTTCTTGAGCCTGAAGGGCTCGATACCCCCCTGGTTTACCCCAACGGAATCAGCACCTCGCTGCCTGCTGATGTGCAAGAGACTTTTCTGAGAACTATCGTGGGCCTCGAAAAGGTGCGTGTGGCGGAGCCGGGTTACGCGGTCGAATATGATCACGTGGATCCGCGCTCGCTCGACCGCTGGTTGCAGATGCGCAATCTCGCCGGGCTGTATTGCGCAGGCCAGATCAACGGGACGACCGGTTACGAAGAGGCGGCTGCCCAGGGATTGCTGGCGGGCCTTCATGCGGGATGCGTGGCGCTTGAGCGAGATCCACCCGCGCTCGATCGCGCGAACAGCTATATTGCGGTGATGGCAGACGATCTGACGCTGCACGGTGTCACCGAGCCGTACAGAATGCTAACCGCGCGTGCCGAATTCCGGCTGCGTCTTCGCGCGAACAACGCCTCGACCAGGCTAACTCCGTTGGCAATCGAGTGCGGCTGCGTCTCTGTTGAACGAGCGCAGTGGTTTGCGCGAAGGGAAGAGGCGCGTAATCGGATCGATGCTGCGTTGGCGCTCGAGGTCGGCCCGTCAGAGATGCGCGGTCGCGGCTTTAGCGCGACGGACGATGTCGGCCGCCAGGCCTTGCGCGACTGGACACGTTTCCCCGGTTTTGAAATTTCACGTCTTGTCGAGGCGGGCCTTGTTCCACGTGAAACGGACCGTGAGCTACTCAGTGAGACAGCTGAAGACCTTCATTATGCCCCCTATGTCGCGCGGCAGGACGCTGAGTTGCGCGAGGTTCGGGCGAACGAGCGCGTTGCGCTGCCACCAGACCTTCCTTTCGCCGCTGTGCCGGGACTTTCCAATGAGATGATCGAAAGATTGACCGCTTCGCACCCGGAGACGCTTGCTCAGGCGGCTCGTGTGCCTGGTGTGACACCCGCAGCGCTCACGGCCCTGCTGATTTACGTCCGTAAGATGCACATCGCGGCATGATCGAGGGCGAACATGAAGCGCGCGCATTTGTCGCGGAGCGTTGCAGCGCCCGATCCTTTGCCTCGCTCGAGCAATTCGTGAGCGAACTGCTCGTCGAGGCCGAGCGGCAAAATCTCATTTCACGATCAACGACCAAAACTATCTGGCAGCGCCATGTCGCGGATAGCGCCCAGCTGCTCGATCATGTTCCACGTGGAACGGATGGCCTATGGCTCGATCTCGGGACTGGTGCCGGCTTTCCGGGAATTGTCACCGCAATCATGAGGCCGGAGATGCCACATGTCCTTGTCGAATCGCGCAAGCGGCGCGTTGCCTGGCTTGAGCACGCTGCGAAGCTAGCTGGTCTTGAAAACTGCAAAGTGATCGGGTCGCGCCTGCAATTGGTCGACTCGTTCGAGGCGTCAGTAATCAGCGCCCGCGCCTTCGCTCCTCTGGCAGAGCTCATCAACTTGTCCGCACGCTTTTCCACCGACCGAACGACTTGGCTCTTGCCGAAAGGGCGGTCGGCAGCGCAGGAAAGGGACGAGCTTGATTCTCCGCAGCGCGCAATGTTTCACGTGAAACAATCGGTCACGAGTCGCGATGCTGCCATTCTGGTCGGCCTGGGCCGACCCAAGGTCGGGAGCCGGACATGATTCGCATCGCGATTGCCAATCAGAAGGGTGGGGTGGGCAAAACCACCACTGCAATCAATATTGCCACAGCCATGGCGGCGAGTGGTTGGCGCACCTTGCTGGTCGACATCGACCCGCAGGGCAACGCATCCACCGGCCTCGGGATTCCCTCGCGCGACCGTGACTATTCGACTTACGATCTGCTGATGGGGGAGGGCACTGCGCAGCAGTGCATACAGAAAACCCGCATTCCCAAGCTCGATTGTATTCCGGCTACCCAGGATCTCAGCGGTGCCGAAGTCGAGCTCGTCGGCGAAGACGATCGGGTCGACCGGCTCAAGTCGGCGCTGGCCGACGCCGAATCATCTTACGATGTGTGCTTCTTCGACTGTCCGCCCTCCCTCGGCCTCTTGACCCTCAATGCGCTCAGTGCAGCCGATTCGCTGCTGGTGCCGCTGCAGTGCGAGTTTTTCGCGCTCGAAGGCCTCAGCCAGTTGCTGCAGACCATTGAACGCGTCCAGCAGAGTATCAACCCGACGCTCAAGATCATTGGGGTCACGCTAACGATGTTCGATCGCCGCAACCGGTTGACCGATCAGGTGGCCGAAGATGTGCGGGAGTGTTTGGGTGGGCTTGTGTTCGACACCGTCATCCCGCGCAATGTCCGGCTCTCCGAGGCGCCGAGCCACGGGCTGCCGGCGCTTATCTACGATCAATCCTGCGCGGGCAGCCGCGCGTATATGTCGCTTGCACGTGAACTGCTCGGGCGGCTCCCTCCTGCTGAAAGGAAAGCGGCATGAGTGCCACCCCGAAGACCGTCAACACGCCTGAAGCAGCGGCCGATCGGAGCAAACGCAAACTGGGGCGCGGGCTCGGGGCATTGCTCGGCGAAACGCAGCGCGAGGAAAGCGTTGTCTCACCCGAAGGCGGCACGACCCTCTCCGAGGGTACGCCACTTGGCGAAGGAACCAATGCCGGCGAACGTATCGGACTGGCCAAGATTCCCGTCTCGCGGATCGAACCCTTGCCCGATCAGCCTCGCAAAGTTTTCGATGATGAGGCGCTCGATGAACTTGCGCGTTCGATCGCTCAGCGTGGTGTGATTCAGCCGATCATCGTCCGGCCTCTGGGTCGGAAAGGGCGCTACCAGCTGGTTGCGGGCGAACGCCGCTGGCGCGCGGCTCAACGCGCGAAGCTCCATGAAATTCCGGCCATCATCCGCGATCTCGATCAGCGGGAAGTCATGGCGATAGCACTGATCGAGAACATCCAGCGCGAGGATCTCAATCCGATAGAAGAGGCGCGTGCCTATCAGCACCTCGCCGAACAGGAGGAGATGAGCCAGGCGGAAATCGCTACGCTGGTCGACAAGTCGCGCAGCCACGTCGCCAACCTGCAGCGCCTGCTCGCGCTACCTGAGGCGGTGATTCAGCTTGTCGAACTCGGCAAGCTCAGCATGGGTCATGCGCGCGCTCTTATCGGGCACGAGCGGGCAGAAGCGCTGGCAGAAGAGGCCGTTGCCAAGAACCTGTCGGTGCGCGACGTCGAGAAGCGCGTCCGGGCCAAACCCGAAAATGAAAAATCGACGGGCAAGCAGACAAGCGACGCAGGTACGCGCAGCAATACCGACATCGAGGCTGTCGAGCGGCATCTGGAGGAATTTCTGGGAATGTCGCTCAGTATCAAGCCCGATGCGGACCCGCGTTCGGGCGCGATCACGATCCGCTACAAGACTCTCGACCAGCTCGATCTGCTGTGTCAGCGCCTGACCGGCGGGGAAATCTAGCGCGAAGCCGAGTTGCGCCGCGCAATTCGGCTCACTTTACGGACTTGATGTATTTCTGGCGCGCGCGAGGTTGGTATTTGACCGGTACTTCTTTCACCACGCGCTCCCGAACCGTCTCGTACTCCGTGGTTTCGTACGTCTCTTCGATAATTTCCTCACGGATTACAGGCACATAGCGCTCGGCTCGCTCGTGCTCGACCGTCACGACAACGCCGCCGGATTCAGTGGTCACGTAGCCGCCACCATAACCCGCGGAATATCCACCGGAATAGCCTCCAGAGTAGCCGCCACGATAACGATACCCGTAGGCACCACGATTTCTGGAGTGGCCCGCCGGGTAGCCATAGGCGTAGCCCCCATCGCGGTGATAGCCGCCCCTGTACCCGTCGGAATATCGATAGCTATAGCTATCTGCCGCTGCAGGATCGTACTGGTCGAACCAATACTGGCAATCATCCCACCTGTCATCGCGCCGCCGGTCGCGCATGTCATCGTAGCAGACGCGCACGCGATCGTCGTCTTCGTAATAGCCTTGGGGAGGCGGGGCCGAGTATGCGTAGTTCGTAGGGCTAGAATATGAGTACGCTGGTGCCGAATAATATTGCGCCGCCGCAGGGGCCGAAACGCCCGCCAGTGCGGCGGTGCCGATAAGAATGGTCGTGCGCATCGGAGGCTTACCCTTTCCAGGCGACCCGAAAAACACGGGCTCGCTCAATTCTTTAAGAAAGAGTTAGCATTAACGATCCTTAGCTGGATGCTGCCTCAAGGTACCTGTCCCGCGGTGGGGCAGAGGCAGCTCTCAGATGCGCGATGCGACCCGCGCGGCAAGCGCCTCGATACCTCGTGCATCGGCCTCGGAGAAACGCGCCTTATCAGGGCTGTCGAGGTCGATAACGGCGATCACCTGGCCATTGCGGATGACGGGAACGACCAGTTCCGAACGGCTCGCCGCATCGCAGGCGATATGTCCCGGAAATGCATGAACATTCTCGACAAGCTGCGTCTCACCACTGGTGGCCGCAGCTCCGCAGACCCCTTGGCCCAGGGGAATCCGGATGCATGCTGGGCGACCGACGAATGGGCCGAGCACCAGTTCGCCAGAGACCATCCGATAGAAGCCTGCCCAATTGAGATCGGGCACGAAGCTCCAGATCAGCGCCGCGAGGTTCGCCATGTTGGCGACCGCATCCGTTTCACCTTCGGTCAACGCATCGGCCGCGTTGGCAAGTTCGCGATAGCGATCTTCGTCGCTGGTATCGGCAGGCAGGGCAAAATCGAACATCAAGGCTCCTAAATCGGCGCCGCAGTCTTTGGCAATTGCCGCCTGCGCACCCGCACCCTATTCTGGGTGCCATGACCTCTCTTCGCAATATCGGCATCGGCCTGCTCGTCATTCTTGTCATCGCCGCAATCGGCATCGCTCTGCTGATGCGGGGTTCGCCGGCGACACTGAGCGTCGATGAAGTCTCCGGCACGGATCCGACGCTGGCCGAACCCGACGAAGGTCTCTTCCCGACGATCAAGGTGGCCGAGCCGGTCGGCTGGGCCAAGGGCGAAGTGCCGGAAGCGGCGAAGGGCCTGCAGGTTCAGCGCTTCGCCGAAGGACTGGATCATCCACGCATCATGTACCGCCTGCCCAACGGCGATATCCTCGTCACCCTGACCAACAGCCCGCGCCGCGAGGGTGGCGGGATCGAGGGATTCATTGCGAAGCGCATGATGAACAAGGCGGGCGCGGGAGTTCCGTCTCCAAACGAGCTGGTTCTCCTTCGCGATACGAATGGTGACGGGCGTGCCGACGTCAAGAAGGTGCTGCGCGAGGACGGCCTCGATTCACCTTCCGGCATCGCTTACCGCGACGGGACGCTATACGTCGCCAATCACGATGCGCTGCTGGCGTTCGATTACGAACTCGGCTCGACGAAAGTCGCCGGCACGCCGCGCAAGCTGATGGACCTGCCCGGTGGCGGCGACCACTGGATGCGCAACATCATTCTCTCACCCGATGGCAAGGACATCTACGTTGCGGTCGGCTCCGCCACCAATATCGGCGACAACGGCATGGAGGCCGAGGAAGGTCGCGCAACGATCTGGGAATACGACCTGGAAAGTGGCTCGGCACGCCCTTACGCCACCGGGCTTCGTAACCCCAACGGGCTGGCGTGGAACCCCATGTCCGGCGAGCTGTGGACCACGGTGAACGAGCGCGACATGCTCGGCGGGGATCTGGTGCCCGATTACCTCACCAACCTGCCTATTGGGGCGAATTACGGCTGGCCGTGGGTCTATTACAAGAACACGATCGATCGCCGGGTGAAGGCGCCGATGCCCAACTTCCTGACCGAATATGCGCGCTACCCCGAGTATGCACTTGGTCCGCATGTCGCTGCGCTCGGCCTTGCATTTACCGGTGAAGGGAACCGCATGGGGGACCATTTCGCCCGCGGCGCATTCATTGCGCGCCACGGCTCGTGGAACCGCAAGCCACCGTCCGGCTACGATGTGGTGTTCGTCCGCTTCGACGAGCGCGGCAATCCCACGGGCAAGCCTATCAAGGTGCTCGACAGCTTCCTCAACGGCGATGGCGAGACGCGTGGCCGCCCGGCCTGGGTCGAATGGGCCGACGACGGGAGCCTGCTGGTGAGCGACGATACCGCCGGGATCATCTGGCGCGTCATTGCGCCGGGCGCGAAACCCACCCCCGCGGTAAAGCGGATCAAGGGCAAGTCACTTGAGCCGCAGACCGAACTCAAGGGTGATCCGCGCGATGCCTTCACCGATGAGTTCGCCCGCGAATTCAATCCGATGGGCAACTAGACCGCGCTCAGCCAACCAATGCGTCTGTCTCCAGCTCGTAGAGCAGGCCCGCACCGGCGACCGCCGAAGCCTTGAGCCCAATCGCTTCGGGCACGATCTGGTCGAGAAAATAGCGCGTCGTCACGCGCTTGGCGGCCTTGCGGGCCTTGTCGTCGCTATCGGCAAGCGCGCGGTGTTGCTGGAGCAGGCACCAGCCTGAAACCGCCACCGCGCACATCGCGGTGAAGGGCACGCTCCCCGCAAGGCGGTCGTCTAGCGACGCCTCGTCACGCATCCACTTCGCGATTGCGGCGCATTCACCGGCGAGTGCCTGCAGGTTCGTCTCGTCGTCCGCGTCGCGCGCAATGTCCGCGAAAAGCGCCTGCAAAGCCGCGCCATCTTCGAGGCCCAGCTTACGGGTCACCAGGTCGGCTGCCTGAATGCCATTGGTGCCTTCGTAGATCGGGGCGATGCGGCTGTCGCGCCAATGCTGTGCCGCGCCCGTTTCCTCGATGAAGCCCATCCCGCCGTGCACCTGAATGCCGAGCGAGGCGACGTCGGTACCAGTATCGGTCGCCCATGCCTTCAGCATGGGAACAAGAACTTCCGCCCGTGCGGCCGCCGTCGCATCGCCGATATCGCCGCGATCAACCTGCCCGGCCGTATAGTAGAGAAGGCCGCGCATAGCCTCGGTCAGGCTGCGCATCCGCACGAGCATCCGGCGTACGTCGGGGTGTTCGGCGATCGCCGCAGGGGTGCGATCCGCCGCACCTGCGCGCGCGGACTGCACACGCTCCTTCGCATAATCGAGCGCCTGCTGGGTGGCCCGCTCGGCAATTTGCACGCCCTGCGAACCGACATTGATACGCGCATTGTTCATCATCGTGAACATGGCGGCGAGGCCACGGTTCTCCGCACCGACAAGCTCGCCGATGCACGCGTCGTTGTCTCCATAGGACATCACGCAAGTGGGCGAGGCATTGATGCCCAGCTTGTGCTCGATGCTGACGCAGCGAAGATCGTTGTGCGCACCCGGCGTGCCGTCATCGTTGAGGTGATATTTCGGAACCAGGAACAGGGAGATGCCGCGGCTGCCCTCGGGC
>CETS01161747.1_pt1 | contig 10340 bp, 8 predicted proteins | sample 356391 | NCBI WGS metagenome assembly CETS01 (sample SAMEA2622673, study PRJEB7988) | marine metagenome | isolation source: saline water (ENVO:00002010), including
CCAGACGCGAGGTGGTCGGGGAATTATGGGCATAGCGAAAGCGCTGAATCCCGCCAGCTCCGTCGCCTTCCCCCTGGTGTGCCGCCTGATCTGGCAGTCTCCAGTCGAGGCGGTCGAAATCGAGCACATACCGCATGCCGCCTGAACTCAGGGCAAACTGGCTGAAGTCGAGATCGCGCGTTGCATCAATCACCACGCGCGTCCGTTCACCATCATAGCCGATGCGGATATTTGAAATCTCAGGTCGGGTATCGGCAGAAGCCGCGTTCAATCCTCCCTGAAGGACGACCCAAACGCCGACAATGCCGACCAGAATTGACAATATTCTTGTCATTGCGACAGCCACCATTCTATCTGAACGAGAAGTGTAGAAAGCCTTGGTTAATGCACCATTTACGGAGATTAACGAATTCTGAGAATTTGCTCGGCGTTCTTTTCTCTTTATTTTTCGTCCAATATTATGCAGTGTACGAGAGTCGCGTCTTTAGTCGATGCGTCTAACTCTGACACAACAGCGAAACGGGCTACGAAATTCCCCGAAAACGCTGCTGCTTCAAACCAACCGTTTGGGAAAACGAAACTGATGGCACTTCAATCCGCGATTTGGAAAACGCCTCAGCAAGAGTACCAGACGACTCCCTACACATATCATCACCACCGGTTCTGCAGACGACTGCGAACTGACGCGCGCCTGGCCGGTGAGTACTTCAGGAATACCCTTAATGACCAAAATGATGTTGATCGACGCGGTCCACCCGGAGGAAGTCCGGGTTGCCGTGGTCAACAAAGGACAAGTCGAAGACTTTGATTTTGAGAGCGCTAAAAAACGACAACTAAGAGGAAACATATATCTCGCGAAGATTACCCGGGTCGAACCCTCCCTTCAGGCTGCATTCGTAGACTTTGGGGGCAATCGTCACGGTTTCCTGGCGTTCAGCGAAATCCATCCAGATTATTATCAACTGCCGCAGGCTGATCGCGAAGCCCTGCTGGCAGAAGCCGCGTCTCAGAATTCCTCTTCCGAGGACGATGATGAAGGCGTTGATGAGGATGATGACGCACGACCCGTCTCTGCGACCTCGCTACAGAAGAAATACAAAATCCAGGAAGTGATCCGACGCCGTCAGATCATGCTGGTTCAGGCTGTCAAAGAAGAACGTGGGAATAAGGGCGCAGCCCTCACCACTTACCTCTCTCTCGCCGGCCGGTATTGCGTCCTGATGCCGAATACACCACGCGGTGGGGGTATTTCCCGCAAGATCACCAACGCTGCAGATCGCAAACGCCTGAAAAAAATCGTTAGCGAACTGAACGTTCCTGATGGCATGGGCCTGATTGTCCGGACTGCGGGCGCAAAACGCACAAAAAGCGAGATCAAGCGCGATTTCGAATACCTGATCCGTTTGTGGAGCAAGATGCGCGAACTGACGCTGAGTTCAGTCGCGCCGTGCATGATCAATGAAGAAGCCGGGCTTGTGCATCGTGCCCTGCGCGATCTTTACGACAAAGACATTGATCAGGTTCTGGTCGATGGTGATGGCGCTTATCGCGAAGCCAAAGACCTCGCCAAAATGCTCATGCCGAGCCACTCCAAAAAGGTTCAGCAGCATCGCAATGGTGTGCCGGTCTTCTCAAACTTCGGCGTCGAAACACAGCTCGACAACATATTCAGCCCAACCGTACAGCTGAAATCTGGCGGCTATCTGGTCATTCACCAGACTGAAGCGCTTGTTGCGATTGACGTGAACTCAGGCCGCTCGACCCGCGAGCGCAATATCGAGCAGACTGCGCTCCGCACGAATATGGAAGCGGCCGAGGAAGCATGCCGCCAGATGCGCTTGCGAGATCTTGCTGGCCTGATTGTCATCGACTTCATCGACATGGAAGAAGCGAAGAACAATCGCGCTGTCGAACGCAAGATGAAGGATTGTCTGAAACTCGACCGCGCGCGTGTTCAGAATAACAAGATCAGCATGTTCGGCCTGATGGAGATATCGAGACAGAGACGCCGCGCAGGCGTACTCGATACAAGCTCCGACCCGTGCGAAACCTGCCACGGAACCGGCCACGTTCGCTCTGTCGAATCCGCTGCTCTGCATCTTCTCCGCGCGATTGAAGGCCGGTGTGCGAGCCTGCAAGGCGGAGAAGTCGAAGCGCATGCACCGACTGACGTTGTGCTCTATCTCCTGAATGAGAAGCGCTCAGTGCTGTCCGAACTGGAAGCCAAAAACTCTGTCACCGTTCAGATCTCTGCGCGTTCAGACATGCTCAATGGTGATTTCGAACTGCGCGTTGCTGATAGTGAAGGCAAAACCGTCGAGGCGCCAAAAGTCGCGCCTATGCCGGTCATCGAAAAATCGGACATAGAAGAAGATGAGGTGGACGAGGACGATGAAGAGGAAGATCGCACAGAAACACGCGAGCGCTCATCTTCCGGGCGTCGCAGACGCCGTCGCCCTCGCCGGGGCGGAGACGACCGCAACAACGACAATCTGAAGGTTCTGGACGATCCTCAGGAAGGCTCAGACTCGTCTGATGGTTCACCTTCAACCTTCGATGAGGATTCCAACGGGGATTCCGGAGACGGCGATAACTCTCGCAAGCGCCGTAGACGTGGCCGCCGCGGTGGTCGACGCAGACGTGGCAGAGAAAATACGCCAGAGCTGGTCGAACTGAACGACGAAACTGTCATCGAAGATGGCGGCGCGGTGCTCGACGAAACAGCAACCAATGTCGTGTCTCTGGTCGGCGAAAACGTTGAGATCAAAGCTGAGCGACAGGTTGAGGAAACGCCTGACGAGCAGACACCTGATCACTCTCAGTCTGATCAAACTCAGGCCAGCGCATCGTCTGAAAACACGCCCGAGAAAGCTGAGGCGGAATCAGCACCAGTTGAAGAGGAAGCGAAGGCTCCATCTGTTGAACCAGAGTCAGAGGCGCCAAAGGAAGAAGAGACGAAACCGGAAGAAGCTGCGGCTGACGCACCAGCCGAAGACAATGTCTCAGACTTCCCTTCTTCGGAGCCTGAAAAAGACGCAGTCGCTGCTGAGCCTCAGGAAGAAAGCGAGCCCGCTGAACTTCCAGAGACTGAAAAGCCGCAAAAAATCCGTCGTGGCTGGTGGCAGCGCCGCGGCGCTGGCTGACCCATCCGGAACTGACCTTGCAGTGATTTAACTTACGGAGCCCGGACGAGCGCAGTAGATGTCTCGATCCGGGCTTCGAATTATGATTAGATGGTTTCCGGGCGGGCGATTGGAGAACATTGTGTCACTACGTTTTTTCGCCAGAGCTGGACTTTCACTTCTTGTTTCAGCGGTGATTTGTTGCCTGCCGGCGCGTGCTCAAAGCACGATCCGCGATGCTGAAATCGAACAGATCCTGCGCGATTTTACTGACCCTATTCTGGATGCTGCACAGCTTCGTAAGGAAGATGTCGACGTCATTCTCATCGACGACCCAAGTCTGAACGCTTTTGTCGCCCGCGGGCAGAACATTCACCTGTTCACCGGCCTGATCCTCGCATCCGAGACGCCGAGCCAGCTCATCGGCGTTATTGCTCACGAGACAGGACACATTGAAGGCGGCCACAATGTGCGTCGCATGCAGGATATGAAGATTGCCAGCCGCCCTGCATACATCTCCATCGGTCTTGGCCTGCTAGCAATTGCCGCTGGCGCGGGTGATGCGGGCGCTGCGCTCATCGCGAGTGCCCCCCAATTCTCATATCTGAACTTTGCCAGCCATACACGCGGTCAGGAAGCTTCAGCCGATCAGGCCGCGCTTCGTTATCTTGTCGCGACCGGACGTACGCCTGCGGGTCTCCTCGAGTTCTTTGAGAACTTCCGCGATGTTCAGCTCTATGGTGAGAATGAGCGCTACCGGTATTTCTACACACACCCGCTTGCTTCTGACCGTATTGAAGCCTTGCGCCGCGGCGCTCAGGCGTCTGGCCTTCTTGATATGCCGGAAGATCCGGATGACGTTTACAAACTCGAAATCATGAAAGCCAAACTCTTTGGCTTCATCAAAGCGCCCATGTATGTGCAGCGCGAATATCCAGCCTCAGATCAGTCCGTTCCGGCCCGCTATGCCCGCGCAATCTCTGCCTTCCGCAATGACAGCCTCGTTCAGGCACTTGAACTGACCGACGAACTTATCGCGGATGATCCTGACAACCCATGGTATCAGGAGCTCAAAGGTCAGATTCTGTTTGAGAACGGCAAGATCGAAGATTCGATTGAGCCTTATCGTAAATCGCTCGAACTTGCTGGCGGTCGTCAGCCCCTGCTGATGGTTGCCCTTGCCCGTTCACTGGCTGCACGCGGCAATGAGGGTGACCTGAAAGAGGCCGAAGACCTTTTGACCTTCGCGACGTCTCTTGAGCCGACAAATGCGTTTGCCTGGCATGAGTTGTCTCTGGTCCTCGAAAAAATGGACCGACGCCCGGAGGCGCAGCTCGCAGTTGCCGAGCAGGCCTTTTTCTATGGTGATTGCCGCCGCGCCCTGAGTTTTTCTACGCGCGCTGTTCAGGAGCTGGAATACAACTCACCAAAGGGTATAAGGGCGACTGACATTACCAAAATTTGTTCAACCCAGGTTGAGCGTGAGGAACGGAGATAGTCCGGAAGACTATCCCATGACCACGATACAGCCGACGACGAAACATCAGGACGATTACATGCTGCGAAGAATGCTGACCCTCCCAACTTGCGCCGCCCTCACCTTTCTGAGCGCGTGCGCTGACGACACAGCTGCAGCAGTGCCAGAATCTGCCATGTCCCGGGCTGACGTTGAAGAAATCGTCCGGGCTTACATTATCGATAATCCAGAGATCATTGTGGAAGCCATGCAGGTTCTCAATGAGCGCAATAATCAGAAAGCCGCTGAATCGCTGGCGTCCGATCCGCGCGATTTTTCCGTAGGCCCGGCAGATGCGCCCGTCACCATTGTTGAGTTCTTCGACTATAAATGCGGCTACTGCCGGATGTCGCTCGACTGGGTGATGGAACAGGTCGAAAAAAGTGACGGTCAGATCCGGGTGGTTTTCAAGGAATTCCCTATCCTTTCCGACCAGTCACGCACGGCCGCCATGGCCGCGCTGGCTTCGATGGATCAGGACAAATATCTGGAGTTTCACCAGAAGCTCATGCGGTATTCTGGTCAGCTTGATCGCGAAAAGGTTCTGGAACTGGCCGGCGAAGTTGGCCTGAACACCGCGAAACTTGAGAAAAGAATGGATAGTCCCGAAATCGTTGAGCACCTGCAGGACATCCGTCAGGAAGCCCAGGCCTTTGGCGCCGATGCGACCCCATCATTCTTCGTGAACGGCAAGCTCATTCAGGGCTTCGACAAACGCAACCTGGAAGAAACGATAAATTCAGCACTCGAAGGCTGAATTCAGACCTCTTTCTCGAACACCACAAAATAGTTGTTGGCCGGCATGTCTCGCACATGCCGGAGAACCAGTCCCGCATTGGCGGCTCGCGGGACAACCTCCTGTTCGAGATCGCGCACACCCCATTCCGGATTGCGAGCCTTAAGGGACTCATCGAAATTGGCGTTCCCATCACTATTGTGGACGCCATTTCGGCGAAATGGTCCATAAAGCACCAACCGCCCGCCTGCAGCCAGAACGCTTTTGCAGACCTTCAGCAATCCCTCCAGAACGCTGATTGGCGAAATGTGGATGACATTGGAGGCGTACACCACGTCTGCAGACGAAAGTGCGTCCCTTTGATCCCTTTTTAGAAGATCGACATCCGCCACCTTCATTCGATCCGATAGCCCGTAATGCGCAGCCCAGGCGCCACAGCTCACCCGCGACTGAGCGTCCGGGTCTGAGGCCAGCCAGTTTAGCCCCTGATGCGCCTGAACCAGATGTGCAGCATGTTGGCCGGTCCCGGAACCAAACTCGATCACGCGGCCTTCGGTCAGATCAAAGTCTTTGAAAGCTTGCATGATGGGTTCGAGGTTACGCCCGGCAGAAGGTGAAAACAGACGTCCGTTCTCATTGTCGCGGTCTTCAAGTGCGATCGGAGGCTTTTGGGTCATCGCCAGACATCTCCCACAATATCGCATACGAATTTGTCATCCTGCACGCACACTTTCATGACAGTCTGAATCCAGTCTGCATATGTCTTTAGGCGCATATAGAAGGCCTTGTCATACGGTGGGCAACCGTCGCGGGTAACAGACGACAGGACACCGACCACATGCGGCGCACCCTCTTTGTCTACATAAAGCGGGCCACCACTATCGCCGACACACGGCGAGAACTCTCCACGATTGTCAGTCAGAATAAACGTCTCTCCGACTTCAGTTATGCGCGCACTTCCAGACTGCAGAAACCGGTTATCTCCATTTTTGCCCCACCCCGCAAACACACCACCGGTCAGCAGATGCGCTGGCATATGTGGTTCGAAGATATCCAGGCTCGGAACGTCCACAGCAGAAAGCTGTTTAGTGTCTTCGACATAGAGAAGCGCGATATCGTCATCAAACTTGCCGGTCGGAGAATACCAGGCCGCGTGGCACATTCCCGCCTTCACCGGAATGATCTGCGCGTCATCAAGCGCGACATCTCCCTGTGGCGCAATGATCAGCATATCGACCACTGTCCTGGAGGTGCCGCGCATCTGCACGCAATGATTGGCCGTCAGGAACCAGTGCTCAGCGATCCGCGTCGCCGCACAGTGATTTCGTTGATTTCCACTGCGGGACAGTATCTGCTCCACTTTCACAAGTCCCGGAAACTCCGCCGGGTCTGGAATGGGACGCCGCGCGGCGGCGTGCCTTTCGAGGGGATCCAGCACGGACCGGGACAGCCAGGCAGGAGGCTCAACTTCATGCGCTGGGTCTCGCGAAAAGCAGGACCGTACAGAAATGCTATCCAGCGCGTCGTGCGTCACCATTTCGGTTTCTTTTGATGGAAGAAAAAGCTCATCAGGCAGATTTGAATCTTTGTGTTTCGCTCCGTTCCATGTGCCCGTGGCCAACAGGATCAAACCCGCCGCGACGAGGATGAAAACACTGCAGATAATGACAAGCGAAGTCACCCGTTTCACTTCAAAACCCCAGACTGTGTACGCGCACCCATCCTACTCTTATGTCAGTTCGGGCTCCATCCAAGCATACTTTGTGTGGGCCCAATGTCAGTCTTAATGATCTGACCGGTTTGAGCTTCGAACCGCAGAACCATGGGCAGACATAGGGAACGGATTCCAGAAGAAATCAGACATCAGTCTCCAGAGCGAAATCTGCCGTTGCATACGTAGGTCTTTACGCTCGCGTCGCATGGCAAATGCCCCCGCCCACCCATCTCTGGTTCCTTTCCAGACATAACGCCCGTATGGCCGGAAGGCATAGGTCACCAACAAATAGGCGGTCAGTAGCAAATGCCCCGGCAGTGTCAGCCAGATCAATTCTGCCGGCATGTTCGCCCAATAGGTCCAGACACGGTTGCGTGCACCGTGCGTCACCGCAAACTCGCTTCGCTCACCGGTCAAACCGCCGCCCTTATGCGTCACAATCGCATCAGGCAGAAACAGACAATACTCTCCGGCCAGTCTCAGCCTGAATGCCAGGTCGACATCTTCCATGAAACAGAAATAGCGTTCATCGAAACCGCCATGATCGAGGAATGTGCGAGTTCTGATTGCCGCACTCGCTCCACAAGGCGCAAAGGTCTCGCCAGCGTCGGGCTTGTCTTCGATCGGCCTGCGATAGCAGCCGCGCCAGGCAAAGCCGTAAGCCGTGTAGCCATCCCCTGCGCCATCCAGAATGTTTGGATCGTCCATGAACACCTGTGTGGAGGCGAACATGGAACAGTCCGGAGAGGTCTCAATGGCAGCCTTCAGCTTTTCAAGCCAGTCAGGAGACGCCTGTGCATCAGCGTTCAGCAGCGCCAGCCATTCCCCCTGCGCTTTGCTGGCGCCAATATTATTGCCCTCCGCAAACCCTGTATTGCGGCCTGGCAGTTCGACCCGGCATAGCTCGAGTGCACTCACATCAAGCACATCCATCGAGCCATCGCTCGATGCGTTATCGACAATGATCACCTCAAATTCGGAGAATGTCTGCGCGGCCAGCGAATCCACGGCCTTCTGCAGATACTCACCGCCATTGTAATTGACGATGATCACGGAGAAAAATGGCGTTTTAAGCAAATTGAATTCCCCGGCACTGACCGTATCGTCTCGACTGACACATTTTACGCTTCGAAGACAACTCCTGTGTTAGTCCCTGAACCAGGCACTGAAGAGGGTTAGAACGATGAGCGATCTGGAGACAACAAAGCAGGAAGTCATCAATGCGATTGAGACCCACGGTCCGATGCTTGGCAAAGAGCTGGTCGAACAGGTGCCAGATCGCAATTATCTCGAGCTCTGGCAGGCCTGCTTTACCAGCCCGGACATTCTGATCTCGCACTTCTCCCGCTATTATCTCCGCTATGACATTACGCGAGAGGATTCGATCCGTCTGAGCCCCTCCATTCTCCGGGACTTTCTCTCATTCACCCTGTTTTCAACCGTCAGCCAGCGCGAAAAAGTCATCGACCGGCAGGTCACACTCTCCAATCACCACCGGCAGGTCAGCATGCAGAAAATGCGGATTGCGCGGGGAATTCTGCGTCAGATCATGCGTAAGATTCCGCAGGATTTGCATCACATCATGTGCGCCTTCATTGCCGGTGACATTGCCTATTTTCTGGCACACAGAGAGCCGCGCGAGGTCGCTGCCATTGGCGAAATGGTCAATGGATCGGATATCGACATCATCATCGTGCATGACGGCTTGCCTGAAGACATTCTGGAACTGATCGACAAGGAGATGATGAGCTTCAAAGTCTATTACATGCGGCATCCCGATTATCGGGAAGAAGTCGATTACATCTGCAAGAGCAAGGCGACCATGTTCGGCCAGCTGGCCTATCAGACAATTGACCACAAGATTGCATCGAAGATCGCTTATGAGGCCATCTTTCTGGCAGGATCAGTGGAGCTGTTCTCGGAAATCAAGAATCAGGTCGAAGCCTCCGGCACGCAGGATCTTATCGAGCGCGATTTTCTTTACGGACTGGAAGAACGCAAGGAAGCCATGCGCACGCTTCTGTCAGCAGACAGCCGAAATCTCGATAAGAATACCGAGTCGCTGTTCTTCTTCTCACAGGAACGGGTCGAATTTCAGTAAGGCTCAGGAGAGCCCGGCCTTCAGCAGCATATGCATATGAATGAGGCCCACAGGCGTGCCCTCGGCATCGCACACAAACACCTGGGTCAGCTTCCGCTTTCCTCCAGTCATCGTGCGAAGGACATCTGCAGCCAGGATATCTGGGGCGACCGTCATCGGGTCGGAGGTCATGATGGCGTCCACAGTGCGCCCTGGAAGATCCAGCCCAAGATGGCGACGCAGGTCACCGTCGGTAATGATGCCTGACAGTTTGCCCTCGGGGTCAGTCACACCGACACAGCCAAAACCCTTGCGGCTCATTTCGGCCACGGCATCCATCATATTTGTGCCCTGAGACACCAGAGGAAGCTCATCACCTTTGGCCATGAGATCCCCCGCGCTGGCGAGTGCTGCACCCAGCGCGCCGCCCGGATGGTATCTGCGGAAATTTGCCGCCGTGAAGCCGCGCTCTTCAATGAGGGCCACCGCCAGAGCGTCGCCATAGGCCATCATCAGTGTGGTTGATGTGGTTGGAGCGCGCGTTTCACCACAGGCTTCTTCTGCATCAGGCACAAGAAGAAGATGATCGGCATTCTTTCCCAATGATGAGTCTGCATTGGTTGTCATGGCAATCAGGGGCACAGAAAACCGTCGACAATAGGCGATCACATCGCTCAGTTCTTTGGTTTCACCGGACTTTGACAACGCGAGCACAACATCATGCTCTGAAATCATGCCCAAATCGCCATGGCTAGCTTCAGAGGGATGGATGAAATAGGCGGGCGTCCCCGTTGAGGCGAGCGTTGCAGCAATCTTCCGCGCAACATGGCCCGACTTTCCGACACCCGCGCACGCCAGACGGCCTTCGGAGCGCGCGAGCAGCTCGACGACGCCGATCGCAGCTTCCGACATGGAATGCTTCAGCTTGTCGAGGCCTTGCTGTTCAATCTCAATCGTGCGCTTGAGCGCGTCGAGAATGCGGGTTCGGTTATCGGTCATCAGACTGTCTTTTATTCGGTCAATGGAGTTGCGGGGTTGAGATTCCAGACTTCGGGTATGAACCGTCCGGACATCCATTCAGCAATACAAATATGGCCTGTTTTGACTTTTGCAGGTGGCGCTGTGGCCAGATTGTCATACCAGGCGGCGTGAAAATATCTCAGAGTACCGTT
>CETS01152982.1_pt1 | contig 10254 bp, 11 predicted proteins | sample 356391 | NCBI WGS metagenome assembly CETS01 (sample SAMEA2622673, study PRJEB7988) | marine metagenome | isolation source: saline water (ENVO:00002010), including
TTCACTTCTGACGATTTTGTGTTTCATCAAGGGTTTATTGATGGTTTAGGGCTTACGCTTAACGAAAACCACATTGTCAACCAAATTCTTTATCTGGACGATAAACAGAAGTGGCGCAAGCTGCTCGATAAGAAAGTCGAGGAACTAAACAAAAGTTCCAACTTTGGTTCGCAAAACAAAGTGGTATTAGGAAAAATCCAGCACATCCTTGACCAGATCAATGCGGATGACAATGCGCGGATTATTCGTGGTCATCTGAACATTGTCTATTGGGATAAAAACCCGGTCAACCTTAGCCGGATCGGTTCCAAAATAAAAACTGAATTCAAAGAATTGGATATCATCCCGTATTACCCACGAGGCGAAGAACGTAAAAACTATATTCTAAATAGTTACTGCTGCTTTTCATCCAACTTTTCAAACAACGATCTGTATGTAACGGATTTAAAGCACGCACTTTGCCTGTTCATCAACAATACAAACTATAAATCTGATAATACCGGAATCATCTTTAATGACCGTGAGCATAACATTCCCGTATTAAAGGATGTTTGGGACGAAAAGAAGAAACGCATCAAGGCACGGAACTTTGCTATTTTCGCGCCAACAGGCGAAGGTAAATCCTTTTTGGCAAATAATATTCTGCGCCAATATTTTGAAAGTGGTGTTCGCCTTGTCATTATCGATCTGGGTGGTTCTTATACCAAGTTTGCTAAACTCTATCCAGAGCAGTACACCGTACTTCGTTATGAAAGCGGAAAGAACTTGGGCATCAACCCATTTTACATCAGCGATACAAATGACCTGACACCGGAACGTCTTGAAGATTTATCCGTGTTTTTGTTTGAACTATTCGCTTCGGACTTAAAAGTGACCAAGGCACAATCTGTTTCTGTCAAGAAAATACTGCGTCATTATTACGATAGTACTTCAGAAAATCACTCCTTGGATGGTTTTTACAATTTCATCGAGCGCAACCAAAAAGACCTTTTGGGTCAACTTAAAATCCATCCTGACTACTTCAATGTTACGGGCTTTTTACACGTAATGTCGGAGTATGTTGCCGATGGTCTATATAGCTTCCTTTTTGAGGTCAGTGAAGACCAGACCTATAAAATTGAGGACAAACGATTGATCGTTTTTGAACTGGATGAGGTCAAGGATAATAAGGAAATTCTTTCGGTAATGTTGAAGCTGATAAAGTCGGCAATCCAACGAACCATTTGGAAAAACAGGGCTGAAAAAGGCATTATTCTATTTGATGAGTTTGCGAAGCAACTGAAGTTCGACAATGTACTCGAAAGCGTGGAATTCTATTATCAGGCTATCCGAAAACAGAACGGTGCTATTGGTATCATCCTGCAATCCATCAATCAACTACCAAACAATTCAACTTCCGCCAGCATATTGGAAAACACACAGGTTATTTACAGTTTGAACAATGAAAAAGGCTATGGCGAACTAGTTAAAAGACTCAACCTTTCAACCCACGACCTGAACCAATTAAAGTCTATTAAAAACAATCTTTCTGGATCACGCAAGTACACCGAAATGTTCATCAAAATTGGTAGGGAAAGCAACATCTTCAGGCTCGAAGTTCCGAAGGAAGTATATGCAGCTTATCTAACGGATGGACAGGAAAATGAAGAAATAATGAAGCTCTACGAAGAGCATCACGATATGAAAAAAGCTATAATTCAATTTACATCTAAAACATAATATTATGAAGACAAAAATTAAAATTTTAGTAATGTCAGTAGCCCTGACTTTGTGTATGTCGGGTAATGCGACTGCCCAAGGAATGCCCACTTATGACAATACCAATTTTATCAGCTTGGTAAAACAACTCATAGAATCTGGAAAGCAGACAGCCCAGATGATTAAGTCTGTAAAATTCCTGAAAGACGCAAAAGAGGCAATAGAAAAAGTATCAAGCGTTGTCCAGCAACTGAGGGCAGTTGAGGAAATTGGACAGAACAATCAACGCCTTATCAACGTAATGCAAAACGATGTACAGGATATTCTCAACTCGCCTTACATTAAGCCAGATGAAGTTTCAAAGGTTGTGGAATCTTTTGATGCCATAGTTCAAAACTCATTGGACACGGTGGATTTTATCGACGAAGTCCTATCCAACGATTACCTTAAAATGAGTGATGCCGAACGTGCTGAAATTCTAAAAACAAAAGAACTGGAATCAAAGCAAATGGTTTCCACCATCACGACCAAAACAAAACGCTATCGTGACATTATTTCCTTCAGAAAAATGCAGGATAAAGTCAATAACCGAGAAACCGAATATTAAAAATGACCGCAACCATACTTTTAGGAATCGGACTGGAATATATAGACACGGTTTTCCAGACTATACAGGCCAGCGACTTTTCGCAATACACCATTGCCGGAATGAAAACGCTTGCTGTCTTGTTCTTTCTGGTTAACATCCTTAAAAAGTATAACGAAGGCATTGCAGATAAGGATGGCTACACTTGGGGATTGAGCCCTGGCGAATTGGCCAAAAATTTTGCTATCGTCATTTTGGTCATTTTCTCAACACAGGTCTTAAGCTTTTTCGATGGCATCTTAGTCGCTATTGAAGGGCAATATCGAGGGACAGCACCAGCATTATTGCCTTTACAGATGCAAGACATTCCTTTAGAGGAAGACGTAAGTTTGTTTGATGCCGCAAGTTCGGCAATGACGCTTTTATACGAAGCATTGGTCACGCCATTGTACGGTTTTAAGATATTGGCTTTCATAATGAGCACCATACTTTGGATATTGGATTTGTTCATCTATCCGTTATTCTTGGCAGAACGCTTCTTCCTTTTAGGAATAATGCAAGCCTTCTTTCCTCTGGTCATTAGCCTGGCAGTTTTTGAAAAATTTCGTTCGCTCGCTTATACGTTCTTTAAACTATATGCAGCGGTATATATGCTCGTGCCAGCATTCTTTCTTGTCAATGTATTTATCAATGCCATTTATACTGAAATCAATACCAATTTTTGGGTCAATCTATTCGGAACCGATACAGGTCAAGGATTTTTTGCACCTGTGGTTCAATTGGGTTCAGTAGGATTTATTGTGTTCCTGAAATTCAAACTGTATAAACGTGCCACGTCCTTTACACTCAGATTATTTACTGCCTAAATCAGATTAAATATGAAAACACCATATAAGAATATTTACAACGTCCTAAAGCTGAATCGGTTTATCGTTCTGACAGTCATTGTTTGTGCATTGCTGTCCAGCACATTTTCAGTTTGGATGGTATTCAACATCAATCAAAAAGCACTCAATAGCGCCTTTGCCATAAATACCGACGGCAATATCATTCCGCTGAAGCTCGTGACCCAAAAGGAAAATTTTCAGGTTGAAGCTTTGGCACATTTAGACCTGTTCCATAATTACTTCTATAACATCGATGCCAGTAATTATGAACGCAACTTGGAAAAGGCATTGTGGTTGGGCAATAGTTCCGTGGATAATCTTTACCGTCAGAAAAAAGCAGATGGTGTTTACAACAGATTGCTTCAGTATTCCTTGGTTCAAAAAGTACTGAGTATCAATTCAAGAATAACCGAAAATAATGGGGCGTATAGCTTTACAACTACCACCATTTTTGAAATCAATAGAGGTTCAATAATCGATACCTATGAATTGATTTCAACAGGAAACCTAATGACGGTTGACCGGAACTTTCCCAACAATCCCCACGGTTTACTGATTACAAATTACTTCGAAAACACCTTAAAAAAACTAAATAATGAAAATTGAAAAGAATAAAATAGTATTTGCTGCGGTGTTGGCCGTGATTTTCATATTCCTCATTTCATATTCCGTGATGGTAATGGGCGATGATGAAAGTGAAACTGAAAATCTTAAACAGACCTTAGTTCCTGATTTGGAAGAAGACCAAAAAGAGTATGATTCCAAACTGGATGCAATTAACGACTTGAAAAAAGTACGTGAAAACAATGCACCCAGTATCTACGATGAAAAATTGATTGATTCATTGGGATTTTACGATCCAGACCTTCCAGAACGTGAAAAAGAACGTATCGTAGATAGCATCTATGAGGCTGGTAAGATTCAATATTCAGAGAAACGATACCAAAACTTTGGACAGAAAAGAACTGTTCACAAAGTGGTGTCAAGAATTGATTCCGCTGAAGTAAAGAAGAAACAAAAAATTGAAGCAAAGGAATTGGGCTTGGAACATCAATTATTCTTCGCAGCTTCGCCAAAACCCAATGAAGTTTCAATCATAGGCAATACAGATGAAACTATTTACGTGGTGGTAGATGGCGACCAAGTCGTAAAAGCGAATACCAGATTGCGAATGCGCCTGACAAAAGCTGCTACCATCAATGGTAAGCTAATGCTAAAGAATACGCTTGTATTTGGGTTTATCAGTTTTCAACCAAACCGAGCTTTGATTGAAATTGAAAACATAAAGCACCATCCCACTAAGCTCAAAGCTTTCGATTTGTCAGATGGTAGCGAAGGTATCTATGTACAGAACAATTTTAGGGCAGAAGCCACCACCGAAGTTCTCGACGATATTATTGGCGATATCAATATACCAACAGTTCCGCAAGTAGGTGGCGTAACAAAGGTGCTAAGGCGAAGCAACCGCAATGTAAAAGTTACGGTGCTGAACAATTACAAACTCATTTTAAAACCCAAGTTATGAAAACATTTATCTCAATTTTAATACTGGTGTTGATTTCCGCTTTCGCACCTCGACTTTGCTCGGCACAGGCTACAGCACAAACAACAAAAGTCCTCGATACCATTTATGCCAATGATACCAAAAATGTTGCGCTGTTTTTTCCAGAACCCATACGGCAAGGTATAACCGGTTCAGACAATTTTGTATTTACCTACAATCGAGAAAAAGAACAATATTTCGGACTTCTTCAAGCAAAGCCCGGAAAAGAAAGTAACCTTTTAGTAGTCAATAGAAATGGTTCAATTTTTTCGTATATTGTAAGATATAAGAAACAGCTCTCTAAGCTCAATTATTTCATTCCGTTATCAAATAGTATCGGTAATGAAAAACCGATTGTAACTGATTCGGTTCTTGTTGAATCTTCTGAAGAACTTGTAGATAATAGAACCTATTATTACCAAAAATTCTGCTCGTATCTTCTCAATAGAAAACAGCGCATAGGTCGAATTAAGAAACGAAACGAAAGTATTGTTTTGAGTGTTGAGAATATTGTTTTTGATAAGGAAGAGCTCTACTTCGTTATCCAGATTGAAAATAATTCTGCTTTGGATTACGATTTGAATTTCTTGAACCTGTCGATTGAAACTCGGCAAAAAGGAAAAAGAAAATCGTTACAACGCCTCTATCAAGAACCTATTTACATAAATAATCTGCCTTCAAAAATTACAGAAAGTGAAACGGTTCGCTTCGTTTATGTGTTGCCCAAGTTTTCATTATCCAATGACCGTAGGGCAGTTTTGGAATTGAATGAAAAGGATGGCGAACGAAATATTGAAATGAAACTATCACATAGATATATTAATAACCCAAATTAATACTGTTATGAAAAAAATGTCGTTTTTTCGCTCACATTACTGTTCCTTTCTTGTGCTGATTCTGAAACTAAAATTTCAGGACCAAGTGCTACAGCCCAAATCGTCATTGAAAGCTTTTATGAAAAAGATGAGGAAACCTTAAAAGCACATTCCACACCACAGGCGTATTCCAACTATATGAATACCATAAATATGTTCAACGCTAAACCAAAGGATGATTCTAACTTTACTGTTTTGCAGGATACGATTATGGGCGATGTGGCTTGGGTAAAATATACCACAGCATACGATAAAACGCCTGGTATTTTTAAACTGATCAATCAGGACGGCAAGTGGTTGGCTACTGCAAGAGGTTCAAAGGATAAATCGCCTTTTTAAAATAATCACATTCTTGGAACAATCGTTTCTTTCAACCATCGGAAAGCGGCATCTTGATCGTATTGAATTTCCGGCCGCAACAAACCTTCCATATCGCCTTCAAAAGCTACATCGTTTTCCTTGGCTTCTATATTTTGTAGGAACTCTTTTTGCGAAGGAACTTTGCCAACGGAAAATTCCACATAAGCCTTAAAGCACTTGATAATTTCATCAATGTCGAGATATACATTTCGTCTGGAATAATCCAGATCAAACAAATCCCTTCCTTTACTTCGTTGATAGAGTGCCCTCAACTTCGTGCCTAAAAGTTCATTGATGTTATAGGTTTTAATATCAGCTCTTCCGGCAAACCAGGGATTATCGATTTCAAAAGGGAAATCTACCCAACTGAGTACGTTGAAGTGTTCTTTACAATTAATCTCTAACTTTAGCCGACGACGCTCATTTTCATATTCCGATGTAAAACGGTACAGCGCTTTTGCTCCGTGCCCTCTTATCTGTGTATGTCTATCTTCTTCAAAAAAAGTAATGACCTCGCCTATGCGCTTCATAATGGGTTTGATAGGGCCTTCCCGAACCTGTACAAGGTCAATATCCTCGGAATATCTCGGTGCCGGGTTCAGATATAATTTATGTAGAGCGGTGCCGCCCCGGAAAGCAAGGTTTTTCCTTAGAAAATCATCGGCAAAAATTGCTACCAACGCCCGACTAATAATCAAATCCTGTTCAACCTGTGCAAATTCTTTCCAAGATGCGTATTCCCGCCATTGGGCTATATAAGGTTTTGAAATCATAGGTCGCTTTCTAACTGTAGGTTGATATCTACCTTCCACTTATTATCCACCGAACCTGGCCTTTGCTGGTTGGTTGGCTTTAATAAAACCGGATGTATTTTTTGTTTTTCCAAATGTTGAAAGATTAAATCGGACAAACTATTCTCTGAATCTATTTTATCCAATAAAAAACCCAGTCGCTGAAGTGTTGCCTTATTACCGTACCAACTCAATAAATCCTCCAAATCGTTTGGGGTAACTTCTTCCCGCAATTCTTCGATGGTGGATAGCATTCGATTCAGCCCCCCCAATTTATTTTGATAATGCACCAGATCTGCCAAGGTCAACGCCGGACTGGAAATATGGTAGATTCCGGCATCTGATTTTTTTGAATGTATATTTTTTTCCGGCCAAGCGGAAGTGGTCAAAAAACGGATGTCAATGGCCGGTTTTTGGATATCCAACAGTTTCGGAGTTGCTGTCATTACATAATCGCGCTGGGCTTGTTGATGGCTTGCACCGTAAACTTTGGCCGCGCTATAGAACCCCAGATAATATTTGCGTTCTAAATAATCGAAAAGTTTATCGATATAGAGATTAATGGGAAGTTTTCCAAAATTGGAATATCTGGGGGTAAGTATAAGGTAAAAGCCTTTTCTTAGATTAATGACTTTGTTCTTTTCGATCAGATGCGCCAATTCCAGCCAAATTGCGTTTTTGCTTTTTGCCGTCTGTCTCATCAGTTCGTCCAGGGAAAAAGAATATTCTTCTACAGACAGCAATTTATCGATATATTCCGCTACCATAGCTTTAGTAATTATTAGAGCAATATATAGTTTTTAGACATAAAACTAAAATAAATACTATAATATTTCAATAAATTATTCAAATATCGACCTCGCCTCCTCATAAACCCGCTCAAAATTAGCCTCTAAATCGGCCGGCGTAAATTGCTTTGATTCCTCTGGAAGCTGTCGATGTATTTTCTGCAATTTAAACTGAACCTTTTTATCCTTCCCGTCCGCATAGGTAATAAACTCGCCCTGTTTCAGGCGAAAGAATACATCTGCCCTAATTTTCGGGATTTCCTTTTCTCCGGTGGTTATTCGGGTATCAAAATCAAGGTTATGGCCCCGGCTTACGCTTTTGGTGGGGTCTTTTATAATTTCAAAAAAGCGTTCGTAATATTTGGCGGTATCAGGATCGTTGACCTTGCCGAAAAATTGGTATGAAAGATTGCTCAAAATCGCTTTGCTTGCCTTATCGCCGTACATCATATCGTTCTGAATCTTGTCCTGCATTACATAGATTGTTGAAATATCATAGCTACGCAACGTTGCCGGGATGCGGTGCATATTCAATAGCCGAATGGTCGGGGCTTCTTCCATCAACAGGAAAGAAGGTTTGGAATTCCGCATACTCATTTGTTTGGTGATCGTATGGATAATGGTTGCAATAACAGGCGAATAAGAAGTCTCGAACTTGGGATTGTTCACGATGGAAATAACTGCGGGATTATCTTCATTATTAATGTTGAGTGGCACTTCATCCGCTGAAAGTGCAATAAAAATGCGTTGGGTACTGATCCGTTTCAGCGCATTGGCCAAGGTGCTTTTTACCCCTGCGGTCTGCCGTTCTGAATCCTTACCACTTATAAATGCATCGGCCATCGCCCGTGAAGTTGAATTGGTTTCCAAGAACTGGATTAGGCTTTCCGTATCCAAATACTGATAAATAGCAATCAAATGCGGTAGGGTACAAAATTCGGGATAGGATGTCTTTAACTTCCAAATCAAGCCGCCGATCAGGCCTTCCGCAGCATCGTTGAAGAATTTGGTCGTGCCGCTCGTACCGGATTCCCTCTGTTCCAAAAGGTTCTCGATCAACACCCGGGAAACCTCATTTACGCTTTCCTCGTTCTCTAAATAGCGCGGAGCAATAGGATTGACCCTATGGATAATTTTATCAAAGGAAATGACCTTAAACGGGATATCGCCATCCTTGAAAAGCGGATAGGCCATTTCCGTGAGTTCAAAATCTTTGTAGTCGTGAATGATCCCGCAAAAGCATTCTTTTTGGAAATGTTTCAGAAATCCAAACACTACACTTTCGGTCTTGCCACTTCCGGCAGAGCCTATGATGGATGCTCCACGTTTTACGTTTTCAAGTTTAAAGTTACCCTTGCTCGTTGCAAAATTGACCTGATATTTGCTATCGCCACTTTTAGGCTGATCAATTTTGTGCAAAAAAACATACAATACTGTATTAATTAGTATCAGCGGACAGACCAGAACCAATGAAATCAAGATCAATTCGTTACTACTCGATAGGCAGAATATAAGACCCCCAAGCAAAACCAAGTTTAAAATAAAGGCATAACGCGTCAATCTGTACAGCATATAAAATAGCGTACTTGTTAAACCAATGATTAAGAGTACCGTTGTAAGGTTGTTCAATTGCATAACAAAAATTTAGATTCCGATGGAACTTGATTTGATGGCCACGTCCAAACCTTTGCGCAGCTTATTAAAAACCTTTAGGGCAAGCTGCGCCTGGTTGGTCGGGATGCTTGGCATTATCGGGATGCCCGTTTCCCGCATCAGTTTGAAGGCTATTGACTTTTCGTTAGTGGGCAATTTTATCAGGGCGGCAAAGTAAATCTTGGGATTCTTTCTAAAATCCTTCCGGGCTTTGTAGGTTTCGGCAAAGTTGCGCTGATAGCCAAAAGTCTTATCAAAGGTCTTTTCGGCATTTTCAAAAAATTTATCCCGGTCAAAGCCCCGTTTGACTTTCTTGCCGTTCATTTCCACCTCGGAAGCTTTATACTTGCTTCCGGGCGAAAGGCTGAATGAATTGGAAGCATCCTTACGGCTTACGATAATATGAATATGGGTTTGATTGCCCGCCTTGGGCATTCCCTGAACAATCCGTTTCCCATCTTGTTGGTGTGGGGCCTGGCATTCCAATTTTGCGATTTCCCGTTCCCGCTTCCTAACACTCCCTTCCATTGAGCCGCTTTCAATACTTCGGATCTCGTTTTTTAGTTGAAGTATTTTAGTGGCAAAAGGCTGGTTTTCCCTGACCTGTTTATCCGTCCCCTTAAAGGTTCGTTGGTGCTCGATTTTCGCATAATATTTTATATCATTGATCTTTACCGGTCTCCCATTGATTTCCCGGTTGAACGATACCACATAATCCTTCATTAGTTCACGGGTATACTTTTTCAGATCTTCACTGCTGTTCTGTAACCGGTTCAGTTCGTACTTCGACGGACTGACCGTGATCGAATAAAATTTCGGTTCGGTCTTTTTCAGTTTGGCACCATTCCCGTCAATATCCTTTACCACTTCTTCCGCTGAAAATTCATCCCCATATTGGTTGAAAAAATGTTCCATATCCTCCTGCTCCAGACCTTGGTTTTCCTTCTCCAGATAGCCCACAAAATCGGCTGAACTTTGGGAATAGTTCCCGCCCAATTTTTGAGGTGTGATCGTGATGTACATAGTTCAAAAATTTATAGTTCGTTGTTGTGGTTTTGCTTTTCCTGAAATCT
>CETS01160717.1_pt1 | contig 10252 bp, 8 predicted proteins | sample 356391 | NCBI WGS metagenome assembly CETS01 (sample SAMEA2622673, study PRJEB7988) | marine metagenome | isolation source: saline water (ENVO:00002010), including
TTGTATCGAACGAATGCCGCCGCGCCTTCCGCCATTTTTCGCTCCCATGCATCTTGGGAATCGATCGACGGAAGCCGCCCACGTTCGCGTTTGAAGCGCACGGCGCGCATCGCGAGGTCTTTAGCCTCATCGGGCGACAATGTCGTCTTGCGGGCGGATATGACCTCTGCGACCTGTTTGAGAGAGCCTTCATTCATCGACTTGGCCAATATCGAATAGGCGGCCTCGAACGGATTGATACGGTCGATCAGGTCGATGTCGAGATCGCGCACGTCCATCGCAATTCGGCGAACGCCCTCGATCAACGCGGTGTTCGCCTTCAGCTCGTCGTTATCGGTGTCGCCGCCGCTCGCCAGTTTCTTCGCCCGCTGTGTGAGATTCAGCGCCGCGATCGCGTGCTGGCGCACCGCCTCCTGATCTTCATCGCTCAATTCGGGATAGCGGTCGCGAACAATCTTGCCCATGCGAACCTGCGTTAGTTCTTCGGGCATCGTCTCTTCGTCGAACAGCCCCTTCTCCAGCGCGGCCTTGTCTTGCACGAACGCGGTAATGACCTCATTCAGGTCTTCCTTGCAGATGCGGCCGGCCTCTTCGCTCTTGGGCTCGACAAGTCCCCTGATCTCGAAATGATACTGCCCACGCTCCTCGTTGACGCCGACATTGGTTTGGCCTTCCAGATAGCCGTCCGGTCCATAGTCATAGCCATCGATCGGGCCGTTATTCTTCGGCGTGAAATTGAAGCGCGGCGCGAGCACCTGCTCCATCAACAAACTCGCCGCGATCGCCTTCAGCGTGTCGTTGATCGCATCGACCACGGCGTCCTCTGCGGCGTCTGGCTCCGCGATCAGATTGGTGAAGGTGGAAACCTCCTTGCCCGGCGCATCGCGTGTAGCCCTGCCGATTATCTGGATGATTTCCGTGAGGCTCGATCGGTAGCCAACTGTCAGCGCATGCTCGCACCAAATCCAGTCAAAGCCTTCCTTGGCCATGCCGAGCGCAATGATGATGTCGACATGGTCGCGGTCATTCTTGTGCGCCGGGTCTTTAAGCGCGGTCAGCACCTTGCTCCGCTTCGCTGGATCGCTGTCGTCAACCAGGTCGGCAATTTTTAGTATGCGCCCGTCAGGAAGCTCGACATTGTGGAAGCCCGTTACCGGATCGGCCCCTTTCCACTCGCCGAGATAGTCCATGATCTCCTCGACCTCTTTGATCTTGTCCTTCGTGCTTTCACGCGAATTGACTGAGGGGATATGGACGATCGTCTTGCGGCTGGGATCGAGCACCTTCTCGATCGCACCCAGATAGCGGCCCGTATAGAAGAAATAGCCGATATTGAGCGCCTTGAGATGTTCATAGCCGTTGAGCTGCTCGTAATAGGTGTAGGTGACGGTATCGAACTTCGCTTCATCCTCGGGCATCAGCACCGGCTCGGCATCGCCCCGGAAATAGCTTCCCGTCATCGCGACGATATGTGCCTTGTCCCGCGCGATCAGCTCGGCGAGCTGCGCGCCGAGTTTGTTGTCCGGATTGGCCGAGACATGGTGGAACTCGTCCACCGCAACCAGCCGGTTATCGAACGCCTCGATGCCCAGTTCCTCGACCGCGAAGCGGAACGTCGCATGCGTGCAAACCAGCACCTCGTCGTCGCTTTCGAGAAACTTGCCGAGCGCCTTGATAGTCGACCGATCGGCGCGCTCGTCGTCCGCGCCGGGCGCATTGCAGAGATTCCATTGCGGTTTGACCGACCAGTCGGCCCAAAACCCGAAATCGGACAGCGGTTCATCATTGAAGCTCGCCCCGATCGCGCGTTCGGGCACGACGATGACGGCCTGCTTCAATCCCTGATTGGCGAGCTTGTCGAGCGCGATAAACATGAGCGCGCGCGATTTGCCCGATGCCGGGGGCGATTTGATCAGCAGATATTGCTCGCCGCGCTTGTCGAATGCGCGAGCCTGCATCGGGCGCATGCCCAATTCGTCGGACTTGGCGGACGCGCCGGTGCGGGCGGTCTGGAAAGATATGGCCGGGATGGGCTTAGACGTTGTCACTTACGATATTCCTCTGCCGCGTTCTTTCCAATCTTCCACGCCTTGCGAAGTAGCGAGGGCTTCGCTGAGAAAAATTCGCCTCCGAGCGACGTCGAGTGATCATCAAGATACTGGACCATGGCTTGCTCGCCCGCCTTTGCATGATGCGATGACGGATATGGTGCAATCCCCTCATCATGTGTCGATCGAGAAACAACCCATGCAAACTGATCACCGGGCAGAGCGCGATTGAAACACTGACTCCGCGCTTCGGGACTTTTTGAGAAGCCGACTTTCACAATTCTGTTTTTGCCAAGATTACCGTTAACGAACGATCCTATTGCCTCACCCTTCAGCTCCAGCATGTACAGGTGTTTTGGCCCCTCACTCTCCGCAACATGAAACCCGCTTTGCGATACGGGACCGGGTCGGCTGGGCTTGAGAGCGTTGCGCCCTTTTTGAAATGCCGGAACATCGATCTGCCTTCCGCCGTATACGCTGCATTCGAACATTTCGAGCTTGAGAATTTTTCGCGCCTCGGCTTTCGTCATGCGCTTGCAGTATCGCCCGATCGCCCGCGCAGCGCTCTTCGACCAAGTCGTATCGGCAAATGCCTCAATGTCAGGCCGTTCTTCGGGGACAATATACCAAGCTCGCGTCGCTTGGACCCCAAAGAGCCATCGGTGACGGTCACTCGCTTCACTTTGCTTGAGCGCCCAAGCGGCCGGCGAGGTGAATTGCTCAGACGGTCCTACGAGATGGGATACCTGTTGCACACCCAACACTTTGCCTGCTTCATCGGTGCCAAGGTCTTTCGTTCCGTATACAACAATAAGTGCGCCCGGCTCGCTTTCACGAATGAACTTCGCTCGATCGCTTTCGGACCCAAACGCCAGCATGCCCCAATTTTCCGGATCGTAACCGTAGAAGCTTGTCAGCCACACATTAGGAGGATTGGAACGGATCGCTGCAAACGGGTTGATAAGCTGATTGCCTTCGACCCCTTGCTTGTGCGCAGCCACAAAGGCCTCAACGCCACCATAAGTGTTTTTGACTTTTCTTGGAGCAATCTGGCCGTACGTTTTGCCATCCTTGCTCCAGCCGTGCTCCCGAAACATTTCCGCCAAACCGCCGTACACCTCTTTCGCAATGCGATTGACGGCTTTCTTGTCCCAGCCTCTTGATCGATCATCTGTGCTCATGCCGCGTCCTTCTTGCCGGTCATCTTGGTGTAGAGCTCGAACAGCTTTTCGAGGCGTTCGGTGTCGTTGCGGAAGCGGCGGCCGATGTAGATGCGTTCGAGCACCTCGTCATTTTCTTCATGCACGCGGCGCAGGTCTTCGGGCATGGCCTCGGGATCGTAGAGATCGGCGATGGTCGCCGGGAAATGCGCCTCGCGCGCGAGCAGGATGTTCTCGGCGCAGCGCGTGAGGTCGGTTCTGTTTTGCTCGGTTAGCGTGGGGAGCGGAAAGGTGTTCCAAGACAGGGTATTGGAATAGTTTATTCGAGTTTCTAATTTCCCGCTCGATACTTCCACCCACAGCCAATGCATTCTCGATGACAATAGTGCTAAAAGATACGCCGGAGCGTCATATATGCCGAAGCAGCGATTGGTAATAATGCTTCGGTCAGAGAGGAGGACGGGCGTTAGGTAATCGCGGCCTTCCGACGCGACGCACGGCACGGCAATGAAAGCACCATCCGTTCGGCGGATTTCAGTGAAACGGTGGGGTCGATCGGCCCAAGCTTGCGTCGCTTTTTTCGCGCTCCGCATCCGCGAGGACTTCACAATCTGCAATCGGCCTTGAATGAACTTGTGTTGCTGCGCATGCTCCAACATGTCGTCTTCGATCCATATACAATATCGCACAGCGCCGCTTGCTATCTCATCGGCCCCGACTAGATCACGAACAAATTTGTCCCGGACTTCAAGACTTACGGACGCGTGCTCAGCAAAAGAGAGGACTAAACCTCCTCCACAGGTCGGCTGATTGCCCTTAAGCATCGGTGGAAGCGCGTTGATAGGATCAGTGGATTTCTTAATCCAAACATTATTCATTGGCAGCAAATAAGGGGATATATTGCTAGCCTCTCGGCGATTGTCGCCATCGTAAAGAAAAGCTCGCCGACCTTCGTCTGTCGTCAAGCCAAAAATTACGCAAGTCACACCTGCGTTGTGGCTTGCCAGATTTCGCCATTTGAAGGCCCTGTAGGCAAAAAACACCCGCATCCCCTGATTGAGAATTGGCTTCCATAGCGGGTCGACCTGACTGCCCTGAGTAATTGAATTGGTGGTAACAAACGCCGCTGACGAACGGACTACCTTCGCGAAATTTAGATACTGAAATAGCCACCCCGTTACGTAATCAAGGATGCGGGATTTGCCACCATATGGCTTTTGCAGCCGCAGAAGGTCTCCCTTCTGGTCAGAACTCTGGTCGTTGCTCCAAACGTAAGGCGGATTGCCGCATAAGTATGTTTCCCCACCGTCATTTTCGAAGTCGATTTCTGATTGGTCCATCGGCGTCTCGAACAGATCATCTCCACGCACTTTCACCGCAGTCCCGGTTGGCGGACAAATGCTCAGCCAGTCGAGCCGCAGCGCGTTGCCGCAGGTGATCCAGTTCTCGGAATCGAGCGGCAGGAACTCGGCCAGCGCTTCCTTCTGCCCGCGATAGAGAACATCGCATTGATACTCGGCGACGATAAGCGCGAGACGGGCGATCTCGGCTGGGAAATCACGTAATTCGATGCCGCGAAAATTTGTCAGCGGGATTTCAGTCTTGCGGTCGGCCTCGCCGCGCCGCCGATTAATTTCGGCTTCGATTTTGCGCATTTCCTTGTAGGAAATGACGAGGAAGTTGCCGCTGCCGCAAGCCGGATCGAACACGCGTATCTTGGAGATGCGATTGCGCAGGTTGAGCAGTTTCCGCAAATTGTCGCCCGCCTCTTCCAGATGGCTGTGCAGGTCATCGAGAAATAACGGGTTCAGCACCTTCAGGATATTCGGCACGCTGGTGTAATGCATGCCAAGTGCGCCGCGCTCTTCGTCGTCGGCAACGGCTTGGATCATGCTGCCGAAGATGTCCGGGTTGATCTTCGTCCAGTCCAGATTGCCGACATGGAGAAGGTAGGAACGCGCTATCCTGCTGAAACGGGGCACGTCGATCGCCCCGCTGAACAGCTCGCCGTTCACATATGGTAGCTTATTCGCCCAGTTCGGGATGCCCGCCTCTTGACGAAAGCGATCAGTGAGCTTGCCGTCATCATCCCGCGTCCGGACGTTCATCGCGTGGAAAAGCGCGCCGATCACTTTGTGCATGTCGGAGGCATCACGCGCGCTCATCTGTTCGACTGTCGGCGTGAAGCCGTGGCTGGCGTGGAAGATGCCGGTGTCCTCTGCAAAGAAACAGAAGATCAACCGCGCCATGAAATGATTCATATCCGGTCGGCGCTCGGCCCAGTCAGGGTTCTCTTTCAGCAGTTCCATATAGAGTTTGTTGAGCCGGCCAGTCGCGCGAAGGTCAATCGGGTTATCTAACAGTTGCGGTAGTGCAGTTATCCCGGCCAGCGGGAGGAAAAAGCCGAAATGGTTCGGGAAATCAGTATAGTTGCAGGCGATCGTCTCGCCACTTGTCAGGTCCTCCGCCTGGAGCGTCTCACCATCGGTAGCAAGAATGAACTTGGCCTTGTGCTGCTCGGTCTTCGGATCGTCGTGCAGCGCCTTCAGGGTTTCATCAACCGCGCCCGGTTTGCACGGCGCGATATGGATATTGCTCCGCTGGAGCACGCCGCTTTCGAAATCGGAGTGATTGGACGATCCCTTGCGCAGGCGGTTGAGTGTCGTCTTCTTGTTCCCGAACGCGGCAAGAAACTGGAATGGGAAATCTTCGGCATCAAACGGCTCGCTGACCAGTTCTGAAACAGCCTCTTCGATCTCTACGGGATTCATGCCCCCACGTTAGTCCAGCCCCGCACACCCGCCAATGGATTTTCCTAAATCATTAGGGGATTTTCCGATTTTACGCGCCCAGATACGAGCAGGGACTTAAGTTTTGCGAGGCTGCCACCGGCCGGATCGCTTCCCGAAAGTCACGCCGCTGCGCCCCCAATTCTTGCTGACATTCGATCGCCATAGATGCATCCCAAGCGCCGGTTCCAGATCGGCCGGGGCACATTTCAGCATGTAATGGACCTTCGACATCAAATCCGCCCGATACGCCGCCGCATTGCCCTCTGGGTTGCGAGCGAATGCGATCCGTTGGCATTCCACCACGCGCGCCACATAAGGGCCAGGAAGGCACAATTTTGTCCAGTGAAGCGGCTTTGGGCGGAACAGCGGATCGAGGTGTGGCGGGACGTGCGCCAGCATGTGCACATGCGCACCATATTCACTTCCGCATTCCTGCACCCAGCAATGTGCGAGGGTTTCGCCATGGCCTGCCAAAAAGCCCTGCACATGGTGCCGGAACCTTGCTGTCGCCGCGCCATTCTCGCGCGGATCGATGCCGCCGTGTTCCCACAACAGCGTCAAGAAGCGATTGAATGGCTTCCCAATCGCCCATGCATCGGCAACAGCGTGCAGGATCGCCTCGCATTGATGCCGTGTTAGCTGGCGCGTCACACGCACCGCATCGCCCGATCGCCGGTCGCCGCCACGGCGAAGCAACCGCCGCGTCATTGCCCTGCACCGTTTGGAGGCAACGCCCCATAATAGAGGCTCCACCAGCCAGTGCCGCAAATCTCTGTTTTCATTGCCTTTGTGCCCGACAGGCTTGGCACGTGTAGGATCGTCTAGCGACCGGAGCGCGCCAGTTTCAATAAGACGTTGGGGGACGATGAAAGCCACAAGGGAAGTGCGGCCCGCGCCGACCCTCCTCTGCTATCTGGTTTTCTATCAGACCGTCACTTTGAGTGACTTTGCCGTTGCCGCACATCCGATGCTCGGACTATACGGACTGTATCCCGACGCCACGCAGCTAACGGATAGAACACCGACGGGCATTGCCGTGCCTGTCGGTGTTTGCCTTTCGTGATCGGTCACGCCACGTCGTCCCAGTCCTCATATCCGGGAAGTCCGCGCGCCCAGCGCTCTGCCTCTTCCAAGCGGATACGGCTCGCCCGGCCGATCTTGATCAGCGAAATGTCATCGCTTTCCACCAAGCGATAGAGCGTCGAGCGCGAAACGGCGTAACGTTCGCAAAACTGTTCGATCGTGATGAGTTCAGGTTCGTTCGTCATTGAATTGTCCTTCTGGTTGAGAGAGGCGGCGTCGCTCTCGCGATCGACACAACCAGAAGTTTCCTAGTGCTGTTACCGCCGTCAGTTCAGTCGGCAATTTGACAAATTTAAATTTCGCGAATTTTCTACAGCCGGGTTGCCGCCCACAGGACTCCTTGCCGATTAGGTGTTTCGCGTTCGTCCCAAAATGCAAAGGCCACCGCTTGAAAAAACCGTGTCCAATCGTTTGTCTGAGCCAGATCGATAGAGGCCGAGCCGCCGACAGGCCTGCTCGGCTGGCCAAATTCAGCCTCGAAGAGCGGCGCGATGATGTAGGCGAGAACGACACGCTGACGATGGGCTTCAGTCCGCCGCCATTTTGGTTTCGTGCCCTTTGACCGTAATGCCTCGGCGATAGTTTCCAACGAACGCGCCTTGCGGTGGAGGACAGACACGGTCTCCGTGGTATCATCGATCAAGCCGGCTTTACGAAGTTCGAAATTCACAAAAAGGAATTCGTTGTTGGCGGTCAGTTTGGCGATGTCGCGAGCGGTTTTATCGAGCCGCTTTGCAAGTCTATCGCACGATCTGGCAATTTGGACTCGGCCAGGCGTATCGGCTCGAATCGGATCCTCAGTCGTCAAATTGATAAGCCTCAATTCATACGCCAGTTTCTCCCACCCTCTTTGCGGATCAGAGACGATGCCGAAATCGCGAAATGTTTGATGAAAATACGCCCCCTCATCTTCGGCGGTATCTATCCAACGTGCACCAACCAAATCGGATTGGAAGCCGCGCACGTGATCTTTGGGGATGCCGCACCGCCATTCATAATATTCCGGCATTTCCTAATCGCCCATCCGTTCAGCTCGGCCTGAAATCGGCACTACTTCCGCTCCCCGGCGGCGTGCGTCGAGATAATCGCTCCACCATTGCGCCATCCGGACCCGCTCATCCCAATGCTGTCCGCGATGATAGGCTCCGCGAACGGCATCGCTAAAACCGTGCGCCAGCGCGCGCTCGATGGCGTCTGGGTTCCACAGCCCGCTTTCATTTAACAAAGTTGAAGCGGTCGAGCGCAAACCGTGTGCAGTGATTTCATCTTTGCTGAAGCCCATTCGCCGAAACGCCGCATTGACTGTATTTTCGCTCATCGGAAGACGGCGGGTATGAAAAGCTGGGAAAGCAAAGCCATCGGGGCCGGTCAGCGAGCGCAGTTCATGAAAAAGCGACACAACTTGTTTAGAAAGTGGGACGGCGTGTTCGCGCCGCGCCTTCATCTTGCCAGCCGGTATCCGCCAAATCGATTTTCCGAGATCAATTTCATTCCATTCAGCGTGGCGTAGCTCGCCCGGTCTAACGAAAACATGTGGTGCAATATGAAGGGCGTACTTGGTGATGGGGCTTCCCGAATAGCCATCTATTGCGCGCAGCAGCTCTCCCAGCTTTCCCGGTTCTAATATCGCCGCGTAATGTCGCGCTTTCGGCGATACTAGTGCGCCTTGAAGCAACTGAGCCGGATCGTTCTTCGCTCGGCCGGTCGCCACCGCATAGCGGAAGACACGGCTGGCAAAGCTGCGTGTTTTCTTTGCAGTCTCGTAATTCCCTTTGGCCTCCAGCCGCTTCAGCGCAGCGAGTAACATCTGTGGATCGATATTGCTGACCGGCATCGAGCCGATCGCAGGATTGAGCAAGCCCGCTACCCAGCGAGCTTTTTTCAGCGTCGCCTCGGCGCGGCCTTCCTTTTCCATCTTCTCGATATATTCGGCAGCAATCCTAGAAAAACTGTCTTCGGCGCTGACTTTCGCCACGGCTTTCTGGCGCTTGCGTTCAACCAACGGATCGATGCCGTCCGCAATTTGTCTCCGTGCGACATCGCGTCTTATTCGAGCTTCTGCTAACGAAACGTCGGGATAGGCTCCCAGCGCCAGCCGCTTCTCTTTTCCCCCGATCCTGTATTTCAATCGCCAAAGCTTCGATCCGCTGGGAACGGCTTCAATATACAGGCCTTTGCCGTCTGCCTTGCGAATCGGCTTATCAGCAGCCCGAAGCGCGCGAATTTCTGCGTCTTTAAGCGCCATTTGGGGGCACCGCCTGAAACCGTTCCGCTGTCACGCCCCGACTATGCCCCCATTCATGCCCCCAAAAGGGATGAATTGTGGGGGCACGAAGAAAATTGGCCAGCGACATAGTGGGACGCACTTTGCCAGCTTTTCCGGGCCTTGTCGAGATTTCAGGAGATGCTGAGAAGCAAAGTAATGGTGCCCAGAAGAGGACTCGAATATTGCCTTTAATATATTGTAATATCGGAAACATATTTTGCCGCAGGCTGTGAGTGCCCCCAAATATGCCCCCAGATGGCTCACATTGCGGCCTATTTGTTAGCTTGCGACTTGTTCGGAGAAGAGCAGAAGAACGCTGCGAGCGAACTATGCCTTCTCAATCACGAGCTTTTCGCGGTCGCATCCGTAACACTCCGACTGATAGCGATGAAACTGCGGAGTCGCACCCAACGCCGATGTAACCGGCTGAACCTGATGGCGATTTGTGATTTCGAGAGCCTCAGCGATGCAGTCGTCGCATAGCGCTGGTGCCTCATCGACCAGATATTGATGAATACGTTCGGCTACCGTGGCCATGCTATTCTCCATGCTCCGTTGTGTGCTTAAATCAGTACCCGCGCCTGCACGTTCCGATTATTCAAACATTGAAACCGGAAGGCTAGAGCCCAAATCTATCCTCCAGGCCAATCAGCTTCCCTGCCATTTTTAGCCACTCATAATCGCATTGATCCCGCAATTCCCAATACCGCTCTTCGTGCCTGGCAAAGGTCCGGTGCCACATCCCCTTCGGCCGGTAGATCGGCTCCTCACAGCCTTCGCGGCATCCCAATTGGCTTTGTAGCTTGTTTAACCGCGAGAACGCCCGGTCGCTGTCGGTTTCGCGTTGGGATCGATAGGCGATGCCCCATGCGGTTCGGCTGGCGAAGGTGTCGGCACCGGCCG
>CETS01035225.1_pt1 | contig 10249 bp, 9 predicted proteins | sample 356391 | NCBI WGS metagenome assembly CETS01 (sample SAMEA2622673, study PRJEB7988) | marine metagenome | isolation source: saline water (ENVO:00002010), including
ATATCAAATGATATAAGAATGCTTTCATCAGGACCCAGAAGCGGAATCGGTGAAATAATTTTACCAGCAAATGAACCTGGAAGTTCAATCATGCCTGGCAAAGTTAATCCCACTCAATGTGAAGCAATGTCAATGGTGTGTAGTCAGGTTATTGGAAATGATTCAGCTATTACTTTTTCAGGAACTCAGGGACATTTTCAACTAAATGTTTTTAAACCTGTGATTATTTATAATTTTATTAATTCTTCAATATTAATCGCAGATGCTGTCAATAGTTTCAATTCCAACTGTATTATTGGTATAATTCCAAACTTAAAATCAATAAAGAAAAAATTAGATAACTCATTGATGCTAGTCACTGCATTAAATCCAAAAATTGGATATTACAAGGCTGCCGAGATTGCTAACAATGCTTATAAAAATGATACTACTTTGAGGGATGAAGCTATTAAATCAGGGTATCTGACCGCTGAAGAGTACGACCAATTAGTCGATCCAAGAAATATGACTTAGCACATTCTTATGTCTAAATTAATTACAAATATAAAACAGCTAACTCAGATTAGAGATAAGGATATTTCATTTATTTCGGCTAAAAAAATGGATGAATTACCATCTATAAGTGACGCTTACCTACTAATTGAAAATGGAGTAATTAATGACTTTGGTAAAATGTCCGAAATTCCAAATTTTGGAAATATAGAAACAATTAACGCTAAAGATAAAATTGTTTTACCTGCTTGGTGTGATTCTCACTCTCATTCAGTTCATACAGGAAATAGATCTGATGAATACATGCAAAGGATAAAGGGGGCTTCATATCAGCAAATAGCAGAAAATGGAGGTGGAATTTTAAAGTCTTCATCTCAAATTAATGCAGTCTCTACTGATGATTTATACACCGAATCAAAAAACAGAATCTTATCACTAATAAAACAAGGTACCGGTTCATTGGAGATTAAATCTGGCTATGGACTAAATTATGAGTCTGAATTAAAAATGCTGGAAGTCATCAGTAGACTTAAAAATAGTCTACCTATTGAAATAAAATCAACATTTTTGGGAGCCCACGCCATACCCAAAAACTATAAAAAAGATGACTATTTAAAATTGGTCATTGACAAAATGCTTCCAGATTTTATAGATAAAAAATTAGTTGACTTTGTTGATATTTTTTGTGAGGAAAACTATTTTTCGGTGGATGACACTAAGCTTCTATGTAATAAAGCCTATGAGCTAGGTGTAGCTTCAAAAATTCATACAAATCAGTTTAACTCCATCGGAGGGATAAAGGCTGGTGTTGAATGTGGTGCTCTAAGTGTCGATCATCTTGAAGTGATAAATCAGGATGATATATGGGCATTAAAACAAAGTAAAACTATGCCTGTTTTGTTACCCGGTTGCTCATTTTTCTTAGGAATTGATTATGCAAATGCAAGAAACTTATTAAATAATGGGATTCCGTTTGCAATCGCTAGTGATTTTAATCCTGGTTCATGTCCTACAGGAAATATGAATTTTATAATCTCTTTAGCTTGTAATAAATTGAAAATAACATCTGAACAAGCCATTAATGCAGCTACACTAAACGGTGCATACGCAATGGGAGTTTCTAAAAAAACAGGCTCGATTAGTAAAGGGAAATTGGCAAACCTGTTAATCACAGAAAAAATAGACTCTATTGATGATTTACCATACTATTTTGGAGAAAATTTAATTGAAAAGGTCTTAATTAGAGGAGAAGAAATTAATTAGATAAGATTTTATCTATAATTGTGAAAATTTTCACTTCTTCTGAATTAGTTTTTGCTATAATTTTTTTCCCTTCAGCGATAATTCCCTTAGTAAAATCTTTATCATCTAAATCGTTACAATTTATTCTTACATTTAGAAAACCACCATTTATAGCAGCTTTTACACAGTGCATAGCTACTCCAACATCAGTGATTGAATTAGGATTTCCATTAATCGCCATTTTTTTGATAACTTCTATAGATTCAAAAGAAATTTCCATTATTTTGAAAGGAACTTCAATAGCATTTTTTGTTGCAATCTGAATTTGATTATATCTGATTTTTTTTTCTTGTTCTGTGTTTTTAGGCATCGAATACGCGTTCATTATAGAATTAAAGGCATCAGTGTCTTGGTCAACCAAATCAATAAGTTTGGATTGTATTTTCATACCTTTTTCACCAATTTTCGAAAACGATTCCCATTTTTCATCCCAACCTCTTTTATGAGCTGATAAATTAGCAACCATGACGGCTAATGAAGCACCAAGGGCGCCACAATAAGCAGAAATTGAACCACCGCCGGGTGCTGGAGATTCACTGGATGTCATATGTGCAAAATCCAATAAGGTTTTTTTTGAAAGATCTTTATTTTTTTTATCTATCATATACTCAATGACTCTAACTTTTGGATCAAAAGGCGCCAGCTCGTCTAAACCCAATGATTTAACCGCAATATGAATGATTTCACTCTCAGGAATTGCATTTGATCTTTTTTGTTTTGTTAAAAAATATTTACCTGCATCAATTAAAACTTTTTTGGGAACTAATCCTATCAATTCGGAACCTGTAACTCTCATACCCCTCAACTGAGCTCTTTCGCAAGTTTTGTCAAAAACCTCGTGAAGAGGTGTTGTATTTATATTTGTAATATTATAAGAAATTTGTGCAATTGAATATTCATCTATATACCATCCTATTCCCTTCAAATTTTTGAAATAACCTGGAATTCTTTGAGGATTACCGTTTTTATCATTTATTATTTTACCTGTTAATTTACCCCCCTCTCTTTTTACACGTCCAGCTTCTCTTAAATCAAAGGCAACAGAGTTAGCTCTTCTTGTTGATGTTGTATTTAAGTTAATATTGTAGGCCACTAAAAAGTCTCTGGCACTGATTGCTGTGGCACCTGATTTTTTAACTTCCTCGTTAAATACATAAGGCCCATAATCTGGTTTCCAAGACTTGTCATTAAATTTATTTTCCAAACCCTCATATTCACCAGATCTGCAATTTGCTAAATTCTTTCTTTTTTCTTCTTTTGCTGCATATTCATAGCAATAAACAGGAATGGATAGCTCGTTGCCGACTCTTTTTGAAAGATTGTGAGCTAATTCAACCGTTTCTTCCATTGAAATTCCAGAAATAGGTATTAAAGGACATACATCAACAGCTCCCATTCTTGGATGCTCGCCGAAGTGCTTACTCATATCAATAAGTTCTTTGGCTTTAGAAATTAGTTTAAAAGCTGCATCAACAATAATTTCAGCATCTCCAACAAATGTTATTACAGTTCGATTAGTAGCCTTTCCAGGGTCAACATTTAATAATCTAATACCAGGATATTTTTCTACTGTTTCAACTATTTTACTAATCACAGATTCGTCATTTCCCTCAGAAATATTAGGTACACATTCAACTATTTTTTTCATTGTAACTTTGAAATATTAGCTAAAGATATTAATATTAACCAACAATAAAGAGAGTGGAAATAAATATTATAAATTTTAAAGATGATTTTGAAAAAGATTTTTACGAATTGAATATTGAATGGCTTGAACACTATTTCAAGGTTGAAAAATATGATTATGAGGTCTTATCAAATGCTAAAAAATATATAATCAGCAAAGGGGGGAAAATCTTTTTTGCAGAGTACAATGGAAATATTATCGGTACTTTCGCACTAATGCCAACAGAAAATAAGTTAACTTTTGAATTAACGAAAATGGCTGTAGACAAGAAATATAGAAATAAAGGCATTGGTAAAAAGTTACTTAAGAAATGTATTGATTTTTCTATATCCAAAAACTATGAGTCAATTATACTTTATTCAAACAGGGAACTTGAAAATGCCATTCATTTATACAGAAATTTTGGATTTAAAGAAATAAGATTAGAAAAAAACTCTCCTTATTTAAGGGCTAATATCAAGATGATTAAGTTACTAGATTAGACTCTTCCCTTCAAAGCATTGAAAACCCAAGCAATTGCGAAAAATCCTAAACCAACTGAAACAAAACCCCAGCCTGCTATTTCATTATATTTAAATACGCCTAAAGCAATAAGAACTAGCCCGAAAAATATCATAATAAAAGTTGCCCAACCCAATACCGTATTTTTATTCATCATTTTTTTTCTTTTTTCTTTTATTTTTTCTTCTTTTTTTCTTTTCCTCTTTTCCAGAAAAATCCATATCTACAAATGTTGTTATCTCATCAGGTGTTAGAATAACAGCTAATGATTTTACAAAATCTATCTCTAACTGCTTTAAAGCATCTTGCCTAGCCTGTTTAGAAGAGTCAGTATTTTCAACAATCCTGTTATAATTTTCATATTTTTCAAGTAATAGCCCTTTAAATATTTCTTTTTCAAAATCATCAAGAGAAAAAACCTCAACTGATTTCGGAAGAACTTTTTCTAGTTCCTCATAGGCGTTAAGTGTTGTAATATAAACAGACGCTTCATATTTTGGTGGGGGTATATATCCTCTTTGGCCTCTTTGTGGACCATATAGTTGCTGTGCTGTAATATTTGAACTAAAAATTAATAGTGTAAGTAGAATTAATTTTCTCATCACTTTAAATCTGCTGGCGCAATTTATTAATAATTTAATTTATATGCTATTTAGGATTTACAATTTTAATTTGTTTTTGTCTACCATTTACATATTCGTGACCTCCTTGCCCATAAAAACCAGCCTCTTCCAACATGATTCTTATGTCCCGGCCCCACTCCTCAATGTAAGTTGTATTATTTAGCTCAATGGCATATACTGTATTTAAATTCAAAGGGTAATCCCCTGTTCCTTCCACTCCGCCTTGAGAATCCCACATTCCGATGGTAGGTCCTGAGGAATGTCCATATGAACCAAGCGGATGTGTATATATTGAAGGTCTTAGTCCTCTTTTTTTAGCCTCAGAAAGAGAATTTAATAAAATTTGATTACCAGAGTATCCTTCGATAAAATTTGATGTAAGTATATCCTGTAGTAGATTAGCCTCATCAAAAGCCTCTTTAAGAAAAATAGGAATATCTTTCTCATTATCATCAAGAATGTATGCCATCTGTTGGCAATCAGAGTTAAGTCTTAAGTAAGTGATGCCAAAGTCACAATGCAACAAATCTCCCTTTTGAATAACATTTTCAGATGGTCTGTTTGAAAAAGATCTAAGATGGTCACCATTAACCTCACTTTTTCTTTGAATGTCAACCGATGGATGAAACCATGTGTTCAGCCCTAAATCAGTTACCTTTTGTCGCATCCACCACTCCAAATCTGAGGTTGTGGTTTTACCTATCTGAATAACATCAAGCGAGAATGCCTCATTTATTATTTGTTTAGTGATTGTTACTATTTGTTTATAAATTTCCATTTCTTTATCTGTTCTTGTTTCAATCCAAGCAGTTGCTAATTTTTGAGCAGAAACAACTTTTTTTCTATTATTTTCAGAAATGTTATCAATAAATTCATCATAATCTGTCTTATCTAATCCGTCTGCAATATTGAAATACTTTGAATAATTCAAACCAATCTTTCTTGGATTCCTCTCATCAATAATTTCATTCAATCTCTGCCATTGATTAGGTTGTTTTTCCTTATCCCAAGCCGAAATTATATTATCACCAAAATTATATCTAGCAACAGCAAGTTTATCAAGTGAATCGTTTGCTTTGTCCCGATAAAAAACTAAAATTGTTCTTCTGCGCGCATTAAGCCACTCAGCTGGTAACATTGTTTTCAAAACAGGATCTTCATTATATTCTCTAGAAATAAGGACCCACATATCAATATCAGTTTTATCCATCAATTCGGGAAGTACATTTTCAAATCTATTTTTTAGAATTTCGTTAATCTCAAGCGCTCTTTCTTTTTCGGATAGTATTTGCGAATTCAATGAAAATGTTATCAAAAAAATTAAAATAATTATTTTCTTCATAATCTTTTATTAAAGTATATTTATAAATCGTTTAAATTAAGTTAATATCAACCAGTTAATTTTATTTCATCAGTGGAAAAAAAAATTTTCTTTTCAATAATCTTAATTATTACTTTTTTAAATTCTTTTTCTCAAAGTTATAAAATTATAGACTGGGATAATAAGACTGTTAATTTAAAAAGTTCTGATGATGATTTACAAGGGATATTTAGTAATCACTATATAGAATATTACAAATCTAAATTCAGTGAAGATGTTTATGTATATGAAACTCATCACATGAAAACAAAAATTAATAAAATAACAGATGAATCAAATAATGAAATTTTAATATCTAAAATCAATGTTTCAGAAATCATTGATGTTAAATCCAAAGTTATTAATAACGATTCGATCAAAACTTACGGCTTTAACCAAATGAAAGAGATGATAAACACATCCACTTCTACTGAAAACTACAATTATTATAAAATTCCAGGTATCAATGAGCAAGACATTGTTGAAATAATCTACACAGTCAAAAAGGATTTTAATTTTAACGGAAATAAAATTATTGAAGAATCTTATCCAATCTTATCCTCAAAATTTATATTAATTGAAAATGATTTCAAATCAAATATAAAAATTTATAATTCCTACAGCTCATCTGTTATTGATACATTATTTGATGGCAAGAAGAGTAAATTAATAAATTTTAAAAACCTTGATGCTACTTCTGATGAACAATATTCTACTCCAATTGCAAACAAGATAAAAGTAGCTTATCAATGCTATGAGAATCGTGATGATATTTCTCAAACTGAGTACTGGAACAACTTAGTACAGAATGTACGTGAACTATTTTTTCCAATTTCGATAAATCCAATAGCTGATGAACTTTTTAATGAGCTGAAATCAAAAAAAATTAGTATTCCATTTAATGAGATTTCAGTTGCAAATGCGATTGATGAATATGTAAAGGATAATTTTACAATATCCGATGATGAAAATTCAAAATTAAACGATATTGAATACATATTAAAAAATAAAATATCAAATGACTTTAGTATCATTCAGGTGTATTCAAATCTATTAAAGGCGGCTAAAATTGATTATGAAGTAGCAATAAGCTGTAACAGATATTTTTTAAAGTTTGACCCTGAATTATTTGATCCTAATCAATTAAGGGAGTTTATTATTTACTTACCCAACTCGGAAAAATATATTAGTCCAAATAGAATAGAATACAGGGTTTCTGAAGCACCCGACGATTTAATCGGAAATTATGGAGTATTTATAGACAGTAATTTGGACTATTATTTTAGTCAGATTACACCTTCTGATGAAAGTTTTAGTCAAATAAAAAAGAAAATAGAAGTATTTATTCCAAAAAATCTAAAAAAATTAAAAATTAAAGAAAACAGATCTTTTAGTGGTTACTGGGCAATAATGAATCGAAACTATGTTTCTTTTTCTGAAAATGAAGAAACAGATTTTTTAGTCGATTATTTTACTATTAGTGGATTAAATAATAAAAAAGTCACAAATTATGCTATTGATAATTTTGAAATTTCTGACAATGCAAATAATACTCCACTTACCATAAAATCAACTATCTCAACAAACGATTTAGTTGAACAAAAAAATGGATTGATATATTTAAATATTGGAAAAGTAATCGGGCTACAAAGTAATTTGTTTAACGCTGATAAAAGGATTAATGAAATAGAAATAAACTTTCCAAACTCCTATGAATATCTGATTGAAGTGAATATTCCAAAAGGCTACAGAATATATGATATTAGTGAATTAAATAAGTTAAAAGAATATATTTCTGTTGATGGTAATATCTCTGCAAAATTTAATTCAAGTGTGAGTCAATCCCAAGATAAATTATATATCAATGTAAATGAATTGTATAAGGAACTAAAATATGAAAAGAGTAGATACCAAGAATTTAGGGAAGTAATAAATGCCGCAGCTTCATTCTATGAGTCATCAATAGTATTAGAGAAAATTTAGATACTACCAAATAATTTACCCTTCCAATCAGTCCAATTATATTTATTTGCAAAAATTAATAAAATAGCAGGGAAAAATACCAAAACTGGAATTAAAACCTCCCCTAGGGGCATCGTTTCAGGATTTGAAATATCCTTGAGTAAAGAATGTGTTTGTAGGGCTGTCCAATCTGCAGTAACCAGTAAAGCCGCTACCATGTTATTAGCTGCATGCCAACCTAACGCTAATTCTAATCCCTCATCCATTAATGTCATTATACCTGCAAAAAGACCCGATCCTATGTAAAAGACATATACAACATTTCCAAATTTGGCAATCTCGGGATTAGCGTAGTGCATCAAACCAAATGCTAATGAGGTTAATATTAACGGTAACCATCTATTTCCACTTATTATTCCGATTCCCTGCATCAAATAACCTCTAAATAAATATTCTTCAGCTGAAGTTTGAATAGGTAATAAAACAACAACTATTGCACATAAAATTAAAAAAGGTACCGGCTTAAAATTCCATACGTAATCTTCAGGAGTAAAAAAATTATAATCTAAAAATATCATTGTTGCGCTTATTGAACCCCATAAACAAAATGCAAAAAGAACCCTACTCCAATCAATTTTTTTTCTTGAAGTTGTTAGCTCTCTTATTGAATTTTTATGAATAATTTTTGTAGAGAAAAAAACTGCTAGCAACATGCCAACAAATGGCAGGAGCATGAGAAAAAGATTTAAATTTGGTTCTAAGACACTCATCATAGCTGCCATATCTCCCGAAGCAATTTTAGCCATTAATTCTTCATCTCCAAATGCTTTTGCTGTTAAAATAAATCCATGGGGTATTGAAAATAAAACTACAGTAATAGGAACGATTAATATTACGGTTAGTAAATACCCCCACCATGAATCTCTATTATATTTTACCTGATTTATGTACATATTTTATTTTTTTTTAATTGCTAATGTTGTTAGTTTTCCAAGGGAAATCAAATTTTCATCCTTATCTGTTATCCTTACCTCCCATATCTGCATTGTTCTTCCAAAGTGAATATTTGTAGCCTTGGCATAGACAAAACCTTCACTAATACTTTTTACATGATTTGTGGTTATTTCGATACCTCTGACCGACAAATCTTTGTTTTTTATAAAATATTTTGACGCAAAGCTTCCTACGGTTTCAACAAGTGCGGCGGTTGCTCCTCCATGTAATATCCCTGCAGGTTGATGAACCTTGGGAGTCACTGGCATTTTACAAACAACATAATCATCACCTATCTCAGTAAAAACAATCTCTAGAGTCTCCATTAATGTATTAGCACTCGCTTCGTTGACCTTTTCTAAAATTTCAGAATGTTTCAAAATATTTTTTTTGCAAATTTAAATAAAAAAAAGGCGCTGTCAACAGCGCCTTTTTTAAAAATTTAAGTTTAATATTTACTCTTTTACTTCTTCAAAATCTACATCCTCGACATTTTCAGAATTTTCAGTCGATTTATCACCAGTTGGTTGTTCAGCTGATCCTTGCTGATTTTGCTGAGCTTTATACATCTCCTCACTAGCTGCTTTCCAAGCTTCATTAATTTTCTCAAGAGCAGGATCTATTTTTTCTAAATCTTTACTCTCAAAAGCCTTCTTAAGCTCTTCAAGTGCCTCTTCAATTGGTTTTTTCTTATCATCTGATAATTTATCACCGAACTCTTTTAATTGTTTCTCGGTTTGAAAAATCATGGCATCAGCACTATTTAACTTATCAACAGTTTCTTTTGCTTTTGCATCAGCTTCAGCATTAGCTTCAGCATCTTTCTTCATCTTTTCAATTTCCTGCTCAGTTAAACCAGATGAAGCTTCAATTCTGATATTTTGCTCTTTTCCAGTAGCTTTATCCTTGGCAGTAACATTTAAAATACCATTTGCATCGATATCAAAGGTCACCTCAATTTGAGGAACACCTCTTGGAGCTGGAGGAATATCAGCTAACTGAAATCTCCCTATCTCTTTATTATCAGGATACATTGGTCTTTCACCTTGAGCAATTCTAATATCAACTGCAGGTTGATTATCTGCAGCTGTAGAGAAAACCTGAGACTTCTTGGTTGGTATTGTTGTATTAGCCTCAATTAGTTTTGTCATCACATTACCCATAGTTTCAATACCTAAGGATAATGGGGTAACATCTAACAATAAAACGTCTTTAACATCGCCTGTGAATACTCCACCCTGAATTGCGGCACCAACAGCAACAACTTCATCGGGATTAACACCTTTACTTGGTTTTTTACCAAAGAATTTCTCAACTGCGTCTTGAACG
>CETS01038053.1_pt1 | contig 10194 bp, 9 predicted proteins | sample 356391 | NCBI WGS metagenome assembly CETS01 (sample SAMEA2622673, study PRJEB7988) | marine metagenome | isolation source: saline water (ENVO:00002010), including
ACGATGCCGAGCTGAATCACACCGAGGGTGAGGGCCGTGAGCAGCGCGGCAACCATGACGAACTCGACGGGAGCCGAGCCCCGGTCGTCGTCCCAGAAGCCACGATCGCTCACAGCCCGCCGCCTCAGAAGCCCGACACGCGCGAGATCGCCTGCTCGAACAGACCCGACAGCGCGGGCCCTGCGAGCGCCCAAATCAACACGACCAGCCCCGCGGTCATTAGCGTGATCAGCACCCAGCCGGGTACGTCACCACGGTCTTCACGCAGCGCGGCTGCCACGCCGACATCCTCCACGTCGGTCCCCGCGCGCGGCGCGAGCGCTTCACGCAGGCGGTCCAGCATCCGTCTCATCATCATCTCCTTCGGTTCGGTCTTCTCTGTTGGTGGGCACTCATCCGAGGTCGAGCATCACGACGCCGGGGAAGATCGCGAACAGCACACTCACCGGCAGGATCAAGAAGACGAGCGGCACGAGCATCGCGATCTCTTTGCGACCCGCCTGCTCAATGAGCTCGCGCTGCTCCCCCGAGCGCGCATCGGCTGCGTGGGCGTGGAGCACGTCCGCGAGTGGTGTGCCGCGGTCGATCGCGGCGACAAGCTGATCGACCGCGCGCGACAAGGCTGGGCTGTCTTCCCGTCGAGCGAACGCGAGGAGGGCGTCCGTTAAAACCGCCCCCGTTCCGACCTCGACAACAACTTCACGGATGCCGACGGCAAGCTCTCCGGTCCCCCGGCTGCCGACGCGCCGCAGCGCATCGAGCAGGCCCTCACCCGCAGACAGGCAGAGCGCGAGGAACTCGAGGACGACGGGAAGCTCCTCGTGCAGGCGCCGGGAGCGGGCGCGCTCGGTGGCGCGGCGCGCCGACTGCTCCGCCACCACCGCGGCCGCCCCACCGGCCAGAGGCACCGCCAGCAGAGCCGGCTGTGGGCCGTGCGTCAGGGCGACGATTGTCGCCAGGGCGGCTCCCGTACCGGCTCCGAGCAGGGCCCAGACAAGCGCGCGCGAGCGCCGCCAGGAAGAACTGATGTCCGAGAGTCGGTTCACCGCAGCACCCCACGCCGGGGCTGCGGTGTTCAGGACAGGCACGGTGATCGCGCTGAACGCGACGCCGGGGTCACCGTCGGTGACATCGCGCAGGTACGGCGCGAGACGAGCGGTCAGCCCGCGGGCGCGCCAGCGCGGCGACGCCGAGAAGACGAGCAGCATTCCTCCGGCGAGGCCGCCGCCAAGAATCACGGCAAGCGCGATGTCGGTGGGATTCACGCGAACCACCTCCGCGGCTCCGCGAGCCTTCCCACACGAAGCATGAGCCGAAACGCGACAACCGTGACGACAGCGCCGCCCAGAATCAGCCCGATCCCCTGGGGCGATCCGTACGCGGCAGCAGCCTCGGGGCGAAGCGCGAGAAGTCCGAGAATCACCCACGGAGCAACGGCTCCGAGAACCGCCGCGGCGCGAATCCACGACTGGCGCGCCTCGACCTCGGCGCGCAGTGTCGCATCCGCGCGAACCGACGCACCAAGTGCGCGCAGGGTCGGCACGAGCTCGGTACCACCGACCTCGCGCGCCATGCGCAAGGTTTCGACGATCCGGTCAGCGATCGGATCGGCAAGCCGAGCCTTCAGACCGGCGAGCGCGGCATCCAGATGCCCGGAGGCCGAGACATCACGGGCGAACCTGACGAAGTCGGGTCGAAGCCGCTCTGGGCCCGACACCGCGAGGCTCGCGACAGCGTCAGCGAGCGACATCCCGGCTCGAACCGATGACACGAGCAGGTCGCACACGTCAGGCCACAGACCGCGACGCTCTTTGGCTCGTCGACGCGCCCGGGACTGCAACCAGGCGACGGGGGCGTATGCGCCGACGACACCCGCGAGAAGCCACAGAGGCAGCGTGGGAAAGACCAGCCACACGAGTGCGGCGGCAATCGCCCCAACCAGGACAGCAGAGGCCAGTACCGTGCGAGGTCTCGCCCGCTCCGCGAAGCCGGCTTCACCGATCAGTCGGGTCAGCACCGAGGGCTCGGCGGGTGCGGCGGTGGCGGGCCGGGCTGGCCACAGCCACGGCGAAAGGACCAGCAACACCCCCGCGCCGAGCATTGCGCCCACCAGCAGGATCATCGGCCCCTGCTCCGCATCAGTGGTTGCCGTTCCTGTCGGGGCGCGGGGCGAGTACGGATGACGCCATCCTCAAGCCCTGTGGGTTCGACGATCTCGGTCACGCGCCGCCGTCCGGTCGCGTCCCGCTGACAGTGGACGACGAGGTCGACGGATGCCGCAACCGCCGGCACCACGAAGCCGCTGTCGATGTTGCGACCAGCCAGGAGCGGGAGGGAGCAGAGCTTCCGGAGTGCATCAGCTGCCGAGTTCGCATGGATTGTCGCGGCACCCGGAACTCCGGTGTTGAGGGCCAGGACGAGATCGAGCGCCTCGGCGTCTCGAACCTCCCCGATGACCAGCCGATCTGGCCGCATCCGGAGTGCCTCCTTCACCAGGCGGCGCAGCGTCACCTCCCCTCCCCCTTCGAGGCTCGGCTGACGCCCCTGGAGTGCGACGAGGTCCGGCGCGTCGACGGCAAGTTCGAACGTCTCCTCCACCGTGACGATGCGCTGCGAGGGCGCGCACGCAGCGATCAGCGCCGCGAGCAAGGTCGTCTTACCGGCATGGGTGGCACCCGAGACCAGGATGCTGCGCCCCTCCCGCATCGCGATCGCCAGCAGGTCGGCATCCGCCGCCGTCACGCTGCCCGCCACAACGAGGTCGTCGAGCGTCCGGTAGCGCGGCAGGAACTTGCGGATGTTCACGACCCAGTGCCGCCGTGTGATGTCGGGGATCACGACGTGCAAGCGACTCCCGTCGGGAAGAGAGGCGTCGACGAAAGGCTGGCTGAGATCGACGCGGCGGCCGGTCGCGTGCAGCATCCGTTCGACGAGGTCTCGTACCGCCGTGTCGGTCAGCGCGAGCGGGACCCGGGACGCGACTCCGGCACGCGCCACGAAGATCCGGTCCGGAGCATTGATCCAGAGTTCCTCGACCTCGGGGTCGTCGAGGTACGCCTGCAGCGGACCGAATCCCGAGAGCTGGGCCAGGATGTCGCGCACGTGGTGCGCTTCGTCATCGAGGGTCCGCTCGCCGCGGGCCAGCGCGAAATCGTTGTGCCGACGCACTTCGGACCTGGCGATCTGGCTCGCCCGATCCGGATCGCGCTGCGGGTCGATCTGTGCCGCCCGCAGCGACTCGCGTACACGCGCGACCACCGAAACTGTCGGGTCGGCGGGCGAGGTGAGGGTCACCCGTGCATCCTGACAAGGCCGCGCGCCGCGCCGCGGGAGTTATCCACAGCGGTGCGGCGAGCTCTGTCATCCCGCTGGCGAAACCACGGGTCGCTGGGCGCTGCGGGGCGCCCCGAGCGCCCGTAGCGCGTACAGGATCGTCGCGACGTCGACGAGCTCCTGAATGAGGGCGCCCGCGACGGCGGGGATGACGCCCGTCATAGCCACGATCATCAGGGCAATGCTCAGCCCAATCCCCACGCCGATCGCGGTCAGCGCGACGCGCAGGGTGTGGCGGGCGATCGCGACGGCGTCGGCAACCGGAGCAAGGGCATCCACCAGGATGACGACATCCGCCGCATCCCCCGCGGCCGTCGCCCCGCGCGCACCCATCGCGACACCGATGTCGGATGCCGCCAGCACCGGGGCATCATTCACCCCGTCGCCGACCATCATCATCGGCCGAGGTTGCAGACCGGCGGCAAGCTCCACCTTGTCGCCCGGCAGCAGCTCGGCGTGCACCTCGTCAATCCCCACCGCCGTCGCAACCGACTGCGCGGTAGCGCCGACATCGCCGGTGAACATCGCAACCCGGCTCACGCCGGTCTCTCGGAGCCAGGCAACAACCGCAGGCGCATCCGGCCGAGGATCATCGGCCAGGACGATGGTTCCCGCGAACCGTCGATCTATCGCAACGTAGGCCGCGGCCTGACCGGCATCCAGGGTCTCTCGGGGCGCCGTTCCCGTGAGCGCTGCGACATACGCGGGCTTGCCGACGGTGACGGGCCGACCCCCTACCGATGCGGTGACACCGTTGGTGGCCTCCTCCGAGGCGTCAGACGCAGGGAGCAGATCGAGCCCGCGGTCGAGGGCGGCGCGGCGCACGCTCTCTGCCAGCACGTGCGTGGAGTACTGCTCAGCAGAGGCCGCGAACTGCAACACCTCGTCGGCGGTGAATCCGTCCGCGGGACGGACGGCGACGAGAGCGGGACGACCCCACGTCAGTGTTCCGGTCTTGTCGAAGGCCGCCGAACTCACGCGCGCGAGCTGCTCGATGACCGCGCCGCTCTTGATGATGACCCCCGCCTTCGCCGCTCGCGACAGGCCTGCGAGGAACGCCACGGGTGCCGCGATCAGCAGCGGACAGGGGGTCGCCAGCACCAGCACTTCAGCAAAGCGGACCGGGTCTCCTGAGATCGCCCAGGCGGTTCCCGCGAGCACGAGCGAGACGGCGGTGAACGGCACGGCAAACCGGTCGGCCAAGCGAACGACCGGCGCCCGAGAACTCTCGGCAGCATGCACCAGCGCGACGATCTGCTGGTACTGGCTGTCGGCGCTGCGTCGTGTCGCTCGTACCCGCACGGCGCGAGATCCGTTGATGGCCCCCGAGAACACCTCGTCGCCTTCGGTGCGCTGCACGGGAAGACTCTCACCCGTCAGCGACGATTCGTCGAACTCCGCGTCGGCGCTCAGCAGCACGGCATCCACCGGCACGATCTCGGCCGGCCGCACCAGCAGGATGTCGCCCACAGCGACCTCATCGATGGGGACGTCCTTCACACTCTCGACAGCGCCCGATTCGCCACCGGTCACGACGTGCGCGGTGCGCGGCGATCTGTCCAGCAGCGCGCGAAGGTCCCGCCGCGCACGCCGGCCGGCGATATCCTCGAGCGCCGCACCACCGGCGAGCATCAGAACGATCACGAGCCCCGCCAGATACTCCCCGACCGCGAGGGTCGCGACCATCGCGGTGACAGCGAGAACATCGAGCCCGACGTGGCCACGCAGGACGTCGCGCACCATGCCCACGAGGGTCCAGACGATGATCCCCGCAACCCAAATCGTCGCGACCCACCGCGCAACGTCAGGCATTCCGGATGCCGCGAGCACACCGACGGCGAGGAGCACCAGCGCGGTAGCCGTGACCAGCGGGTACGCCCAGATCCAGCGCAGATACCTCATCCGGACCTCCCGCGCCGCACCCAGGGCGACACCCCGAGCGTAGGCAGGCGCCACCGCGCACACTAGGGCATCTAGTCCCACGACCGAGGCCCTGTCGGTGCCCGGCGTCGGCGTTGCACAATGGCACGAGAGCATTCGGATGCGGCCCGAAAGGCGGAAGCCATGACCATGAAGACACCAAGCCACGCGGCGCGGAAGACCGGCACGGGAGTCGTCGGCGGACTGGTCGGTGGCGTCATCCGGGCCGCCTGGGCGGGACTGGCTTTCTGGGACCTCTATATCCGTCCCGAGAACAAGATCAACGGCAAGAAGCCCCTGTGGGCCTTCGTGATTCTTCTCGGCGGTATCGGCCCCTTGATCTACTTCTTCTTCGCCCCCAAACGCTGACGCTGCCGCGGCCTCATCGCCGCCGCAGCCGAGACCACGCGTCGAACCCAACCGCGAGCAGGATGATGGCGCCCAGCGCGATGCCCTGGAACAGCGGATCGATCTTCAGCAGTGAACAGCGCAGCCGCGGCATCCGCGTCTCGCGTCTCCCACGCCTTCCGGTAGTCATCCAGCCACCTCTGGACCTGCTCGGTCGTCACGATCTTCCCCTTTCGCCACTCCATACCTCACGGTGCAGTATCACTGCACACCCTGTCGCGCTGGAACGGTCGGCGCAAGTGCAGGAGGTCGCCGGGCCACGCGACAGCCTCGGCGCGGAAGCTCCGCACCGGAATCGTGCGTCGAGATCGCCAAACCTGCGTCAGTAGACTGATCGCACCAGCGGGAGTGGTGAAATTGGCAGACACGCAGGATTTAGGTTCCTGTGCCTTCGGGCGTGTGGGTTCAAGTCCCACCTTCCGCACGCGAGGCATCCTGCCGCGCCCTTGACCGCCGATACCGACGGAACGCACGTGCCCCCACTGGCTCTCATCCCCTGGCTCGACCCCGAGACGATCATTTCCGCGGCCGGCCCGTGGGCCCTGCTGGTGGTCTGCCTGATCATCTTCGCCGAAACGGGGCTGCTCGTCGGGTTCCTCTTCCCCGGCGACACTCTGCTCATCATCTCGGGATTGCTGACCCACACCAACGACGTGTTCGGCGTCAACATCTGGGTCGTGTGCTCGCTGATCGCCCTCGCCGCGTTCATCGGTGGGGAGGTCGGCTACTACATCGGACACAAGGGCGGACCTGCGGTCTTCGAACGCAAGGAATCCGGGATCTTCAGTAAGCGCAACGTCGAGCGAACCAATGCGTTCTTCGAACGTTTCGGCGGGATCACCGTGATCCTCGCCCGTTTCGTCCCGATCGTGCGCACCTTCGCTCCCGTCGCCGCAGGGGTAGGACACATGCCGTGGCGCAGATACACGCTCTACAACCTCATCGGCGCGCTGCTGTGGGGCTTCGGACTCACCATGGTGGGCTACCTCATCGCGTACATCCCGTGGGTGCGTGACCTCGTCACGGAATACATCGACATCATCTTGCTGGTCGCCGTCGGTGGTACCGCCCTGGTGGTGGCGTACCACTACTTCAGCGAGAAGTGGAAGTCTCGCAAAGAAGCCGCGTCAGGCGAGAAGCTCGAGACGGATGCCGCCGAAGCGCGCGAACTGGCTCTGGAGCCCGAGGTGTTCGACAACCGCCCCGAGGACTCCCAGTAAGACTCGGCCTCCGCTCAGCCGGACTTCTTCTGCTTGCCCGAGCCACTCTCGCGGGCGGCGCGTGAGCGCTCGACGCTCGCGCGCAGCGCCTCCATGAGGTCGATGACCTCGCCGCCCTGCTCCTCCGGCTGCTCGCCGAACGTTTCGGCAGTGTCGATCGCGTCGCCCTTCTCGAGCTTGGCGTCGATGAGGGTCCGCAACTCGTGCTGGTATTCGTCGACGAAGTCGGCGGGGTCGAAGTCGCCCGAGAAGCTCTCGACGAGGGATGCCGACAGCTCGAGTTCCTTGTCGGAGATCTTCACTGACTCGCTGAGCGACGGGAAGGCAGCCTCCCGCACCTCGTCTGCCCACAACAGTGTCTGCAGCACGAGGACATCGCCGCGCACCCGCAGCGCCGCCAGGCGCGTCTTCTGACGCAACGAGAACCGCACGATCGCGGTGCGATCCGTCTGCTCCAGCGTCTTGCGCAACAGCACATACGCTTTCGGCGACTTGGAGTCGGGTTCGAGGTAGTACGCCTTGTCGAGCGTCAAGACATCCACCTGCTCGGTCGGCACGAACTCGACGACCTCGATCTCGCGGCTGCGCTCGGAAGGAAGCGCCGCGAAATCCTCTTTCGTGAGGATGACGGTCTTCTCGCCGTCGTCGTAGGCCCGGTCGATCTCGCTGTACGGCACGACTTCGCCGTCGAGTTCGCACACGCGCTGATAGCGGATGCGGCCCCCGTCGGCGGCATGGACCTGATGCAGCGACACATCGTGGTCCTCGGTCGCGGCATAGACCTTCACCGGGACGTTGACCAGTCCGAATGTCAACGCGCCTTTCCAGATGGACCTCATCACACCAGTACACACGTTCGCGGCGCCCGGTGCCAGCATCCGACCCGTCTCAGGCACCGCGGGCTAGCCTGGGCCCATGGCGGGTCGGGAGCAGACTGTGCAGGTGCAGGGGCACCGGCTGCGCCTGACCAATCTCGACAAGGTGCTGTATCCGGCAACCGGTACGACCAAGGGCGAGGTCATCGATTACTACAGCCGCATCGCCCCCGCGATCCTGCCGCTTCTCGCGGGACGACCCGTAACCAGAAAGCGCTGGCCCGACGGTGTGGGCGATGCGGAGCATCCGGGCATGTCGTTCTTCACGAAAGACCTCGAGCGCGGCGCGCCCGAGTGGCTCCCCCGGATGCCGATCGAGCACTCCTCGGGCACGAAGACCTACCCGCTCATCGATTCGCAGGCGGCGCTCGTGTGGCTCGGGCAGGTTGCGAGCCTCGAACTCCACGTTCCACAATGGCGTTTTGGGCCGGACGGCTCCCCTGCGAACCCGGATCGGCTGGTCCTGGACCTCGATCCGGGACCCGGTATCGGGCTGGCCGAGTGCGCCGAGGTTGCGCGGCTCGTGCGAGAGATCCTGCGCGGGATGTCGCTCGAGAGCATCCCTGTCACCAGCGGCAGCAAGGGCATCCATCTCTATGCGCCGCTTCCCGGGACGCTCACGAGCGAAGCCGCCTCGAACCTGGCGCGGGAGTTGGCGCGGGCGCTCGAGGCTGATCATCCGGATCTCGTCGTGAGTTCGATGTCCAAGGCGGTGCGTGCGGGAAAAGTCTTCTTGGACTGGAGTCAGAACAACGGCAAGAAGACCACGATCAGCCCGTACTCGCTGCGAGGACGTGAGCATCCGACCGTCGCGGCTCCCCGAACCTGGGACGAACTGGAAGATCCGCAACTGCGCCACCTGCTGTTCTCGGAGGTTCTCGAGCGCGCAGCCGCGGGGATCGCACCCTTCTTCGGCACCTCGACGCCGGCCGCCTTGGACCGCTACCGCGAGAAGCGCGATGCTGCGAGAACGCCGGAGCCGGTTCCGGATGCCGGATCCCGGCCGGCCGCCCGCGGCGACGGTGATCCGCCGCGCTTCGTCGTGCAGGAACATCACGCCTCGCGGCTGCACTTCGACCTGCGTCTGGAGCGGGACGGAGTGTTGGTCAGTTGGGCGGTCCCGCGCGGGATCCCCGAGACACCCGACCGCAACAACCTCGCGGTGATGACCGAGGATCACCCGATCGAATACCTGACTTTTCACGGCACGATCCCCCAGGGCGAGTACGGCGCCGGAACCATGACGGTGTGGGACACGGGCACGTATGAGACCGAGAAATGGCGCGCCGACGAGGTCATCTTCCGCGCCCACGGCGCCCCGGGTGGGGCGATGGATGACGTGCGGTTCGCGCTCATCCGCACCGCGGGCGACGGCGAGAAGTCGCAGTGGCTCCTCCACCGGATGAAGGATGCAGCCGCCGGTCAGGCAGGTTCGCGGCGCTCGGTCGGATCCACTGGCCGGTCCCGCGCTCAGGCGCGTCCGGCGCGAGAAGACGCCGGCAACGCCGCGGGCACCGCCCCGATGCTGGCCACCATGTCGACGCCGGGGCTTGCCGCCGGCGCAATCAGCCGCTGGGGCGGGGAGCCCTGGGTGGAGATGAAATGGGACGGCATCCGCGCAGTCGGGATCTGGGACGGGACCACCCTCACGCTCCGCGCCCGCAGCGGCAACGACATGACGGCGACCTATCCGGACCTGCAGGATGCCGCGCTGGGCGAGGCGCCGTGCGTGGTCGACGGCGAAATCGTCGCTCTGGACGAGAACGGTAGGCCGAGCTTTGCGCTGCTGCAGAAGCGAATGAACCTCGCGAATTCTGCCGAGATCGTGCGCGAGGCCGCGCGCACGCCGGTGAAGTACTACCTGTTCGACCTGCTCCAGATCGACGGGCAGGATGCCACGGCGCTGTCGTTGCGCGATCGACGCGCCCTGCTGGAGCGTCTTGCCGACGGCGCGGGCGAGCGCGTCACGGTCCCACCGGTGTTCGACGATCTGGATGCGACGCTCGACGCCGCGCGCGGGGCAGACCTCGAGGGCGTCGTCGTCAAGAACCCCGGCTCGCGCTACCGGCCCGGCGAGCGCTCGCCCGACTGGCTCAAGATCAAGCTCACCCGCACCCAGGATGTCGTCATCGGCGGCATCCGTCCCGGGCAGGGGGGCAGGTCCGGTGCCATCGGATCGCTTCTGGTGGGCATCCCGGGTGAAAGCGGTCTGCAGTATGCGGGGCGCGTAGGAACAGGCTTCACGGATGCCGCGCTTGCGACTCTGGCGCGCCTGCTCGCCCCTCTCGGAATTGACGAGAACCCTTTCGCCGACGCACCGGCGGCCGACGCGCGCGATGCGATCTGGGTGAAGCCGGAGCTGGTCGGCGAGGTCGAGTTCGCCGAGTTCACGCCCGGCGGCATCTTGCGTCACGCTCGCTGGCGCGGGCTGCGGCCCG
>CETS01099065.1_pt1 | contig 10165 bp, 8 predicted proteins | sample 356391 | NCBI WGS metagenome assembly CETS01 (sample SAMEA2622673, study PRJEB7988) | marine metagenome | isolation source: saline water (ENVO:00002010), including
ACTCAACTATCTCTTCGACTCCGTTTGAGCCGAGTTTGACTGGCACACCAACATAGACATCATTGATGCCGTATTGGCCTTGTAAATATGCTGTGCATGGTAATATCTCTTTCTTATCAAAAAGAATGGCTTCTACCATCTGAACGATAGATGCCGAAGGGGCGTAAAAAGCACTTCCAGTCTTCAAATAATTCACTATTTCTGCGCCGCCATCCCGTGCCCTTTGCACTATCTCTTCCATTCTTTTCGGAGCTATCAGTTTAGATACGGGGGTTCCTGCAACATTTGTGCTTTCCACAACAGGTACCATTGTGTCTCCATGCCCGCCAAGCACATAGGCTGAGACAGAGTTGACAGATACTCCCAATTCTTCCGCGAGAAAAGTTCTGTACCTAGCTGTATCAAGGATGCCAGCCATACCTACCACTCGGGTACTTGGGAATCCAGTGATTTTCAAAGCTTGTTGAGCCATTGCATCTAGAGGATTTGTGACTATCAGGTGAACGCTGTTGGGAGAAAATTTAGCAGTTTGTTCCACCACACTGGTAACTATTTTCATATTGGTGAGTAGTAAATCATCTCGGCTCATGCCAGGTTTGCGGGCTACTCCTGAGGTTACAACGACTACATCAGACCCTTCGGTTTCTTCATATCCATTTGTACCTACGATGCTGGCGTCTGTTCCCAAAATCGGACCAGATTCAAGCATATCCAAGGCCTTTCCTTGGGGTAACCCATCCACGATATCCACCAAAACGACGTCAGCGTAGCCTCCGTCAAAAATGCGTTGAGCTGTTGTCGCACCTACGTTTCCAGCTCCAACAACAGTCACTTTGTCTCTCATTTAATTCCTCTTTTTATGTGTTTTGGTAATCCTAATTTGGATTTTATTTACAAACTAGTCTGACTAGGTGATTATAGCTAGGAGGTCGCCCTTTACAACAGTTTGTCCAGGCTCTACTGTCAAAGACTGGATACGCCCATCTTTCGGTGAAGGTAAGGTATTTTCCATCTTCATAGCTTCTAAAACTGCTATAGGGTCACCTTGATTTACCTGTTGGTCCACTTCTACTAAGTATTTCAAAATCACACCTGGCATAGGGGATTTCAGTTCTCCGTCGGAATTTGCTGATGATCCGTGTAATGTCGGGTTTGAGTCTCTGGATGGCTCTGGATTTCGAATCCCGTCAGAAATTGAAATCATATTTTGGTCAACAGGATCGATTTCCACCTTATAGAAGGTGTCGTCAATAAACACATTGAAAGATCTAGTCTTCAAACTTTTAACCGGGACTTCCTGTGTTCCTGTTGCAGTAATTTCGTGATTCTCTGAGGGGTCACCGTCAGCATTTAGATCAAGGGTATCTTTCTGTAAATCAAGGCCATGCTTTACTCTGAGAAATTTCATTCCTGTAGTGGGGTATAACGCGTAAATTAGAATGTCATCAACATCGCTCGTGATGTCGGCAACTGCTTTTTCTGCTTCTTTTAGTTCAGGCTCTAGCAGGTTTCCAGGTCTTTCATTGATGGTCTTTATTTCTGAGGTATCATAGAACTTGAAGACTGCTTCTTTAATTTGGCTATCTACCTTGGAAGGGGGCCTGCCGTACATTCCGGTGAGATACTCCTTCACTTGGTTCGACACCATTTTGTATCTACCAAAAAGCACATTGCTAACTGCCTGAGATCCCACCATCTGACTCATCGGCGTCACCAAGGGAGGGTATCCCAGTTCTTTTCTAGTGAGGGGGATATCTTCCAGCACCTCATCAAGCCTATCTATTGAGTCAGCTTCCCTAAGCTGCGATACCAAGTTACTCGCCATTCCCCCAGGTATTTGATGGCTCAGAACTTTAGCGTCTATAACAGAGGCCTTTGGAGTTTCCAAGTATTCGCGATACTTTGGCAAAATCGATTCTAGATAATCCCCTAAATCGATAAGAGTGTCTAGGTCTAGTTTAGGATCATTTTCTGTGCCTTGCAAAGTGACAACAAGTGGTTCTACAGCGGGCTGAGAAGTTCTCAATGCTAGTGGAGCTAGGCAAGCGTCGACTACGTCTATACCTGCTTCAATCGCTTTTAAAACAGTCATAGAGGCCATACCACTGGTGTAATGGGTGTGTAATTGCAGGGGCACCGTCACCACTTTTTTTAATGCTGAAATTAAATCAAAGGCGTCATAAGGCGATAAAAGTCCTGCCATATCTTTAATGCAAAGACTATCCGCCCCCATGTCTTGAAAAATTGCGGCTCTATCCAGATAATAATCTAAACTATATATTGGCCCACCCATCTTCCCGTTTTCAGTGACTGAATAACAAATTGTCATTTGTAAATGTTTATCGTTATTTTTCACAGCTGCAGCAGCTCGAGCTAAATTCCATTCGTCGTTCAATGCATCAAACACCCTAAAAATGTCGATTCCGTTTGTCGCAGAGCGTTCAACAAACGCGTCTACTACGTCATCGGCATACGCTTTGTATCCCACCAGGGATTGTCCTCTTAGCAGCATTGACAATGGAGTCTTCGTTATTAATTTTTTGAACTGGCGTAACCTTTCCCAGGGATCTTCAGCTAAATATCTTGTAGTGGCGTCGAAAGTAGCTCCACCCCATACTTCCATAGACGCGAAACCGACCTGATCCATTTGGGCCGCGATGGGTTCCATATCCTTCATTTCGAGTCTTGTGGCAAGAAGGCTTTGGTGAGCGTCCCGGAAGGTGGTATCAGTGATGCCAAAAGTGTTAAACATGTTCATATAATCGGGTGAATACGTGGTTTATTCATAAGTCGTAGGTCTGCCAACCCATCCTCCAATCACACGATTGTGCGAATATGGAAGGGGATAAAGAATCGCATGTTTCCAGGAAGATATTAATTTACCCTGTTTTGAGTCTGAAGTTTTGGTGTCATCTAAATACATTTGAATGGCAGTCGATATGGCAGCTATATGTTTCTGGGTTGATTTCATACCGCTTATAAAGGAATGCTTCCATGTTTCTTAGGAGGTATATTTTCTCTTTTGTTAGCCAACATTTTCAAGGCTCTTATGACTTTTAGCCGTGTCTGACCAGGTTCTATCACGTCGTCTATCATCCCCCTGCTCGCAGCGATGTAGGGATTCATCAGGTTTTCTTCGTATTCTGATGCCAACTCATTAGCTAATTTTTGCGGATCATCTGACTCTCTGATTTGTGACCTATGGATTATATTAACGGCACCTTCTGCACCCATTACAGCGACTTGACCTGTTGGCCACGAGTAATTTATATCCCCTTTAAGGTTTTTACTGCTCATCACGATATAAGCACCTCCATAGGCCTTTCTAGTCAGAACGCTTATTTTGGGAACAGTAGCTTCCGCGTAGGCGAATATTAACTTTGCACCATGTCGGATAATTCCTCCGTACTCCTGAGAGCTGCCAGGCATGAATCCGGGAACATCTATAAAAGTGACCAAAGGTATGTTGAAGGCATCGCAGAATCTTACGAACCTTGCGGCTTTGACAGATGCATCTATATCGAGGACACCTGCGAAATGGTCGGGCTGTTGAGCGACGATCCCTACGGATTTTCCATCAAACCTTGCGAATCCAACCAATATGTTAGGTGCGAAATTCTTGTGGACTTGCAAAAATCTGGCTTCATCCACCACGGTGTGGATGACATCAAGCATATTATAAGGTTGGTTGGGGTTATCTGGTATCAAGCTGTTCAAATTGTCAGAATATCTATCGGGCGAATCACCACTACTAATTAAGGGAGAGTTTTCCATGTTGTTTTGGGGTAGATAACTTAATAGTTCCTTAACTCTGGCAATGCATGATTCCTCCGTTTCTTCTGCGAAATGGGCAACGCCGCTCTTAACCGTGTGCGCTTCAGTTCCCCCTAAATCTTCGTGAGATATATCTTCTGAAGTCACTGCCCGAATAACGTCAGGTCCAGTGATGTACATCTGGCCCAGTCCTTCCACCATGAAAATGAAATCAGTCAAGGCCGGAGAGTAAGTGGCACCGCCGGCAGCCGGCCCCATCATGACCGATATCTGCGGTATTACACCTGAAGACATCACGTTTCTGTGGAAAATGGAGCCATAGCCCGAAAGGCTGTCGACTCCTTCCTGGATTCTTGCACCCCCTGAATCTATTAGCCCGACAATTGGGGCACCGCTTTCAATGGCTTTGTCCATTACTTTGCAGATTTTGTTCGCTACAGCTTCTGATAGCGAACCACCTAGCACGGTAAAATCTTGTGCGTAGGTAAAAGTAAGTCTGCCGTTAACTTCGCCGTATCCCGTCACCACAGCGTCGCCTAGAAAATGCTGCTTATCCAAGCCAAAATTCGTTGACCTGTGCAACACTAACGGGTCCAACTCTTCAAAGGAACCATCGTCTAGCAGCAAGGAAATGCGCTCTCTAGCCGTTAATTTACCCCTTTTGTGTTGGGCTTCAACCCGTTTATCTCCGCCGCCCTTCAGGCTTAAGGCTTTTTTCCCCAACAATTCGTCATGTTTTTTTGATGTGGAGTTTTCTGGTGACATATGACTGGATTAAAATACGGATTATTTAATAATATTGATTTGATACAAATACATATATGCGGAATTCATTATAGCTCACTGTAAATAAGTATTTAGTTCTATTGAAATTTCGTTGTTGATTTGAACTACATCAGAAAAAAGGATTAAACCAAATTGACCTTGTTTGACTGGGGATCTAAAACATACTTGATGGGGATATTAAATGCTACCCCTGACTCATTTTCCGGCGATGGTATTCATCAGGATGTGAACCTGACTATATCAAGAGGTATCGAAATGTTGTCAAGAGGAGCAGATGTGCTGGATGTGGGTGGCGAATCTTCTAAACCCCCGTCTGTTTATGGGCATAGGGATAAAGTTTCGGCGGATGAGGAAATTCAGAGGGTTGTCCCAATCATACGTGCTTTGAGCCTCGAACCGAAGGCAGTAATCAGTGTAGATACCTACAAAGCCAAAGTAGCCAAAGCAGCCATTTCCGCTGGAGCCACAATGGTAAATGATATTTGGGGGCTGGGAAGAGATTCTGAGTTGGTACACCTTGTCGCGGATGCTGGAGTCTATGTGGTGATTATGCACAACACAGAATCTCCTCAATACAAAGATATTGTTAAAGATACCGTAGAGTTTTTGAAAAAGAGAGTTGATTTTGCCATTTCAACTGGCATAGATAAAAACAAAATCATAGTGGACCCCGGAATAGGTTTCGGAAAAGGGTCCGAACAAAACCTTCAAATCCTGAATCGGCTGCATGAATATAAAACCATAGGTGTGCCGGTGATGGTAGGAACGTCTCGTAAGTCAACGATTGGCGAAATTTTGAAATTGCCAGTTGATGATCGCATCGAAGGGACTGCTGCGACTGTATCGGTAGCTATAACTAGGGGGGCTGATATGGTTAGAGTTCATGATGTTCCGGAAATGTACAGAATAACGAAAATGACAGATGCCATAGTAAGAAGGTGAGCACAATTAATATTTCAACAAATGTATATGTAGGTTTGGGGAGCAATATAGGTGATCGGTTCAGCAATATTACCAATGCTACTAAGATGCTGATGAAGTTGGCCGATACACTCACTTCTTCTAAATTGTACGAAACCACTCCTTATGGGTTTTCGAAACAACCAGCATTCTTGAATTCTGTGTGTAAATTATCTACTCAATTAACCCCGTGGCTTTTTCTGCATTACCTGAAGGGAATAGAGAAAAATCTTCAAAGACACAGAGTTTTTACCAACTCTCCTAGGACAATTGACATAGATATTTTGATATGGGGAGATATCGTACTCGAAAGCCAACTTTTAACTATTCCACACCCGAGGTTTCATGAAAGGATGTTTGTGTTAGATCCCTTGTTTGAAATCTCGCCTACCTTGGTGCATCCGCTTCTAAATTTAACAGTCGGTGAAATGCGCCAGGCAGTTCAAAAAAAGGAAGCGTTACAGGTACGTTCATCTCCTGTGTGTGTATTTCAATAAATTCAAATTACTAACGTAACTCGGGAGGTAGAAGGTTTGGAACTGAATTAGCAATGGGGAATTCTTCTCTGCATTGGGAGCAAATCAATTTCCCTTCCAGGATTTCGTCATCTTTTTCTGAATCCACATGTAATCCGAAATTTGATTTACATAATGGGCATCTGATGATTTCTAAAAACGTTTTTTTCACTTTATGAACCTCTTGATTGAAGCTTACATCTGTTAAGAGATTGTTGATATATACATCAGGTTTAACAAGTCCGAAAGTAGATAAACCAAAAGTCCTAAAACCAGCACCAGATTGTATCCATTTAGCAACGCTGTGAGTCTTTTTGATTTGGGTTTTCCGTGATGCTCAGCTAGGTTAGCTTTTGAAATGAAATTCAGGTGCCGTTTGGCCCTTATCATGTAAAACATTCCCAATACGAAAGCAATTTTTAACCCCAAAATTAAAGCGTATTGGTATCCAATGTCGCCGGGAGTTAGCCTGTTAAATGTCATTATTGCCCCCGTGGCTAAAAGTACAAATATGCACGTGTCGACCAGCCCTCTAAATTCGGTAGATAATCGAGTGTGCAATTTTTTAATAAAGGAAATTTCAGAATGCTTCACGGAAGGATTTAGAACCAAAACCCAGAATATACTTCCACCCACCCACGCAGTTGCAGAAATAAGATGTGCCCACCGTATAAAAACATGGAATAGGTCTGATATATTCAATTTTCAGTTCGCTTTATTTTGTAAAATTAACAATTGTTGATCTAGTTCTTCTATAGTTATTTCACCTTGCCAATGACCTGCTATCTGGCCTTGGGAGTCCACAAACACTGTGGTTGGATACACCTTGATATGATAATTAACAGACACTTTCCCTAAGGGGTCTGCCCCTACGGCAAAATGTATGTGTTTTTCCTTCACAAAATCTTGTCCATCTTGAGCTGAGTCTAAGCCAAGCAATTGGATGCCCACAACGTTTACAGAATTTTTGTTCTCCAAATAAAATTGATCTATTTTGGGAAATTCAGCTACGCAAGGCGGGCACGACGGGAACCAGAAATTAACGATTGTGGGTTTACCGCCTTGTAACCTTAAATCGAATACAGTATTTTTCTTATAATCGACTGTTTCATAGAGTTCTATTTTGAATGGCGGTGCAATCTTCGTGTTTTCAGTGAATGAACAACCCGACAAAAACACTACGAGACATAAAGTTATTGGGAGGTATTTCATGTGACAAATCGGGTGTAAATTCAGGCCAGTTTTTTGCATTATGGCTGGGTAGGTGGGTTTTCAAACATTAGAGTTTGTCCCTTTTCCAATAGAAGACGCATTTTATTTTCATCTATGTCCCTTTCTTTCAAAAATGCCTCCAATGCCTCCATTGGAGGAACGGATTCGTGAAGTTCTTTTCCTAACCTATTTTTGCTTTCTGAAATCACATTTTTCCGTATTGCAGCGATAAAATGTGCATTAGACAGTTTTTCTCGAATGATTTTGTCAGAGATCTCTCTGTACCGGGATGCATGTACATCAACTATGACCTGGACAATCGCATCCTTTATTTCATGTTTCTCTATTTCAGATAATATTTTGTCATTCGGATATTCGTCAGTATCTTCAATGATTATTGATATTGTTTTGAATCTTCTGGCATTCACTTCTACGAATTTGTAGGATTCGATTCGATTCCGATTGTCGATGCCAGTTGAAATGGTTATAGCACAAAATCCTTTGGAATCTTTCTCCTCACCAAAATCTATCCTTTCCAAACTACCTGAGTAGACTACAGGGGGATCGTCATTGAGAACTTGATGCCTGTGTACGTGCCCTAGCGCGACATAATCCAGGTTTCTATTGGCTAAGGATTTGGTGGGCAGTATGTAATCTTTACCCAGGGTCATTGATTTTTCTGAACTTGTTTTAGCCAAATCGACCGATACGTGAGAGGCTAAAATTGACGGTAAGGAAGAATCTAAATTTTCTATTTCTTTGTTCAAACCTGCAATCAATTTTTCTTCTATGGCTTTGTTCAAATTTTCATTGGAAAGTTGGTTGTATTCTGAAAGGGACATAAAATCCCCTTTTCTTATCCATGGCAAAGAGATAATTTGTATGTTGCCATTTGGAGTTTTAATAACTTCGGTTTTCAGTTCGCTTGCTACGTGTACGTTCTCTATTTCAAGGGTGGAAAATATATCCAAGGTGGTTGCAGGTCCCGGTACGTTTGGTGAATCATGATTCCCGGCAAGTAGAAAAACTTGAATTCCTTTTTGGGCAAGTTTTGAAATTCGTTTTACGAACTCTCTTTGATGGGTTTGAGTTGGATTTCGGCTTTTGTATGCGTCTCCACATACCAATACTATGTCGGCTTTTTCATCAATGGCATAATCAACAAGTTCATCAAATGAGGTCAAGAAATCTTGGAGACGGGATGATGTCCTACTTTCAGGGTCGGGCCGGCTGTAATTTTCGACGCCTATATGTATGTCGGCCGTATGAATCACTAGCATTCAAACCACCCCTTCTTTAGCTAGGATTTATGGTTGTTCACCACAGTATAACGATCATAATCAGGGTTATATATTTATCTTAATGGCCAGCTCGGACTCTAGTTCGTTTAACCCAACTCTGGTTTGCTGCATTGAGTCTCGTTCTCTAATTGTCACTTGATTATCATCAAGCGAGTCAAAGTCTACTGTAACGCATAAGGGAGTGCCTATTTCGTCCTGCCTCCTGTACCTTCTCCCTATGCTTTGAGCATCGTCATATTGTACGTGCCCTCCAATCAACGAGGATCTGCGAAGCGTATCAAAAACTGATTTGGCCAAAGGGGTTAGTTTTTCGTTACGACTTAATGGCAGTACAGCTACTTTGACAGGTGCGATTGACGGATCAAGTTTAAGGACAACTCTTGTTTCAATTTTTCCTGATGCAGAAGTAAGTTCTTCTTCACAATAGGCATCCACCAGTAGGGCCATTACCGCTCTGTCGACCCCGAACGATGGTTCTATAACGTAGGGGATGACATGCTGGCCAGAAGGCTCATCAAAATAGGTGAGTTTTTCTCCACTTATTTCCATGTGGGATTTGAGGTCGTAATCGGTACGGTTTGCTATTCCTTGAATCTCCCCCCAGCCCCATGGAAAATTGTATTCAATATCATAGGTCGCCTTCGCATAATGGGAAAGCTCATCGTCTTCGTGGCGACGCACCCTTAGGTTATCTGAATTAAGACCTATTTGGCTGTACCATGAAAGGCAGTTTTGTATCCATTGCTCATGAATTGCTTCATCTTCCCCCGGCATTACAAAATATTCGATTTCCATCATCTCAAACTCTCTAGTTCTGAATATGAAATTGCCAGTCGTTATTTCATTGCGAAACGCCTTTCCAATTTGAGCGATGCCAAACGGGAGTTTCTTTCTAGTCGAATTGATCACATTATTAAAATTCACAAAAATACCTTGGGCTGTTTCAGGCCTCAAGTACACTGTTGAGGCATCCTCTTCAACTGGACCCATGAAGGTTTTGAACATTAGGTGAAAAAGTCTGGGTTCGGTTAGCTTTCCTGAACATTCTGGGCAGATTTCAGTTTCGATATGATCTTCACGGTACCGTCGGTTGCAATCACTACATTCCACCAAAGGGTCAGTGAAACTTTCCAGATGCCCACTCGCTCGCCATGTGTCAGGGTGCATGAGGATGGAGGCATCCAGCCCTACCATGTCATCTCTTTCCCATACCATGGTGCTCCACCAGTGATCTTTTACGTTTCTTTTTAATTCAACACCTAGCGGTCCATAATCCCAAGTGCTGGCCAATCCACCATAGATTTCGCTGCTTTGATAAACAAACCCTCTCCGTTTACATAATGAGCTTATTTTTTCAATGTCTAGAGATGAGTCAATTTCCGCCAATTTGATGCTTCCTGTCGATGAATTTTCAAATGTTTATTATATCAGAGCTAACAGTGGGCATAGTCGTAAATCGGGTGCAATTTTGAGGCGGGATTGATCGGGTATAAAGAGTTCGATCTATACAAAATCAAACACTTGTGTGATTATCCATTCTAGGTTCAAAAGCACAAATTAAGGAATTGAGTTATGAAAGTAATATTAGCTGGTATTGAATATGTCGGATCCACTACT
>CETS01161770.1_pt1 | contig 10163 bp, 13 predicted proteins | sample 356391 | NCBI WGS metagenome assembly CETS01 (sample SAMEA2622673, study PRJEB7988) | marine metagenome | isolation source: saline water (ENVO:00002010), including
GGCGTTTGGTTAATATTTTTCGCCACAACTGAATCTAGATGCAGCGCTTGGGCAATTTGGGCGTTATTTCCGAATGTTTTATGAGTATCTAGGGGTAAATGATAGGCAAATAGATTCATATTGGCTTTGATTAATTGCGCAATGCGCTGATATTTTATGCCCGTTATATTAGAGGCTTCTCCTCGCCAAAAATATCCATGATGCACCAAAAGAGCATCAGCTTGTAACGCGCAAGCTTGTTTAATTATATTAAGAGATGCCGTTACCGCAGTACACAAACGATAAATTTTATCACGTCCTTCGATTTGTAGGCCATTAGGTGCATAGTCTTTAAATTCTTTAGCATTTAATAAGCTATCAAGATAGTCATTCAAGGCAGCTGGCGTTATCACGAGCTTAATACTCGTTTGATATCTGCCCCTAACGCTGAAAATTTCTCTTCAATACGCTCATAACCACGGTCAACATGATAAATGCGCTCAACTACCGTTTCCCCTGTTGCGGCAAGGCCGGCTAAAATCAAGCTTGCTGAAGCCCGCAAATCAGTGGCCATGACTGGTGCACCTGTTAAATGCTTTACACCAGTTATCATCGCCGTATTATTATTTAGCTTAATTTTAGCGCCCATGCGTTGTAACTCTTGCACATGCATAAACCGGTTTTCGAAAATATTTTCGGTGATAACCGCACTTCCCAACGCGATGGTGTTTAATGCCATAAATTGTGCTTGCATGTCAGTTGGGAACGCCGGATAAGGTGCAGTGGTAATACTTACCGCTTGTGGACGTGAATCGTTCATGTTAAGGGTTATCCAATCCTCTCCTAAAGTAAGCTCGGCGCCAGCTTCTTCAAATTTACAAAGTAAAGACAATAAGCTATCAGGTTTAACGCGTTTGACAGTAACCTTGCCCCGGGTAATGGCCGCGGCAGTCAGATAAGTTCCCGCTTCGATGCGATCAGACATCACACGATAACTACCGCCTGTTAAGCTTTCAACCCCTTCAATTTCAATTGTTGAGGTACCCGCTCCTTTTATTTTGGCACCCATTTGCGTAAGAAAGTTGGCGAGATCAACAATCTCAGGCTCGCGTGCGGCATTTTTAAGAATGGTTTTACCTTTGGCAAGTGTTGCCGCCATTAAAATATTTTCAGTTCCCGTGACGGTGATGGTATCAAATACAATCAGGCAGCCTTGAAGTCGGCCTGATGGGCAACGCGCTTTGATGTACCCATTTTCAACCTCAATTGTAGCGCCCATCGCGGTTAATGCTTTTAGATGCAAATCAACGGGGCGCGTGCCAATGGCACACCCACCAGGTAGTGATACATCAGCTTGCCCAAAGCGGCTTAATAGTGGACCCAAGACTAAAATTGAAGCACGCATGGTTTTAACCAGCTCGTAAGGTGCAATGTAATGATTAATTTGGCCAGCCTCAACATGCACTGTCATTTTTTCATCAATGGTAAGCTTCGCCCCAAGCTGGCTTAATAATTCCATCATGGTGGTTACATCTTTTAAGTGCGGCACATTCGCCACACTTACTTTATCATGCGCTAACAAGGTGGCCGCAATGATAGGCAGGGCTGAGTTTTTAGCACCCGAAATAACCACCTCACCATTTAAAGGTTTATTGCCATTGATAACTAATCTATCCATGTTTAGCCTCCCACTCTGCTTTGGTCCAAGTTTTCATGCTAAGAGCATGCAAGCTACCATCACTAATAAACGTTTGTAATTGCTGATAGACCCAACGTTGGCGAGCTACAGTTGATTTATGCTCAAATGCATCGGATACAACCACTAAATGATAGTGATATCCATCTCCTGTAACTTCTACAAAACTTACCTCATCCAAGGCGTCAAACTGTGCTTTTATGGTTTCGTTACTAATCATATACATCTCAAATTAAATTAATGGATTTAATAAATCGTTTAAATCGTAAAAATCAGCGAGTGCCGATATTGAGTGGTTCATGTGCTTAAAACTTACCTGTTGCTGATATTGTTGCGCTAAGATTTTAACTTGAATTAAAAACGCCAGCCCCGCACTGTCACAAAATGTCACCTGTTTTAAATCGCATACCAGCTGCCTGCCTTGTCGCTTACGACAAAACAGGTGCAATGCTTTATTATTTTGCTCGACCGTCTTAAAACTTAGCTGTGCTGTTGGGTAGAAAACCGCAGGCGTCATTTTGCCGCCTGGCGTTTGTTCATTTGAGCAATCAATGATTTCAAATCATCATTTTTTAACGCTTGGGCAAACTGTGATTTAAAACTTTGTAATAAACTCACACCTTCAATGTTTAAATCATATATCTTCCAACCACTTTGTTTATAAACTAAACTATAGTTAAGCGGAATATCTTTTTTATGGGTTCGTACAATGGTGCTATTTACCCGTATAAAACGGCCATCGATGTTACCACGAATGGGAGCAAAAGTTATTTTTTCATCGGTATATTCAGCTAAAGGGCTTGCATAGGTGCGAATCACTAACTGTGTAAAAGCTTGCATAAATTGTTGTTTTTCAGCCGCACTTGCTTGATTCCATACAGAACGCCCTAATACAGAGCGCGCCATGCCCTCTACATCGACAATGGGTAAAAGATAACTTTTTACGGCTTGGTGAATGATTGAATGGTTATTTTTTAACTGTGCTTTATGTTGTGCAAGTGTGGCAAGAATTTTATTTGCTGCACCTTCGAGTATAGGCAGAGGAGATGGTTGCGCTTGCAACGTTACACAAACGAATAAACTTACGCATAAAAAAATCCATTTAGTTAATTTCATAATAATTTCCTCTATTTTTTGATATTAAAAAGCAGCTGGCCAATTAAATTTTCTAAAATAACGGCTTCTTGTGTTTTAGCAATCACATCGCCATTTTTAAGAAATGGGTGCGCGGCATCATCGCTAAATCCTGGCACGATACTAATATAATTAGAACCAAGTAAACCCTGGGTTAAAATACGTGCTGAGGTGTCATCATAGGGTATATCTTGGTGACGATAAAGCGCCATGGTAACTTGAGCGCTAAGCTGCTCAGGCTTAAGCGTGATGGCTGTTACCTCGCCTACCTTAACCCCTGCAATCGTTACAGGTGCGCGTACTTTAAGGCCACCTATATCGGTAAAATCCGCTTTGACATAATACACTTTGGGTGACATCTCACCGTTGATACCGCTTACTTTGACGATTAACCCAGCCAAAGCGATAAAGCCTAGTACCATAAATAAACCAACGCTGATGTTAAGCATGTATTGTTTTTGACTCATTACCACCCTCCTATCATCATCATCGTTAGTAGAAAATCTAAGCCTAGTATCGCCAAAGAAGCATAAACTACCGTTTGTGTGGTGGCATAGCTAATTCCTTGCGAAGTTGGTTTACAATTAAACCCTTGGAAAACAGCAATCCAGCTGACCACAAAAGCAAAGACCACACTTTTAATAATGCCACTTAAGATATCTAACCTAAAATCAACACTTGCCTGCATATTAGACCAAAAACTACCATTATCTAATTTAAGCCAGCCCACACCGACTAAGTACCCACCATAAATAGCCATCATGGTAAAAATAAGCGATAACACCGGCAATGAGATAAAACCGGCTAAAAAACGTGGGTAAATCACGCGTCCCAATGGGTCAACACCCATCATATCCATACTGGCTAATTGTTCGGTAGCTTTCATCAAACCTATTTCAGCTGTCATTGCAGAACCCGCCCGCCCGGCAAAAAGTAGTGCACTGATAACAGGCCCTAATTCGCGCGTGATACTTAATGCTAAAAGCTGACCTAATTGGCTGCTTGCCCCAAATTTAACCAGCGTATGGTAACCTTGCAAACCCACAACCATGCCAATAAAAAGTGCGGAGGTTATCACAATTAAAAGTGACAACACGCCAACAAAATATATCTGTTCTTTAAGCTCGCGATTTATCTTTGATAAACGTGGATAGCGTATAAATACGCGCAATAGAAACACCCCTGACTGGCCCATTGTGTTAAGAAAACTTAAGCCACTTTCACCCAAAGCCGCCAACTGTTTAAACATGCAATAAATCCTTTATATAGGGTTTGGCAGGATAATGAAACGGTACCGCGCCATCGGCCTCGCCATGCATAAATTGCTTAACTTTAGGACTTGTAGAACGCATTAGCATACTAGGCGTGCCTTCGGCAATTACCTGACCTTCAGCAATTAAATATACATAATCGGCAATTGAACAAGTTTCTGCGACATCATGCGACACAATGACGGTGGTTGTACCTAATAACTGATTCAGTTTTTTAATAAGTTTAACCAAAACTCCCATTGAAATTGGGTCTTGGCCGGTAAAAGGCTCATCATACATCATGAGGGTTGGGTCAAAGACGATGGTGCGTGCCAGCGCCACCCGCCTTGCCATACCTCCGGATAGGCTTGATGGCATAAGCGATGCGACTCCTCTTAAACCCACAGCCTGAAGCTTCATCAATACAATATTTTTAACTAGTTGAGGCGACAAATTGGTATGTTCATACAGCGGGAAAGCCACATTATCAAACACCGATAAATGGGTAAATAAGGCCCCACTTTGAAAAAGAAGCCCCATTTTTTGGCGAATCTTATAAAGCTTAGCGCGTGAGAGCTGATGGATATCAACGTCATTGACTTGAATCTGGCCGGTACAAGGCTTAAGTTGAGCGCCAATTAATTGCAAAAGTGTGGTTTTGCCACTACCGCTTGGACCCATAATAGCGGTGATTTGGTGGGGTTTGATGTGTAAGTTTACTTTATTAAAAATGCAGCGCGCTTCACGATAAAAACTCAAATTGGTTATATCTACTTGATTGGCCTGCATAAATTTAAGCTTTCACTTTTAAAATAATATGAAATATCAGTATATAGCGCTCATTCCAAAATTACTATTTTCCATCATGTTTGAGTAAAAACATTTCAATACCCAATAATTAGATATTTAGATTAAAAATATAACAAAAAGGTTGATTAGTGATTTAAACAATAGTATATTGATCATTTAATGACTTATTAGGGTAAATAAATGACACAATCTGATCCAGTATTAGATGCTAAAATCATAGCAGTTAAAAATTATTTTACAGAAATTTCATTAGATATTTTAAAGCTCTATGCAGATGATGATTTGTATAACGAGCGCATGTTGGCGCTTGGTGATGTTATAGAGGGCTTTGAGCAAAATGTTACAGAGCAAACTCTTAACCAAAAAATTGATATTTTTTATCAAAAAATGGCTGAGATTTCTGAAAATAGATTATCAGAATTTTATTCTGACAATAATTCTGATTATAGAGCAATTCAAGCTAATCAAAAGCAATATGCCGATATTGAGCAGGAATTCACTGCTATAAAAAAGCAGCGTCTGGCTGGCGTTTTAGTAGGTGGTTTAATTCTTGCCGGTATTGCTGGCGCGTTGGCGTTGGTGGTGGCATTCCCTGCACTTTTATTGATTCCATTTAATCCACTAACACTTGGCATTGCTTTTTGTATGTGCATTGACAATCCTTCAAATCACCCTCGAAAAAGAGACGATGATAATTACGGCCATAATATAACGCTTAATAGCATCCTTGATGATATTTTCTGCTTTTCTGCGAAAGAAGACTTAGTGGAAGAACAAAGCAAGCTTTCAGTGCTTAAAGTGGGTATGTTTACACCAAAGCGCATGCGTTTCGAACTGGGTTCAGAGCAGCGCGCTTTGCTTGATAATGACGATAACGTTGAGCAGCAAAGTACTATAGGCAAAGCTGTTTCGTTAGGCCGCGAGGCTCGAAGTTTAGTTGCTGGATTAAAAGAGGCAGAAACCTCGAAAGGTTATGGTGTCCAATAAATATCGACCAAACAGTATAAATGAATCCTATAAATGTGTTTAAAATATGTATTTTAAATAAAAAATACTCAAATAGTATAAATTACTTGAATTAACTTATTTTGATCTGTATGATCGTTAATTTTATTAATTGTCTTTTTTTTGGAGAATAAATAATGTCAGTTGAATCCACTGCGATCGAGCCACAAAACCTTTCGCCTATCAAGTCATATACATCTGAATCTCAAAAGTTAGAGCAATTAGCTAATGACATAATAACTGCTCGAAACTTTCATATATCACCTGAGTTTTTGCAAGAATTAACAAAAACATTCAAAGACAAGCGTCTCGATGCTCGTACTTTTTCTCATCAATCTTTACGTTCTCTATTAGAAAATAATAAAGAATTACGTGAATTTTTAGGAAGGCAACACGAACAATTTTTCGAACTTGAACAATCGATCGATAATTTACATGGATCTGAGTCAGATCTAAACCATCGTGCAAAAAAATTATTGACAATTTGTATTTTAACGCTAGTAGCTGCCGTTTTTTGCGGAATTTCACTCGCTATTTGTTCTTCGCCGCTTATTTTTTTGATGTGTACAACTGCGGTAGTCACCGCCCTTGCACTTGCGTATATTCACGGCGGCATTTTCATTTGTAGTGAATATGACAGACTTAATAATGCTATTGCATCGCTTCAAAAAGAGCAAAACGCATTAAGTGTGGTGAAAAGTGAAGGAAAAACTTTATCTGTGGATGAACTAAACAATATTGGCTCTCAACCTCAAGATAAAAATTATTTCTATAAAGGAGGTGTGGAAGAAGCTTTTTCATCTAACAGGCAGACTTTTTATCAACCAGTCGTCCCTAAGTCTAATGTAGCTGCTATTGGAACTCAGCCAACTTTGACTTCACAACCAGCCAGCATTTAATAATTAGAAATAAATATCTATATTTGCCTGCTTAACGATAGGTTGTACCAAAGTAGGCAACATCATCTGTTAATCCCATATTAAAACCTTGTTGCTGATATAAGCACTGTGAGGTAAATCCTGTGAGCCCACAGGTTTTAGGTGGCATTAAGCAGGCAGAGCGAGCGGTTGATTGGTGCTGGCAATGCGTTAAGAGCATGATAATTCCTGCACAAATGATGAGTCGTTTGATTACTTTAATGAATAAACAGGACATATTTAGTTAGCCAATTGGCGGGCGATGATTACTACAAAATAGTAATTATTTATGCTAAGGTCAATCACTTCCTTTTTATTAACCTCATGTCACAGAGTATGGACTTTTGTAAGCTTGGTATCAGTGTGATTGAAAATGAAGCCCAGGCCGTTGCGCAATTGGCTACTCGTATTAACCAAAGCTTTACCGATGCATGTCAATTGCTATTGCAATGCCAAGGTCGGGTGGTGGTCACGGGCATGGGTAAATCAGGTCATATTGCCAATAAAATTGCTGCAACGTTGGCAAGCACCGGCACACCTGCTTTTTTTATGCATCCAGGAGAAGCCAGCCATGGTGACCTGGGTATGATTACCGCCAGCGATATTGTCATTGCTTTGTCTTATTCAGGTTTCACCCAAGAAATTTTAGTACTTTTACCCTTATTTAAACGCTTACAACTACCTGTTATTGCCCTAACCGGTGATATTAACTCGCCACTGGCCAAGGCCTGTACCATTCATTTAGATGTTCATATCACCAAAGAAGCCTGCCCGCTTGGTTTAGCGCCGACGACCAGCACGACCACCGCGCTGGTTATGGGCGATGCCCTGGCTATAGCATTACTGCAAGCGCGTGAATTTAGCGCCAAAGATTTTGCGCTCTCGCATCCAGGCGGCGCACTGGGCCGGCGTCTACTATTAACCATTGATGATTTGTGTCACAAAGAACAGGAGTTGCCATGCGTGCTAGAAGATACGCTTTTAAAGGATGTGTTAATCGAGGTAACCCAGAAAAAGTTAGGCATGACTTGTGTGGTTGATAAAGCTGGGTTTTTAACGGGCGTATTTACAGATGGCGATATTCGACGCACGCTTACCAAACGATATGACCTACACACTACGACCGTTGCAAGTGTGATGACCAAACATTGTAAAACAGGTACACCCCATATGTTAGCAGCCGATGCCTTGGCTTTGATGCAACGCCACAATATCAGCGCTTTGGTCATCGTGAATGCTAATCACAAGCCTATCGGCGTAGTCCATCTGCATGACTTACTCAAAGCTGGGGTACTTTAATGGCGCAAGAAAATATGCATTTAGCTAAGGTTATCGAACAAATACGCTGTGTCATTTGTGATTTAGATGGTGTTTTAACCGATGGCGCGCTTTATTTAAGCGATGATAGCCATGAATTTAAACGCTTTCATGTTCACGATGGCCTAGGTTTAAAATTATTAATCGCCGCGGGTATCGAGGTCGCAGTGATTACTACCTCCAGAAATGCTGTTGTTGAACAACGCATGCAACAATTAGGTATCACTCATTTTTTTACAGGCCAGGTAAGTAAAACGCGTGCTTTTGATGAATTAAAAACGCGCCTAAACTTAAATAATCAACAGTTTGCCTATATTGGAGATGATTTACCTGATATCGCTGTAATGCAGCAAGTGGGTTTAAGTGTGGCTGTTGCCAATGCTCAGCCTGAAGTGAAGCGTATTGCAACTTGGCAGACCACCCAAATTGGTGGATATGGCGCAGTTCGTGAGGTATGTAATCTTATTTTAAATACACACCACACATTAGATGCAGCTTTGGCCAGTTATTTAAATACATGAATACCTTTAAGCAATCATTGTGGTTATGTTTAATTATTATAGGGCTTGCCTATGGCGGCTGGTATTTTATACGCCCGGCCTATCAATTTAAGTTAGATGAAACCTCGCTTTTAACGCTGCCCGATGGATATGCTAAAAATTTAAGCATTCAGCAGTTTGATGAAAAAGGACATTTAAATCATCATCTGCAAGCGTTATCCATGCAAAGCATACCACAGGATAATGCGCATGATTTTAAGATGCCTGTGTTAACGCTTTATGAAGACAATCAAGCACCCTGGGTTATTTCAGCCAAAACTGCGCGTGCCATCTATGGAGGTCAACAAATAACGCTGTGCCATGATGTGATTATTAAACAAGCGCACCATGCTACGCACCCAGCAAGCTTATTCAAAACAACAGAACTTACCTATTTTCCTAAACAAAAATTTGCCACCACCGATAAAGCCATTATGTTCAAACAACCTGACAAAATCGTTCATGCTGTTGGTATGAATGCCCAATTGGATAAAAAACATGTGCAATTATTACATCATACGCGTGTTATATTTACCCCGAAACCTTAAGCTTTTAATAAGTTTGAGTTTATACCTATGGGCAAGCATAAGTTTTGCTTTACCTGAGGATAAAGCCAAAAAAGCTTATCTCTTAGCGCAATCTGTAGAGCTTAATCAACAAACGCATCAAGGTATTTATATTGGTGAGGTTACCTTTGACCAAGGCACCACACATTTGCGCGCTGATAAAGCTACCACGCTTAGTGATCCTAAAAATAAACTGCTGGAAGCGCGAGCTTATGGCAATACAAAAAAACTTGCACATTATTGGACCAAAACCGCGCCGAATAAGCCTGAACTTCATGCATTTGCCGAACAAATTCATTATTATCCACCCAAACATTTGGTAGTACTTATCGGGCAGGCTCGTGTGTTGCAAGGTGAAGACTCACTATCTGCCGATAAAATTTGTTTTGATACACTCAAAAAACATGTGACCTCAAGTAACAAACAATCAAAAACCATTATCATCATTCATCCTGGAAAAAAACATGATGCAACTTAAAGCCTGCCATCTACAAAAATCATTCAAGCAAAAAAAAGTCGTTCATGATATCAGCATGACCATCAACCAAGGGGAATGTGTGGGTTTGCTAGGACCAAATGGCGCCGGTAAAACCACCTGCTTTTATATGATAGTGGGCTTACAAGCCTGCGATAAAGGTGAAATTTATTTAGATGAACATCTGATTACCGCCAAACCGATGCATCAACGTGCGCGCTTAGGCATTAGTTATCTACCCCAAGAAGCTTCAGTCTTTCGCAAACTTAGCGTTGCGGATAATATTTTAGCCATTTTAGAATTACGCCGTGATTTAACTACCTCTGACCAACAAAACCTCCTAGCGCAATTATTAGAAGAATTTCATATTACTCATCTGGCGCAGCACTTGGGCATGAGTTTATCAGGTGGCGAGCGGCGACGCGTTGAAATTGCTCGCGCCCTTGCTATTGAGCCTAAATTTATTTTGTTAGAC
>CETS01016945.1_pt1 | contig 10161 bp, 10 predicted proteins | sample 356391 | NCBI WGS metagenome assembly CETS01 (sample SAMEA2622673, study PRJEB7988) | marine metagenome | isolation source: saline water (ENVO:00002010), including
CCGGGGAACTGGCCCCAGAAGGCGGGTTCGAGATTGGTATCCTCGCGTACTGCGATCGCGCCGGTATCCGCCAGCGCGGCAGCGCAGGCGGCCATGGCGTCATCGAGCTGGCCGAGCTGCCGCTCGCGGACCATGACCGTCAGGTGATGGTCGCCAAAGCCGACCGCGCCATTGCCCAGCGCATCGCGCGCCGCCAGCATGTCCGCGCGTTCGGCAGCGGCTTCCTCGTCCGCCGATTTGAGCCGGCGGATTGCCAGGTCCATCCGCTCGCGCGCGGTCTGTCGCTCGGTCGGGGCATAGCTTTCGCTGACCACCATTTCGAACGGCAGCCGCAGCAGGCTGTCGAGCAGGCCCGGAGAAGTCGCTTCGGGATAGTCCTTCATCCCGAGCATTGCCGCGAATTCGGGTGCACCCGAGCCGCGCGTTTCGATTGCATCGAGCCCGAAACTCACGCGGCGATAGGGCAGCATATGGCCGATATCGACATCGTCGGCTGGCTTGCGCACCGGGCGCATTTCGCCATTGTAAAGCGCGCTCAGCAGTTCGAGCATTTCCGAATTGGTGCTGCCCTGCGGGCCCGTGTATTCGCCCAGCGGGGTCGCCCCATATGGGCTCAGCGCTGCGACGAGACCCTGCGAAGCCGCGCGCAGCGAGCGCAGGTCCTTGGGATCGGGTTCAAGCCGGTCGCCGTCCTGCCGGCGGAATTTCCTGCCGACCCGTTCGACCAGGCCCGCTTTGCCCCGCGCGGGACGACGGATCAGCGTGATGAACTGGTCGTTGACGAACAGCTGGCCCGAACCCAGCCGGTCGCGCCAGCATGCATCGATATGCCGGCTTATCGGATCGGGAAATTCGGCTTCGAGATCGACCGATACGCGGCGGCGGATAACGTGGTGGTACAGCACGAACCGCGCATCGAGTGTCGAGCGCAGAACCACTTCGCGCGTGGCCGCATGCGCGTTGAGCGCTTCGCTGTCCTCGGTTTCGAACAGCAGCCCGGGAACCTGGATCGCGGTCATGACAGAACCGTCGCGCAGCAGCAGCGTGCTTTCGTCGATCAGCCGGAGATAGGGCAGCCGGTCGCCGGCCCGCGCTTCCTTCGCGCTCCAGGCGGCAGCGCCCATCCATTTGGTCTTATGCGGCATAGGAATTGCACCCCCAGCGCTGGTAATTCTTCACCCGCGGGCATTTCGATACCTTGGTGATCCACAGGTCGAAGATGCGCGGCTCGCGCAGGCAGGCGAAATATCCGATCCCGTGCATGACCGCGAAGACCAGCAGTGCCAGCCAGCTGCCGGTGATCAGGAAGGCCTCGGTCGTCACCATCCCGTTGATGATGAAATAGTTATATGTCACTCCCGCGAACATCTGCGGCCGCGTGAGTGCACGATGCACGGGATGGCGCACGAGCGTGGTCATGTCACGCGGCCACGCCCTGGATGCCGGCCACGATCGATGCCGCGCCGAACAGGATGAACACGCCGATGATCACGGTCGCTCCGAAACGCCAGTTGAGGCGGCCGGTCAGCATCATGAAGCCGACTGCGGCAACCGCCATAACTGCCACCGCCGTGGCGACATTGCCGAGCAGCGTGCCCTGTAGCCAGCCGAGCGCCGCGACGATCGGCCCCGAACCCGCGGGATCGGCAGCCTGCGCGAAAGCAGCGCTGGGGGTCAGGAAGGCGGCCAGAACTGCCGGAAGGGTGAACTTGCGACTCAATTGATTACTCCCGTGAATGATCGGACAGGCGGCCCATGATGGCCGCCACGTAAAGCTGCGTTTCGCGGATGCGCGGGACACCGCCGGCGCGGATCACCCGCCCGGGCCCGGCATTGTAGGCGGCAAGCGCCTTCTCGAGATCGCCGTCGAACCGGTCGAGCTGTTCGCGCAGGTAGCGCGCGCCGCCTTCGAGATTGGCGAAGGGATCGTCGGGGTCGACGCCCAGATCGCGCGCCGTGCCGGGCATGAGCTGTGCCAGTCCGCGCGCGCCCACCGGCGATACTGCATTCGCGCGCCAGCGGCTTTCCTGCCACACCAGCGCCTCGATCAAAGTCGGGCTGAGATCGAAGCGTCCGGCGAGTTCGGCGACCTTGGCCTGGTAGTCCGGGGGCACCAGCCTTGCGTGGCGGACCGGGTCCGCCACGGCGATGTCGGGCACGACGATGTCACCCGGGACCTCGGCCGTGCCAAGGGTCATCGATTCATCGGGCGCAGCCGGTTGCGCGCGGCCTGCGCCGGTTACCCAGCGCGCACCGTCCGCATCAATCTCCAAGACATCCGCCCTTGCATCAAGGGCGGGAAGCGCGGCGCAGGACAATCCGATTGCCAAGGCCCAGCGTGCGAGAATCATTGCACCCTCCGTCCCACCGCGTCTGGGCACGTTTCATGACAAGAACGTGACGAAGCGGCGAATGAGTGAGGGCTGGATCCGGTGACCGCATGAAAAAGCCCGCCTCCCTGTGGAAGGCGGGCCCTGCGGCTCGGCCGTTGCGAAGATCAGCGGAGCGATAGCGCGTAATAGCGTGCGAATTCGCCCTGCTCGAGCATGGCCAGCGCCTTGCGGGCAAGCCGGCGGGAATCGACCCATTCGCCAGTGGCGGTTTCGAGCTCGACGCTGCTGCGCATGTTCGCAGCGGTAGCGAATTCGGTGCGGGCCGCATCGTAATTGCCCATCCGCGCGAGCGCGATACCGTGGTTGATCAGGCGTGCCGGATCGTTCGCGGCCAGTTCGTCGCAATTCTCGATGGCCTGCCGCGCTGCGGCATTGTCGTTGGCCACCAGTTCTTCATAGCCGACGTCGAACGCGGTGTCCGGGGCCTGCGCGGTGGCAACAGGGCCCTGCGCGAGAAGGACGAGGGCAACGCTGGTAATGATCGCCATGACAGCTCTCCTTTTATGTTGTGAGTGCATGTTTGAACCCCGGCCCTGCCGACTGCAACAAATCTGTAACTTTGTCATAAAAGCGTAATCCGACCCCACGGAAACGGTTTTCCGCCATTTCGGCCAAGCCGCCCGGAATGATCCGAGGTTCTGCAACACAACGGTCATCTTTCGACAAAAACTGTCACGAACGATCCCTAGCGGGGGATTCGCGATCCGAGATTTCGCATCCGATTCATCCGGTTTTTGAGGGGACCGTTACCCGTGACCAATTTCCATCGTTCGCTCGTTCTTGGCTGCTCTGCACTGGCTCTTGCCAGCTGCGGCGCCGACGAAATCGTCTCGCCGGGTACCGGCGGTGACGTGATCATCAACAACCCGACCCCGGCCCCGACGCCGACCCCCACGCCGACCCCGACGTCGACGCTGGTGACCCCGGCCGCGGGCTGCCCGACCATTTCCGACCCGGTCGGCCTGACCGATGGCAACACCATCACCGGCCCCACCGGCGAATACCGCGTCTGCACTCTGCCCGCGCGCTTCACCGCTTCTTCGACCCTGCCCTACATCGAAGGCCTGCTCTACCGCATCGACGGCCGCGTCGATGTCGGCACCGACGGCGGGGCTGCCGATACCGGCGCGGACACCGACGTCGAACTGACGATCGAACCAGGCGTGATCCTGTTCTCGTCGGGCTCCGGCTGGCTGAACGTCAACCGCGGCAACACGATCAATGCGAACGGGACTGCCGCGCGTCCGATCATCTTCACCAGCCGCGACAATGTGCAGGGGCTGAACACGGCCAATTCCTCGGGCCAGTGGGGCGGCGTCGTCCTGTCGGGCCGCGCTCCGGTAACCGATTGCATCGCCCCGGGCGCAACCCCGGGCACCACCGCCTGCGAACGCCAGGTAGAAGGCGCAGCGCAGCCGGCCCTGTTCGGCGGCGCGACCCCGACCGACAGCTCGGGCAGCATGAGCTACGTCCAGATCCGCTACTCGGGCTTCGTCCTGTCGGGCGACAGCGAACTGCAGGCGCTCACCACCGGAGGCACCGGTTCGGGCACGCAGCTCAGCAACATCATGAGCTACAACAGCTCGGATGACGGCGTCGAATTCTTCGGCGGCCAGTTCAACCTGCGCAACCTGATCGTGGTCGGCGCCGAAGACGACAGCTTAGACACCGACACCGGCGTCAAGGTCGACATGCAAAACGTGATTGCCATCCAGCGCCCCGGCGTCGGCGACACGATCATCGAAGCCGACTCGTCGAACGGGCTCGAAGAAGACACCCCGCGCCAGAACACGCGCATCTCGAACGCCACCTTCATCGCCAACAGCGGCACCGGCGACCAGGCGATCCGTATCCGCGGTTTCGCCGACTACACGATCGTCAATTCGGTCCTGGTCGACAATGAAGGCTCCACGCCGTGCCTGCGCATCGACAATCCCGAAACGCTGAACCGCGCTGCCAATGGCGCGATCGACGAAGCCGGCCCGGTGGTGTTCAATTCCTTCGTGCTCGATTGCTCGGTGGACTTCCGCGACAGTTCGGGCGGGGTGACCGCGGCGCAGATCGAAACGCGCTTCAACGCCGGTTCGAACAACGATGCCAATTTCACCAACACGCTGTCGATGGGCTTCGTAAACGGCACCAACGAGAACGGTGTCGCCGTGTTCGATCCGACCGCGATCTCGTCGTTCTTCCAGACCCCCACCAACATCGGCGCGGTCTATCCGGGCAACGACACCTGGATCCAGGGCTGGACCTGCAATTCGGCAACGGTGACCTTCGATGCCGCGGTCTCCGACTGCAGCAGCCTCCCGGTCTACTGATCCGCATCGACGGCTGCGGGGCGCGCATTCCGCGCGTCCCGCGGCCGGTTTCGCATTTCGCATCGGCGCCTTCGCAGGGCTCCAGCACAGTTTTTAAGACCTGAATATGAGGGGGTCTCGAACCATGTCGACCGGCAAGCAGCTTTCCGCGCTGCTCCTGCTCTCCACCGCGCTCACCTTCCCTGCCGGGGCCGCATTCGCCCAGGCAGCGAGCACCGGCGCCGAAGGCGTACCCGCCGATGAAGATCCCGCCACCGACGCCATCATGGCGCAGCAGGCCGAGGGCATCGACGACACGCCGCAGGAGGAAGCGTTCGAGGAAACCGATATTTCGGTCCCCGGGGGCGCAATCGTCGTCACCGGTCGCCGCCGGCAGGACGTCACCCGCGCCTCGTCGCAGGTCGTCTCGGTGCTCGACAGCGCCAGCATTGCGCGGACGGGCGAAGGCGACATCGCCGGCGCGCTGACCCGCGTCACCGGCCTGTCGACCGTGGGCAACGGCCTCGTCTATGTCCGCGGCCTGGGCGATCGCTACTCGCTCGCGCTGCTCAATGGCCTGCCGCTGCCCTCGCCGCAGCCGCTCAGCCGCGTGGTCCCGCTCGACATCTTCCCCACCAGCGTCATCGCCTCAAGCCTGGTGCAGAAGACCTATTCGGCCAACTTCCCCGGCGAATTCGGCGGCGGCGTCATCAATCTGACGACCCGCGCGGTGCCTGATGAGAGCTTCGTCAAGGTCAGCGCGGGTATTTCGGGCGACACCGAAACCACCTTCGGCACGGGCTACACCTATTACGGGTCCGATTACGACTGGTTCGGCTTCGACGATGGGCGCCGCGACCCCGGCCCCAACCTGCGATCCTTCCTCGACAGCGGGCAGTCGCTCAACGACCCCGGCGTGGACCAGCAGGCCATCCTGACCGAACTGGGCGATCCCAATCTGATCCTCCTGCAGAGCACCGACGAACTGCCCGTCAACTGGTCGGGCGGCATCACCGCGGGCACCAGCGTCGATGTCTTCTCCGATGGCCGGTTCGGCGTGATCGCCACTGCCTCGCTCAGCAACAAGTACCGCAATCGCTTCATCACGCGGCAGGCCGCGCTGAACGGCGATCTCGACCTCGACCAGACGGGCAACCAGTTCCAGACCGACCAGCGGATCCTCGCCAATGCCATGCTCGGTTTCGGGCTCGAAGTGGGCGAGCACCGTTTCCGCCTGACGAACCTCTACATCCGCGATTCGCTCAAGCGCGCGTCGCTGGCGCAGATTTCCGACCTCACCGACGACGATGACGATCTGTTCCAGAACACCGGCTGGTACGAACGCCAGCTGCTCGACACGCAGTTTGTCGGCGAACTCGAATTCGGCGACCTGTCGATCGACCTGCGCGGCGGTTATGCCCAGACGCAGCGCGAAGCGCCGAACGAATGGGAATTCGTCTATTCGCGTGACCTCAATCCCTCGGGCGGGTTCGACGATATCTATCTCAACCTGCAGAACGGCGGGCAGCGTGGTCGCACCACGGTGGCGTTCTCCGACCTGACCGAAGACCTCTATTACGGCGGTCTCGATGTCAGTTACCAGCTGGCCAACTGGCTCGGCGTGACGGTGGGCGGCGCCTATACCGACACCGAACGCCTGTCGCGGCGCCGCGAATTCGACATTCGCACGACGGGCGATTACCCGCTGGCGTTCGGCGCGCTGCGCCCCGACAATCTGCTGGGCGATGCGCTGATCGCGCTGGGTTACGATACGGAAGCGCAGACTGCCGGCGGGATCGGGCCGTTCTCCTACACCATTATCGATACCACCGCCGCCGATCCGGCGTTTTCCGCCGGGCTCGAGATCAAGGCTGGCTATGCGCAGGCGCGGATCGAACCGCTTGCCGGGGTCTCGCTCGATGCGGGTGTGCGCTACGAAGACGCGACGCAGCAAGTCGTGCCGCTCGGGCTCGACGGCCTGCCCAGCGGATCGGCCAATGCCACGCTGCTGAACAACGATTACTGGCTGCCCGCAGCCACGCTGACCTGGGAAATCGCCGACAGCCTGCAGGCGCGTTTCAATGCGTCCAAGACCATCGCGCGCCCCCAGTTCCGCGAGCTGATCCTGCAGACCTATTACGATCCGGAAAGCAACCGCCAGTTCACCGGCAACCCCGGGCTGGTGGATAGCGAGCTGACCAATTACGAAGCCCGCGTCGAATATTACTGGGGCTCGGGCAGCAAGTTCAGCCTCGCCGGGTTCTACAAGGACATCGAGAACCCGATCGAGGTGTTTTCGAGCTTCAACGACAACACCGTGGTTAGCCGCTTCGCCAATGCGCCCCAGGCTGAACTCTACGGTGCGGAAGTCGAAGTCCAGTGGAACAAGGACCTCTACACGCTGGGCGACTGGTGGGACAGCAAGCGCTTCGTCGCGATTGCCAACTACACTTACACCCAGTCCGACATCAGCGTGCAGGCGGGCGACCAGGTCAATGTCCCCGAACTGGGCGGCCTGCAGTCGGCGTCCAACTTCTTCGAGGACGGTACCGCTCTTACCGGTCAGTCGGACCATATCGCCAACATCCAGCTGGGGCTTGAAGACCTCGACCGCGTCAGCCAGATGACCTTCCTGTTCAATTACGGCAGCAAGCGCGTGATCAGCCGCAGCACGCTGTCACGCCCGGACATCCTGGAAAACCCCGGCCTGACGATCGATTTCGTCGCACGGCAGGGTTTCGAACTGGCCGGCACCGACATGGAAGTGAAGTTCGAAGCGCGCAACCTGACGGGCCGCGACCATTTCGAATACCAGACCACCGGCACCACGCGGATCGAGAACAACAGCTACGATGTCGGCCGCAGCTTCAGCCTGTCGGTATCTGCCGAGTTCTGATTAAAGCCGCATCCCTCGGAAAGGGCCGCCTTCGGGTGGCCCTTTTTCGTTGATGCACGGCTGAAGTTGGGTGGCTAGCGGACGATCCTTGGGCTAGCTTCAATCTATGCGCCACGTCTTGCCTGCCTTCTTGGCTTTCGCTGCTTTCACTTCCCCCGCTCAGGCTGAGCCCAACCTTGAGAACGGCTTCGATGGTGCGCTCCGAGGATGTGAGGAGTGGCTGTTAAATCCAGCAAGCTGGGTAGATGGGCCGGAGCCATTTATCGAGACCGTTGGACTTGGCAATCAGATGGGCCTCGTTGAACGGGTCGAAGAGGTAAACCTTCCGCCTAAGCAGATGCGGAGGGGCATGCATTATTGGCGGATCAACTCAACTCCGACAGCTGGCTATGTGCTTGTGGTCTCAGATCAGGTGCCAATGTGTCACATCACGGGCGGCGGCGGCACCGATCTTCAGCCAAGTGTTCAAAGCGTCCTCTCCTCGCCCACCTTTAATGAGCGATGGGAGAAGCTAAAAACAAGTTCGAAGGCTGACATGACCACGACAACCTTCCGCAATCGGGAAGACCCGGCTCTGTCCATGGCTATCAGTCGGGCGCAGAAGCCCGGTCAGAGGCTCGACAGGGTGCAGGTGTTAGCTACTGCCACCTACCAAACAGGGTATTAACGAAGCCCGATCGAGTGTCGGTTTTGGCGTCGTTAGCGGCTGGTCCACTTATGGCACTGCGCCAGCTCGGCAAATCAATCACGAACTTGGTGGAAAGCCATCAAACCTCATTGGCCGCTGGATCGCCACGATCCGAACTTGTATATTGTCGCAATGGAAGCTCGACACTTGTTTGAACGAGTCCGCACTTTGTGGCCGGACTCGATCATTTTGAAGAGCGATGCCAATTCGGGCCCGGGGGACCCAATCTGGAGTGTTGTGCACTGCTACGACAGCTTGGAACCACAACTCATCCACGACGATTGGCTCGTGATCGGAGCGTGGTCGTTCCATCAAGCGCTATCAGACCTTGCTCGGCTCAAACTCGAAAGCGGTTCTAGAATGGTAACTCCAAGTGAGGTTTCGCTCGAAGCTTTCGATGCGAACATGCGTGAAAATCTGACTGACGAGACTTGGAAGGAAGAACGCTCACGCTACGGGCACTGATGCCTTCCGATCAATGTCCGCAATCGGGTCGGCAGCAGAAAGGCGGGTTTCGGCAGTGACCAAGCCGAAGCTGCCTGGCCGTTCTGAAGGTCGCCCGGCGGGATCGGCACTGCGAGATTTGGGTGGTTAGCTGCCATGTGCCTACATCGCATTTAGCCGAGAGGGTCCGATCCTCTCGCCGAAGTTCCAAAGAACCGCGTTGCCTTCATTAAGCTCTGTGTGAGCTGCGGGCATGATAGGATGAGAGTTCAACGCAACCGGCGAACACTTCTTGATCCACCTTTCCACGCTCCCCACGATGGACCTCAATTTCGACCAATCGACTCTTTCAATCACTTCTTCGTTGAATATTGATCGTTGTCGCGCACCCTTCTCTGTCCAGCAAGACATGGAATAGGGATTGAGGCACCCTTCAACATCGGTAGTTGCGGTCACTCTGATGATCGCCGGGCTTTCGAGGATCGTCCAACCCTTCTTGCCTATCTCCTCCCGATACTCCCTGCTGAAGGCAACGTTCTTCCGGGTTAAGCCTCCACCCACCTCTGATGGCCATGCGGCGAATGATCTGGCACCCTCGGATAGGTAGCTCGAAATTTCATCGGGCGACTTGAAAAAGAGATTCGGTTGGTCTGGTGCGGAATACTCTTCGAAAAGCTTAATGCCCGGCACTTCGAAAAGACGGCGCGAGAGGTCCGTCAAATCGTCCATTGCAGCATAAAAGATAATTGTCATCGGCATGATCTACCATGTAGCCGCAACGTCCGAAATCGGGTCGGCAGCAGAAAGGCGGGTTTCGGCAGTGACCAAGTCGAAGCTGCCTGGCCGTTCTGAGGGTCGCACCGACGGGATCGGCACTGCGAGATTTGGGGTGGGAAGCGGACAGCCGATCGTGCGAGCGCTAGATCACGTATCGAACACACTCCCCTTTGAGCCGAACCGGACAAAAGCTTGCCGGTTTGGCAATGGGGTGCCATGCGAATACATGTATGCTTCCATTGCCTCCCTTATGGTTTGGTCCCATTTTTGGTCATGAAGCGACACCGTCCAAACGAGCGGCGTCTTGTCGAAATTGGGCCCAAGCTTCGCCAACTCATTCTCCGTGAGAGGATCGATGCCGAATTCTGCGGTGAATTGTGTCTCCACGCCTGGGCCGACCAAGCGAAAATAACGCCTCCCATCCGAGCCGCCCCCTTCGGAAAACAGCTCAAAACCCCTTTCAGGGTCGTATGTTCGACGAGCTTCTCGATCCACAACAAAGGACATCACTAACTCCGATCGTTCCGATTGATCGCTCGCCAACGGAGCATATTATCGGCGGCACCTAATCTCATTTGTTCAGGGTAGACATTAAGTCTGCAATCGGTCGTATACAGACAGATTGCTATCGCCCGGCGCTCAATCGTAGCTGTCGTACACATA
>CETS01054877.1_pt1 | contig 10069 bp, 7 predicted proteins | sample 356391 | NCBI WGS metagenome assembly CETS01 (sample SAMEA2622673, study PRJEB7988) | marine metagenome | isolation source: saline water (ENVO:00002010), including
CTCGCCGAACAGCGCAAGCGCGCCCGCTTCAATCGCCTTATCAGGCGACATTTCAGCGGTGGACACATCCGTATTCTGACGGATCACCGCATTCACCTGGTCTTCAATGGCTTTCAGTTCGTCCCGGCTGACAGGCTGGCCATGGCTGAAGTCAAAGCGCAAACGGTCTTCCTCAACAAGCGAGCCTTTCTGCGTCACGTGAGAGCCGAGCACATTACGCAGGGCTGCGTGCAGGAGGTGGGTCGCTGAGTGGTTCGCCTTGATGGCTGCGCGGCGCTCTTTGTTGATTGAAAGATCTGCCGTATCGCCAACCGAAATCTCACCGCCTTTGAGCGTGCCGAGATGAGCAAAAATGCCGCCGCCGCGCTTTTGCGTGTCTGTGACTGTGAACTCAGCGCCACTGGCGAAACGGATCACACCGTGATCGCCGGCCTGACCGCCGGATTCCGCGTAGAAAGGTGTCTGATCAAAGACCAGTTCCAGCTCGCCTGCGCTCGCCTGATCGACGGCCTCGCCCTCGCTCACAATGGCGAGGAGTTCGCCTTTGCCAGCGACGTGGTCATAGCCCGTGAAACGTGTAGGCCCCAGACGACCAAAAAGTTCTGACCAGACTTCCTGGGCGCCAGCATCGCCAGAGCCTTTCCAGTTGGCTTTGCCCGTGGCGCGCTGTGTGGCCATGGCCGCATCAAAACCCTCGGTATCCACCGTGAGACCACGGCCGCGGAGCACGTCCTGGGTGAGGTCGAGCGGGAAGCCGTAGGTGTCATACAGTTTGAATGCCGTATCACCCGGGAGCGCGTCGCCTTCCTTCAGTGCGCCGGTCGCATCATCAAGCAGGGCAAGTCCGCGCCCCAGTGTACGCTGGAAGCGGCCTTCCTCCTGTTCAAGCTGGGCCCGGATCAGGGCTTCAGCGCGTTTCAGTTCTGGGAAGGCATCGCCCATTTCACTGACCAGCGCGCCGGTCAGTTCGTGCATTTTCGGAACTTCAGCACCCAGAAGATGCGAATGGCGCATGGCGCGGCGCATGATACGGCGCAGCACATAGCCGCGGCCTTCATTGGACGGCATAACACCATCGGCCAGAAGGAAAGCTGAGGACCTAAGATGGTCGGCGATCACGCGGAAGGAGGCGAGCTCGTCGCCGCTTGCCTTGCGCTTATAGACGTCTTCCTCAGCCGCAATCAGCGACTTGAAAAGGTCGATGTCGTAATTGTTGTGAACGCCCTGAAGAATGGTGGAAATACGTTCCAGCCCCATACCGGTATCGATACTCGGCTTGGGCAGGGGTTCGCGTGTCCCGTCTTCTTTCTGATTGAACTGCATGAAGACGAGATTCCAGATCTCGATAAACCGGTCGCCGTCTTCTTCAGGCGTGCCTGGCGGGCCACCCCAGATCTCTGGACCGTGATCGTAGAAGATTTCCGAACAGGGTCCGCACGGTCCTGTATCACCCATAGACCAGAAGTTATCTGATGTGGCGATCCGGATGATCTTGTCATCAGAGAAGCCAGCAATTTTCTTCCAGAGGTCAAAGGCCTCGTCATCGTCTGCATAGATTGTGACAAGGAGCTTCTCTTTTGGCAGGCCGAACTCGCCGGTCACCAGATCCCAGGCATTCTTGATGGCTTCTTCCTTGAAATAATCTCCAAAGGAAAAATTGCCCAGCATTTCAAAGAAGGTGTGGTGGCGCGCCGTATACCCCACATTGTCGAGGTCGTTATGCTTGCCGCCAGCGCGCACACATTTCTGCGAGGTCGTCGCACGTGGCGCGAACGGCTTCTCCGCACCGGTAAAAATGTTCTTGAAGGGAACCATGCCCGCATTCACGAACAGGAGCGTCGGATCATTCTCAGGAACCAGCGGAAAGGATGGTTTGACCGTGTGACCACGGTTCTCGAAGAATGAAAGAAATCCCGATCGAATATCCGAAACGCTCGTCATATAGCCCGTGTCCTGAGATCGTAACGCAACTGCGCCCGTTTCCGGGCGCAGAACCAAATCAGGGATATACAGATGACTGACCCATTCGCCAACCTACGATACGGGTCATCGACTATTCGTTGACAGCCGCATCCCCGTCATCATCCTCCTGAACATCCTCTCCGGAGAGCATGACGTCAGCAATCAGACCGGCATGCTTGCGGATGGAATCTTCAATTTCGTGAGCGATGGCGGGATTTTCACGCAGGAACTTTTTGGAATTTTCGCGCCCCTGCCCCAGACGTTCACCGCCATAAGAAAACCAGGAGCCGGACTTCTCAACCACATCAGCTTTTACGCCAAGGTCGAGCAGCTCCCCCATTTTGGAGACGCCCTCACCATAGATGATATCGAAATCAACCTGTCGGAATGGCGGCGCTGTCTTGTTCTTGACCACCTTAACCCGGGTCTGGTTGCCGACGACCTCGTCACGATCCTTGATCTGACCGATGCGGCGAATGTCGAGACGGACAGACGCATAGAATTTCAGCGCATTACCGCCGGATGTTGTTTCCGGGCTTCCGAACATCACACCGATCTTCATGCGGATCTGGTTGATGAAGATCACCATACAGTGTGATTTGGAAATGGAGCCTGTCAGCTTACGAAGCGCCTGGCTCATCAGGCGCGCCTGAAGACCTGGCAGAGAATCGCCCATCTCGCCTTCAAGCTCAGCGCGCGGTGTCAGCGCAGCCACCGAGTCGACGACCAGAACGTCAATTGCGCCAGAGCGGACCAGCGTATCGGTGATTTCGAGCGCCTGCTCGCCCGTATCAGGCTGCGAGACGAGAAGATCATCGAGATCCACACCCAGCTTGCCAGCATAAACAGGATCCAATGCATGCTCAGCGTCGATGAAAGCACAAACACCGCCATTTTTCTGCGCTTCGGCAACAACATGAAGCGCCAGTGTGGTCTTACCAGAGCTCTCAGGACCGTAGATCTCCACAATCCGGCCTTTGGGCAGGCCACCAATGCCGAGCGCGATGTCCAGACCGAGCGAGCCGGTTGAAACGGCTTCAATATCCATGGCCTGATTGTCGCCCAGTCGCATAACCGAGCCTTTACCGAAATTGCGTTCGATCTGACCGAGCGCCGTCTGCAGTGCTTTCTGTTTGTCCACGCCGTTACCTTCTACCAGCCGAAGTGCTGCCTGTGCCATTTGTCTCTCCTGTGTAACCGAGTCTCAGACCGGTCGAAAGTGCGCTCTGCACTGAATTGGAGAGTTTTGTACCACATTTGTTCCATGAGAACAAACCGAAAACATTGCGCCTTTGGCTGTCACAAGATGTGGGGTTCACAGCCAGTAAACCCCACTAGATCAGGCAGCTTCGAGCTCTTCCTTCACGCGTTCCGCAAGACGTGCCATGCGGAACGGCTTGGCCAGGAAGGAGATCGCACGCTCTTCGTCGAGCGTTTTTGTGAGGTCTGATTCTGAATAGCCGGAGATAAACATGACGCGCGCATTGCCGAGATATTCCTTCGCCTTCTTCAGAAGGTTCGGGCCATCAATACCCGGGAGGATGACGTCTGATATCAGAAGGTCGATCTCACCCTGGTGTTCAATGATGAGTTCAAGCGCTTCCTCACCATCAGCAGCAGAGATCACCTGATAGCCGCGGGCTTTAAGTGTCTGAACGGCAATATTGCGGACGCCGTCCTCGTCTTCCACAAGCATGATGAGCCCGCGTCCCGCCAGATCGCGTGGCGCTTTGCTGGCCTTTTCGAGCGGCTTTTCTGGCGCAGTCTCTGCGAGCTCTTTTTCGACTTCTTCGCGTGTGAGCGCCGGGAGATAGATGAAGAAGCTCGTGCCTTCGCCGACTTTACTGGCCGGGCAGATATAGCCGCCGGACTGCTTCACAATACCGTAGACTGTTGCAAGCCCGAGGCCTGTGCCTTTGCCCTGTTCTTTGGTTGTAAAGAAGGGCTCGAAGATATTCTCCATCACTTCAGGCGGCATGCCTGTTCCGTTATCTGAGACCTCAATACAGAGATAATCGCCATCAGCCACAAACTCGAAGCCGCGCTTCACGGCCTCTTCGCCTGTTGCCCGACTGGTAGAAATGGTCAGCACGCCTCCGCCCTTTTCCACCATTGCATCGCGCGCGTTCACAGCGAGGTTGATAATGGCGTTTTCGAGCTGGCCCTTGTCAGCGCGGATCATTGGAAGATCGCGGCCATGGCGTAATTTCAGGCTGACCCGCTCATCAAGGAGCGGACGGATCAGATAGTTCAGCTCATTGAGCACATTGGAGACATTCAGCATTTCGCGCTTGAAGGTCTGCTGACGTGAGAAGGCGAGCAGCATTTTTACGAGCTCAGCAGAACGCGAGAGCGTGTCTGAAATTTGTTGCAGATCGTCAAAGCTCGGATCGCCGACGGGGTGCCGTGCCAGAAGATTGTCGGTAAAGCCCATGACGGCGGTCAGCATGTTATTGAAGTCGTGCGCCACACCGCCGGCCAGCGTACCGACGGCCTGCATTTTTTCAGAATGCACAAGACGGTCTTTCAGCTGGCTTTCTTCCGAAATATCGAGCGTGTAGACGACCAGCGGTCGTCCTCCGCTATCCAGCGTCACATAAACATTCACCGCACGCTTCGGATCGTTCTTCACGCGCACCTGAACCGGACCATCAATCGCGCCCTGCAAGAGCTCGGAAATATCGTCTTTCTCGTTTTCCGGCTTGAAAAGATCGACGAATTTCCCGCCGGGAACCGCGCCGCCTTCGGTGATTTCAACCAGCGTGCGGTTCGTATCAATAATGCAGGCATCAGTAAGTGACTCGCCTTCAAGGCGCGCAATGCCGAATGGCGCATCCTCAAAAAGAGGATCGTGCTCCGCCCGTGGCGGGCGGGAGCTGGAGGCAGCTGTCAGACGATCACCTGAATTCGTTCGAGCACTGGCAGGCGCGAGCACCAGTGAACGGGAGACGGCATCAGCACCGCGCCCTGACCATGTGGTGGCCGTCTGCATCTGTGTTTCAACACCATCACGCGAGCGAAAGTGAAGGCTCATCCAGAGCGGCTGACTGGTTCGCCGGTCTCGCCGAAGCTGTTTAACTGATTCCGGACGCAGCACGTCATCGACCTTCAGGTCGCCCAACTCGTCAGGCAGACCCAGATGCCCTCTCAGCCAGCTATTCATATAGGTGATCTGACCATTCGCACGCGCCACATAGAATCCCAGTGGTGCTTCTTCGATGAACAAAGCGCGAGCATCGGTCGCCCCCATCGCCTCGTGCATTCCCGCAAGCCGGCGGAGGCGCCAGAGGGTTCGCCCCTGCTCCAGAGGGGACACCGTCACTTCGAACTGAACAGGGATATTCTCTGAACCCAGCGCGATGGCGGGTAATACTTCATGTCGCGTTTCGCTGGCCTTGGCCGATCTCGACAGTCTGTAAATCGGCGCGCTCAAACCGGGATTGGCGCCAAACAACCGATCGACAGTGATCGCCCGGTCCGTTTCGGTGACCGCACCGAACTCCTTCATCAGGGCGATATAGGCGGTATTCGCTGTCACCGCGCCACCACCGGCTTCGGTCACAATCACTGCCTCATCCAGCGCATTGATCCATGAAAAAGGCTGCTTGCGGACAGAGGCTGCAGCCTCGGCCACGCCACGAGACGGAAACATGCCCAAACGACGACCAGCCCCCCGCAACGCCCAGACCAGAAACACCATGCCGCCCGAGGCTAGCGCAATCAGCAGAACGGGGCCGGTCTGGCCAACGGCATCAGGACGGACAATCGCAATACAGGCCGCCGCAACAGCGACAAGAAGCGACAACCAAAACAGGGCCTGAAAGACGTCCAGCCCACCTGAGGTCGGTGTGCCCTCCTCTGTCTCCGTAGTGTCGGCTTTCAGATCTGGCTTGAGGTCAGTGGTATCGGTCATTTGGAGATACTCGCTTGGTGATGACTCAGAATGTCACGATTCGGCAGAAGATTCGCAGGCGGCATATCAGCTTGTCCCCTGCGTTTTGCTCTTGGTGCGCATGACGAAGCTGATGATTTTCGCGACCGCTTCATAGTGTTCGCGCGGAATGACTTCATCGAGCTCGATCCGGGCATAAAGAGCGCGAGCGAGCGGCGGGTTTTCGACGAGTGGAATACCGTGCTCTTCGGCAACTTCGCGGATACGCAGGGCGATATCATCCACGCCCTTTGCCACACAAACAGGTGCTGGCGTGTCGTCGTCGAACTTTAGCGCGACAGAGTAGTGGGTCGGATTGGTGATGATCACTGTCGCATCAGGTACGGCAGACATCATGCGCTGCTGAGAGCGTTGATGGCGAAGTTGACGGATTTTTGCCTTCACCTGGGGGTCACCTTCGGACTGTTTATGCTCGTCCTTGATCTCCTGGCGTGACATTTTCATTTTCTGGTCGAACTGCTGTTTCTGGAAGATGTAATCGACCGCAGCGATGATGCCGACAACAACCAGGGTGGCGATTAGCAGACGACCGGCTATTCCCTGAAGCGTCCCGGCGAGAACGAGCAGATCCATCCCGCCCGCCCGCTCGATCAAAGACAGGTTCGGCCAGACGGCATAAGCCAGAGCCGCCGTGATTGCGACAAGCTTCAGGATCGACTTGAAGAGGTTCATCAGACCCTGCGGGCCAAAGATCCGTTTGAAGCCTTCAAGAGGCGACAGTTTGGAAAGCTTCGGCTTGATCTTTTCAGCGGTCCATGCCGGGCGGTTCTGAATGAGATGACCCGCCAGCGCCGACAGGATCAATACGCCAAAGACTATGCCGGCCACAGGGGCAAGGCTCAACAACAGCGCAGCTGTCAGTTGCATAGCGCCGCCATTATCAAGCCTGAACTCGTGCGGATGATCCATCAGGCTGACAAGCGGACGGGCAATCATCCGAAGCAAAGGCCCTGACGCGGCAATCAACATGGCGATGCCCAGCATCATGAACCAGACCGGCACGTCCTGACTTCGGACGGCGTCGCCCTTCTTTCGGGCATCATCCAATCGCTTCTGAGTGGGTTCTTCGGTCTTCTGACTCTTGTCGGTGTCGTCAGCCATCAGCCGCCTCCCCCAGTCTGAAGGAAACGCTCAAAGGCGTTCACCCAGGCGATGAAGCCGGCCCCCATACCAATCATCACAACCACCAGACCGATCATGATCGAACTCGGCAGAGCGATGAAGTAAATCTGGATTTGCGGAATGAGACGCGCAGCGAGGCCCAGCGCCAGGTTGAAAATAAGGCCAAATGCAATGGCTGGGGCGGCGATTTGCAGGCCCAGTCGGAAAGTCTCAACGAACGCGCGAACGCCGTATTCAGCGACGTCGCCAAGGTTAGGATAAACGCCCGGCGGAAACATGGAATAGCTTTCGACCGCGCCTTCAAGCATCCAGCGATGAACGCCGGCAGCCATGACCACAACAATGGCAATCAGAGAGAAAAAAGTACTGAGAATATTGCCCTGGCCCTGCTGCATGGGATCAAACTGCATGGCAGCAGCAAGACCGGTATGCATGGCGGTCACCTGCCCGGCGATCGAGGCCGCAGCCATAAACATGCGGGCCGCAGCGCCTAGCATGAGACCAATCAGTATTTCGCCAATCAAAAGGAATAACGCATCGCCGAGATTGGGCGGCTGTGCCGGAAGGCTGCTTAATAAGCCGGGCGCCAGCGCGAAGGTCGCCAATAAGGCAGCAGACAAGCGAAAGCGCGCCGGAACAGCGCTCTCACCCCAGCCGGGAGCAAGCATAAGCACAGAGCCAATCCGGGCAAACAACAGCCCGCCAGCCCAGACATATGGCAGTAACGGTTCCACCTAACTCCGTCCGAAACGTTTGAGCGGCGCGAAGCTCTGAATGATCAGCCGCATTTCGTTAACCATGGTTGATCGCGATTAACCATTCCGAACAAAAGGTTAACAAATGCCTTAAAATCGGCCGCTCAACCGTAAAGAAAGCAGGAGTCGACGCTTCAAACAGCTATCAGCGAACTACATGCTGGCGATCCGCGCGAATGTGTCCTCTGCGAACATGGCGATCAGACCACCCATCATGGGAAGAAAAATCAGAAGCGCGAGAAAGATGGCGACAATTTTCGGCACGAAAACGAGCGTCATTTCCTGCACCTGTGTCAGGGCCTGGATCAGTGCGATCCCCACACCCACAACCAGACCAACAATCATCGCGGGCCCCGCCATAAGAACGGTCGTCCAGAGGGCATCACGCCCCATATCCAGGGCTTCAAGACCGGTCATGCCATGTGTCTCCACCTTCGTGTTCGGTTAACCAATCTCAATATTTGATTAACAAAAACCTTAAAACTCTAGGCTGTGACGCAAACAAAAAAGCCGGGCTGTTGTAGCCCGGCTTTCTGAAACACAGACACGGTTTCGCTTAGTTAGAATTGGCCGCCGCTGACTCTGTCATATGGCGCATGCTTTCACGGTTGCGCTGCTCGATCTCAGCCCATTCTGCCGCCGTGCCGCAAATTTCATTGTATTTGACCCGTGAGCCCGTGGCGTAATCACGCTTACAGATGATCTCCTCACCAGCCTCGTTCACGCTCGTCTTCGTGCCGATTGTGCTGGACATTGGCCGCTTGGCCTGACCGTCCGCGCGCTGCGTCGCACAGCCCCCGACAAGCGCCGTCACTGCAAACGCAGAAAATGCTATCAACCCGTACTTCATAAAATCCCTCCAGTTGATCGCAAATCTGCCAGAAAGCTGAACCCGGTCAAGACACACGCGGCGACACAACGCCAGGCATCATCTTTAAATATTCGTAATGTGCCCAGAAGGGCCAGTCTTGTCCGTATCGGAGCCAGAAGGGTTTTGCTTTCTTCGGAACCGAGTAAGACTTGAAACAGATTTTCAGACCGTGGAAGGCCATATTCATGCGCTCCTTACTTTTAACCTCAATTGCCGTTATTGCACTCGCTGGTTGCGAGGTTCCCGAGTATCGCAAAACCGAGAACGGCTTTCTCACGCCAACGCCGTCACCAACGAGCATGACCGAAACGCCCGATGGACAGGCGGCAGAAGACAGTGAAACCGCGCGCCTGAATGACTGGTTCGACGAGAAATATGAAGAACAGCTGCTGCTAAGCCCGCTCGGCCTCACCCAACTCGGCCGAAAAGAAAAATACGGCGAAGTGGACGACTTTTCTCAGGAAGCCGCTGAAGATCGTCTGGAATGGCGCCGCGAAAGCGTCAGAGAGATGGAGGAGAAGTTCGATTACGACCTCCTCACGGATGAAGCAAAAATTTCCTACGATCTGTGGAAGCTCATCCTCGAGCGCGCTGAAAATGCCTGGCAATGGCGCGACCATGGGTATGCCTTCGAACAGATGGGCGGCTGGCAATCCACGCCCCCACAGTTCCTGATCGCGTTTCACGCCGTGCATACCGAACAGGACATGGTGGATTATATTTCCCGGATCGAAGGATTTGCAGTCGCCACGAACGAGCTTCTGGAGCAAACGAAAGCTTCTGCAGAAAAGGGCATTCGCCCCCCGGCCTTCGCCTATGAAGGCGCGCTCGATCAGGCGAAGAAAGTCATTACCGGCGCACCTTTCGATGACGGCGAGCCGTCAGCTCTTTGGTCTGACGCAAACAGCAAAATCGACTGGCTGGTCAAAGAGGAGCTCATTTCACAAGAGCGCGCTGAGGAATTGAGAGCGGACGCCTCTGCGGCTCTGACCGGCCCGTTCCAGGAAAGCTATAAAGACGTCATTGCCTTCCTGTCTGAAGATGTTGCGAACACCGACGAGTCGCATGGCGCAGGCGATCTGCCCGATGGCGAAGCCTATTACAACTTCATGCTGCAGCAGTCGACAACGACCGATCTGACAGCGGATGAGATCCATGACATCGGCCTGGCTGAAGTCGCACGGCTCAAAGATGAAATGATTGCCGTTAAAGACGAGTTTGGTTTCGACGGCGATCTGCAGGAATTCTTCGTTTACCTGCGCGACACCAAAGATGATGAGCGCCTCTACTTCCCGAATACGGATGAAGGCCGTCAGGGCTATATCGACGAGGCGACAAAATACATCAACAATATCAAGGAACACCTGCCAGAGTATTTCGGCCTGCTTCCGAAGGCCGACGTCATTG
>CETS01030528.1_pt1 | contig 10064 bp, 13 predicted proteins | sample 356391 | NCBI WGS metagenome assembly CETS01 (sample SAMEA2622673, study PRJEB7988) | marine metagenome | isolation source: saline water (ENVO:00002010), including
AAATATTCTCTCAACTTAGTGTCCGGTCTAATGTAGTAATTCCAAATCTTTAAATATCATTGGAACTCCTGCAATCTATAAAGATAATTATAAGCTTCCGAGCTATTATAGCTTAAATGATATTTTAGTTATTTATGACCGAAATCTTTAGAAACGAGAATATTTTTTTTAGAAATGAAGCCTTCAAAACAGGAAAACCTTTAGCTAAGTTTTCAACCCTTCCAGGAAGAAGCCTCTCTATATCCTTTTTCGAAATTCTCATATAAAGATTTTAATGTCCTAAAATTATTCTCGTAATATGGAGTGTAATTAGCTTCAAGTTTTTCTAAATATTCTTTCAGGCTCGCTTTATCTCTCTCAAAAAATGCTAAAGTTCCTTTATAATACCACCAAAATAGTTCATCATCTTTTTCGGATAGACCATCCATTGATCGATTTAGATAAAAAATTGCTTTTTCATAATCATTTAAATATCCGTAACTCCGAGCAATATGTAGATAATCTAAGTGCTTATTTCTTGTCGAGTCTGATTGCACTTGATATAATAGATAACTAGCCACTTCTAAATACTCTCCGTCTCTATCCATTTGATACCAGGCAGGTTCAGATTTATTTTGTCCAAAGGTTAAAGCAGGAATAACAAAGTATATTATAAGTAAAATATGTTTCATTTTGTTTTTTAATGTATACGATATCCGAAGTTGTTTCTTCGCAATTTAATAAAAAAAGTCAAATCAGGGACATTCACATAGCTTTTAGAAAATATTATATTCGGGGTAGCCTAGCTGCAACATTCTGTCTTCCAATATTTTCCCAGCTCCAGGATTCTGATCGAGTTGTTTTTTTAACCTGTACGCCAATTTAAAATATGAGCGTTAAAAGCCTATGCTTTTTCGTTATCTAACTTGCTTTTCAACAGGTCTTAAACCAAGGATTTTGCCCAACGGTTTGTAGTTTAGTAGACAAGGAGAGTTTCTCTCCGAGCCTCTCCCAGTATTGTACGTGATAGTATCCCATCATCTGGTGTTAGAAAAAGGACAAAAGGTTTATCAACATTATTTTTATTGAGCTCAAAGGTTTTATCTGGTGATAGTATTTGATAACCTTCTACGGTAGAATATGTAGAATGGAATGTAAAAGTAGCAAAGTAAACGGTATCGGTAGGCCAGTTATAAACACTACCTTTAATGGAAGTGTTAGTTGATCTCAATGCTTTCTTAAACGGTGTTTTTGTATTTTGATGATCACATCCAAGCACAAATAACATCAATATTGAAATGCTCAATAAAGAGCTTTTTTTAATTGAAGGAAGGTTGACAGGATCAATATTGTTATAATACAAGAATATTTAAGCGGAAATAATTGATATATTTAGATTAAAAGATCGTGAATCTTTATTTTTTGATAGGTATATAGTTGCCATAGAAAATTACGCCAAGACCTATTATTGAAAATGGAATAGCTCCACTAAATATTGTTGTGGACAACTTTACTTGGAAAAGCAGAAAAAACAATTAGAAGAATAAAACCTGTTCCAAATTTTATAAGCCTCAAATGGCTTTTAGAATTGCGTGTTATTGAAACAATAAAATATGGGAGTAAAATGCAAAGAAAGAATGCACTTATTCTACTATAAATATTTGCACTGTTATAGACCGTCAAGTATATGATAAAAGATGCTATTGATACATTAAAAAAAAGTAGAAATATAGAATTTATCAATTTTTGAATTAAACTACCTGAATTTTCTTTCTCTACTTGGGACTGTAAGTCATTTTGATCTATTTCCAAAGCTTCACAAATCAAATTTATAGTAGCGTTCCTTGGCTCATTTATGTCATTTTCCAGTCTTTGTATGGTTCTTAAATTGACCTTGGCCATGATCGCCAATTCTTCTTGGGAAATACCTTTTTGCTTTCGAACCTCATAAATGATCTTTCCAGTCGATTTCATAATTTTTAATAAATCCAATGTAAAAATATGAAGAATCAATGCGTTATCCAGCGACATTTACTTGACATTCTCTAACATTACTACGGCATTAATGATTACAAAGTTTGTCTTGGGTGTGCTATATAAAACAAAGTTTTCACCCTTTCATTTCAGGAGTTCAGGGCCTTAAACCCCTTAAAGGAATATACAGCAATTTATAAAAATTCTATCTCTTAATCGCGTCATTTAATGCTTATATAACTCTAGACCTATTTCTCCGCGCGAAGAACTATCCCCCTTAAAATTTAGATAGAGTCTACCTCTTTTTAAAATTCCGCAGCCGATATATGAACTTTTCGTATTCTCACTTATTATAATCTCTACATCCTTTACAGGTGTTCCTTGAATATTAATTGAATCTAATTTTATTTTATATTGAATGTCACTCCCCCCAAGTTTATTCGCTCCGCCACTATCTACAGATCTAGGGATAAGTTTATATTTTTCAATTAAATAGGCGCCCAATTTGCTACCAGCAGGTATCATCATATCATTTCCAGCACCGAGGTCTACAATTACTTTTTGTTCGTTCTGATCAATACTTATAGTTAACCATGGGAATTCTGTATTCCTGTCGAATTGGTTACTTATTAAAGTGTTTAATAATTGATAAGGTTGTGTATTGTAGCATATTTCATTATTTCTAAAGTCAAATTTCCAGTTCAAGTCATTGAAAAAATCAAGGCCAAGTATGCCAACTTCAAAACTATTAAAAGCCTTATTGGGGCGTATGTAAAAATTAGATGCAGAAAAAGTATTCGAAATAGATATAGTATCCATCAGCCTCAATCGAACTTTACTGCGCTTATTATTCACATCTATTGTGGAATGTCTATATGGAGTTTTTTTTAATTTCCATTTCTTTACGACCCAGTCGCTTGGTAATTGAGAAAAATGACAATACGTATCAATGATCATAAGAAAACTTTCGTTGTTGTAAGAGGCTTCTAAAAGCAGTCTGCCAGATTTCTCATGGTAAGGGATACAACCGGACTGGTCTTTAGGCTTAATTTCCATTTCTTGCCCGCTAACATTTGTTAGGCAACATATTGTAAAAAGCAGATTCATAATTAATATATGAATGCCCTGATATTTAGTGATTAAGGATATAACTTTCATTCAGATGATGTCTATTTTCTTTAATTGCATTTATTGGTTTAGAAAGTTTGTATAAAAGTCTGGCATTAGGGTAGCACTTACTTTCTTACATAAAATTTAAATTCATCTCTACCTAATAGTCCGTTTCCGTCAATTCCTTCGATTATTCCCCAATAATGACTACTTATGCTGGAACAATAGAACTCTATTTCTGCCTTACCATTTTTATCCGTTACAACATCAGGTTTCCAATAAAGGGTATTGCGATAATCTGGAAAATCATCATGCAATTCTTTTTTATCATAAACAGGACTGTAAAATTCCTTTTTAGGATAATAGCTTTTGGTCCGAGCTAAATTGTATTTTTTTAATAATTCTTCCTCAGTAAATTCAAGATAATGATATGTTATATATTGACGTCCTTTTATTGTATAGGCTGTTCTTTCACTATTCCATTGGAAACCTATGTATTGTCCGTAAGCTTCTACCTCGACAGGTTTGGTATTTTTATCAGAAAACTCATGAACTTCACAATTTAAAAAACCACTTTCACACTCATAATCATTATTGATATTCAATTTTGCCAGACTGTCCAACGAACCCATATATTTATCTCTAAAAATCTGTTTTTTTACCGGTTAACACCACTTCTTCCAATAAGTTTACATTATCGGACGCTACATATAATCGTTCTGGACTAATAGCTGTTTTTTCTTTGGGCTCCGACAAAGGTAGCTAATATTTTGATCGGTTATAAGTTTATTAAGAGGTTCAAAAGAAGGATCAACAATGCCAATGCCAAGCTCCTTGATATTGGTTAGCAATTTTAAATACATATAGCCTCTTTTCTCCTGCTGTAGATACTGGGGTAATATTACGAATTGTCCAAGGCTATCTACTTCAAGGAGAGTTTTGCCTGATTCTGAATTGCCAGCAAAAGACATTACGTACTGCTCTCCTAAATTTACCTGTGTTTTTCGCTTCTTGAGGTATATCCTACCAATGAGCGTATCAGTGATATAAGGTTGTTTTTCTACAGTTTCTTCTTTAAGATTGTTTTCCTGCCATTCATATTTCCGCCATCCCTGTGTAAGCATCAGCAGGTCTAATGACTCCTTACGACCAGGCTGTTCTGGATTGAAAGAATATTCAGGATCATAGATTATTCCCCTTAAGACTGTGGACAAAAAGAAATGACCTTCTATGGTCTTTGAATCTTCAGGGTCATCATATATTTTATCGTAAACGCTTGCTCCCAAGTGTGCTAAAACTGGATTTCCTTCGTCATCCGTAACTTTAATTTTAATTTTCACCTTTTCCTTTGTAAAGTATATTTCTTTATCCGCAATTGCTTTGATATATAATTTCTGGTCATGATTTACAAAAAGCAAACGCTCGGTTACTGGGACTAGCTCATGATTAAACAGGGTGATTTCGGCTATGCCCCTCGGGAAATTTTTAACAGGGATCTTGATAAGCTTTTCATGGTTTAAACTAATTGCTACCAATGCATACACTACACCTCTAATTTGAATCCTTAAGTACATATATTTGCCGGGGCAGGTAGAGACTCTGCATGGCCTTTAAAACAAGTGTGTCCTAAGAGTTTGACAACAATTGTAAAACTTGTCCTTTCGATTTAATTTCCTGTAATATGTATTTTTTGGAACTCCCTTCTAATTCGATATGGTATTCCTTTTTGGAATCAGGAATAAAATAAAAACTTCCCATACCGGCATGCAAACTTTTAAACTCTATTAGGGTTTTGTTATTTTCAAATAAAGTACCGGAAACCTCCTGGGGATTTCTATATTTATCAACCGCCTTAAAGGCTAACTTATTTTTCAAACCCGACACTAAATGCCCTCCTTCCGGCATCAGGCTGAAATCTAATTCCTTTTGTTTCAATTGCGGTGGATCAGTAGTGATCTCCTTCTGTAGTGAAGAAATGTTCTGAATAATTTTGACTTTTCTTACCGATTTGATGACTTCTTCGTCTTTGTTAATGGAATTTGGGGTTTGAGCTACCAAGAAATAATGTCCGGGAGAGAGCGAATCCGGAATATAAAGGTGACCCTCATTTAATTTTTCTGCTAATATTTTGGGAATAGAATTGCTAGTCTGACAATAAGCACTGGTAAGTAAAATCACAAAAGACAAAAAGAACCATATTTTATTTACTTTAATTTGATGTTTCATATCATAAACTTTCACCAGTTGGCTTTAGTCGTTTATAGAGCAATACTAGGAATTTTTAAAGTTCCCCAAGCAGGTTAAACATTATATATAATTTTATTCCCGGGTAATAATCGTCTAAAATTCACTGGTATAATATATTTCTTAAAAATTTTCCTTTAGGCGCCGAATGACTGTCCTGGCTATTTCCTCTCTTTGGGCATTCACAAAGAACCATCGGCCCGAATAATCCTGAAATTCTTTTTCTAATGAAGGTATATCACTTTCAATTTTTTCATGATCTTTATCCTTAGTAATACCCAAGTCCCGCCATTCCTGAGGATCATACTGGATATAAGGATTTCCATCGTAATTATTTAAGCTCCAGTATTCATTTTCATTTAATGAAAATTTTTGAAATTTCTGAACCAATATCTCCAGGTCGTTTTGGTACAACAGATTTTGATTCTCATAATGAGCATTGATTGAAGAAACAAAAGGAGTATTTTCAAAATAATTAAACGCAATCCTCACTTTTGCAGTCAATAGTTTATGGAATGCCCTGCTCCAGTATTTATTTGTTGTACATTCAATTTTAAAGATCTCTTTGCTCTCTTTAAAAATATGTATGGTACCTTCTGCTATATCCCCTTTAAAGCGAATACTGTATACTATATTATTATTGAAAAGATAAGTTGAATCAATTTTGTAACTGTAACCTCTATAATGTTTTTCTGAAAGTAACCCGTATAATTCAATATATCGAAAAATATTTAAATTCGCTCCTCCTGATGGGGCAGGCAATTCATAAGGAAGGCTTTTATATTGTTTCCATTCGGAATTAGAAACGTAAGCTTTGGTATTTTCACAGAAGAACTTGTAATTTGACAGTAATGTAGCATCCTTCATCGTTCCTGCATAGATGGAATAACCAATGCTCTCCATGTACATAATATATTCATGATCCTTTTTAGCTTTTTCCCGGTAATGTGCAATGGCAATATGAGGTTGCTCTCTTCGATTTTTATTATAACTCTTAACGGTTTCTTTAATTAATTGTTTTAAGTTGATATTTTCGGTGTTTATAACAACTTCATTAAGCTCAAAGGCATCTTGAATGAGCTCAAATTCCTTTAATTTCATACTTTCTGCCACAGTTAATTTTATAGGCTTATAGCCCATATAAGTAATGGAGATACTATCAGAAAGTTTTGTATCAAAGAGAGGAAAGGTAAAATTTCCGTTTTCATCAGTGGTAGTCCCTAGAGATTTATCTGAAAAAATAATTGAAGCATAGACTAAAGGTGTTTTGGTTTCTTTATCAATGATCCTACCTTCAATAATAAATTTCTCTTGAGCTATTACATGAATACTGAATAGAGCTATTACTATTAAAAATATGCATCTTTTCATGTGTCTTTATTAAAGTCCGGAATTAAAAAGTACTTGAAAATGAGAATAGGTTTTATCATAACCTAAATAGAGTTGTGTAATTAGATGTCTATATAATATTATTTCAACATTTTTATTTTTCTGCTTATCGTAGCCTTTAAAGATGAATTGATCAGAAAGAATTTTTGCCCTTCCGGAATATCGATGCACAGGAGGAGAAAACATAATATGTGAAATTACCCAATCCGACCAATTTCTTTTCTTTAAATCAGAATCATAAATGAATAAAAGATTTTCGATAGTCATTTGAGATATTTGATGAGTAAAGTAATTTACGGTCTGAATTTAGTAAATTCTTGTCTAACCTCTGTATTCATTTGAGAGATATAATCAAAAAAAGGCACAGCAAGAGGACAACACGCACAGCGATGTTGTTATTTTTTATTTTATTGATTATCATTTTTTTTATACGTTCAACTCAAAATGTTTTCATGGATTTTTGCTGCAAACCCTCTGGGAAGCCCTATAAACAGGCAATTATTTACAGCAAAAATTAGTAAAAAATGAAATTGTAGGTATCTATTGAACAATCCTCACCATATTTCCTTTCACTACGCTACAGTCAAAACGGTTCGTCGAAATGGTCTTGAACATAAGCCAAAAGCAAACAAAAATAGTAATAGATTGAAGCGGAAAATTTGCTTTTGACTTACGTTCGCTTTACCTAGATTGTGCATGCAATATCTTTACAACAAATATTTATTCTAAGGCTGTTTAAAGTTTAGATTTGATAATTTTGTCATATTCGTTTTAACGCTTTAATATCTGTTATGGAAGATTTTGAAAAATACCTTTATGATATTGTAAAACTCTCAGATAGTTCTGTACGCCGAATATTAAGCTTTGTAGTTTGTAAGGAAATTAAAAAAAAGGAATTTTTAATCAGACCTGGTAAAGTAGGAAACTTCATCGCTTTTGTAAATAGCGGAGTCCTTAGGTACTTTATCGGAAAAGATGGATCTGAATACAATATAGACTTTCATTTAAAATTCACTTTCGCTAGTGCTTATTCTAGTTTTTTAACAGGAAAGCCAGCTATAGGCTTTTTACAGGCGCTTGAAGATAGCCAATTACTGATTTTAGGTAAAGAAAGTTATAATGAACTTCTTGCTGAAAATATTGAAGCTTATAAATTTGCTAAATTTATTAGTGATGATTACTTCCTTAGAAAATGTAAACGTCAAACCTCTCTTTTAATGGATTCTGCAAAGGACAGGTATTCGCTTTTACTTGAAACTTATCCTGGTATAGAACAAAAGGTACCCCAATATCAAATAGCTTCTTATTTGGGAATCAAACCGGAATCGTTAAGTAGGATCAAATCCTTAACATAGGTCAATGAAAAAATTCTAATGATGTTGGATTTTTGAACCGTTAAAAATTTAAATTATGGTTCGAAAAAAAATATCAATTCCTTTTATATGGTTAGTTACTGTTATTGGGAGCGCTCAATCGCTACCATCTACTCAATATTTGAATGTAGACAATGAAAAGATAGCGTATATAGAACAAGGAGAAGGGGAAATTATATTATTATTACATGGATGGCCACAGACATCGTATACTTGGAGAAAAGTCATTCCAATACTTTCCAAAAAATATAGAGTAATCGCTTTGGACTTACCTGGTCTTGGTTATAGTGATCCTACAACAAATTATGATAGTAAATTTATAGCCAATAAGATTCACCACTTTCTAACTAAGATGGAGATTAATTCCTTTCACTTGGTTGGGCATGATATTGGAGCGTGGATAGCCACTACCTATAGTTTATTATATGAGAAAAATTTGAAAACTCTTTGCTTAGTTGATGCGGGAATTCCTGGCTTCATTGGTTCAGATTTATTTAGCCCTGAGAATGCTGATAAAATTTGGCAATTCTACTTTAATCAAATTGAAGATCTTCCAGAATTTTTAATCCATGGAAAAGAAAAAGCATACCTGAAATGGTTTTTTGAAAATAAATCTTTTGTAAAATCAGCTATTAATTCAAATGATCTTAAAATTTATACTGATGCGTACAAGGGAAAAGAAAAGCTAAAAATTGGATTTAATTATTACAGGGCATTTTTTGAAAGTAGTACTCAAAATAAAAAACTTCTAAGGAAGCTAAGTATTCCAGTCTTAGCAATAGGTGGTAAACAGGCAGTTGGTATGAGCTTAGGAAATTCAATAAAAAAAATAACCAATAACCTAACAAACATTTCTATTGATTCTTGCGGGCACTATATCCCGGAAGAAAAGCCAGATATTCTTTCTTATTATCTTATGAAAACTATAGAGGGTGTTCAAAAATAAATCATTTATAATTTAAAAAAATATGGAAAATCAAAATTTGACTTGGAATGATTTTACAAAGGTCGAGATGCGTGTAGGTACCATCATATCAGCTGAAGACTTTAAAAAAGTAAAAAAGCCTGCATATCAAATGATAATTGATTTTGGAGCTTTTGGAACAAGATAAACTTCAGCTCAAATCACTAAATTATATGACTCCAATGAAATCTTAGGGATGCAGGTAATTACCGTTATTAATTTTCCACCAAAACAGATTGCCAATATAATGAGCCAGTGCCTTGTTCTAGGTATTTTAGGAGAAAACGATACCGTTACCTTATTAAAGCCAGATAAAAAAGTTGAAAATGGTAGCCTAATTCAATAAAGAAATTATTTATCTGTTTCTAAAAAAAATCTATAAACTTACTTTCAATTTTACAGCCTTATCTTTTTCTCAAAAGAACAGGATTTAGCATTAGCGGGCGCATAAACCGGTAAGCTACGCTTTCCTATTTATAGCCCTTTTCCTAATCCTAAATCCTGTAGAAGTATCTATACCAAAAAGGTAATGTGACGGCTCTAAGAAGTAAATGGCCTATTTCATTTGATCTTTAGTAGTACTTCAATGAAACTAAAAAGGCAAATGCTCTGGATAAAAAAAGTAAATAAGTTTTATGAATATATTTTCCATAGAATGGAAATGTTAATACCTAGTAATAGGTATTTCAACTTTTTACAGTCTGTTATAAATTCCAAATTCATTAAAAATTTAATTTAAAAATTACTTTATGTTATTATTTAAAAGACTGTTAATTCTGTTAAGTCTATTTATCATTAACTATTGTTTCTCTCAATCAGTGTCTACAACCTCTTTAAACTCATATTTAAAGAACTATAAATTCCATGAAGTAATAGATGTTAAATCCTCAAATGATACTTTAACTATTTTCGGTTACGACAAAAACGATGTTTTAAATCTAAGAAAGATAAAATTAAATCGTTACCAAGTATTTAGTATTACGTTGAGGTTGTAATTTGAAGTCTGTCTGAGAAATTTTATATTAAAACTC
>CETS01161762.1_pt1 | contig 10048 bp, 14 predicted proteins | sample 356391 | NCBI WGS metagenome assembly CETS01 (sample SAMEA2622673, study PRJEB7988) | marine metagenome | isolation source: saline water (ENVO:00002010), including
CTTTTAAAAGGACTTACGACCTGAGGTAAAAAGGGTAGGCTGCTTAATATAATAATGAGCCATACAATAACAATGGTCATTTTATGACGATAAATAGCCTCTCCAAATCGAAAGAAATAAGCAGACTCTTGCATTCCTTGCCCTAAAATAACTGTTCTTATTGTGTTATTATATATCAATAAGTTAAATATATCTGATTAATAGCTTATTAAAGAACAATTAAAAGGACCATTTAACACATTACTTAACCAAATTGTAATCGCACCTCAATAAGTATGCCCAAAACTTTATCTTGCGTAGTTAATTGAGTAAGTTGCTGGTGGTTAGTCGAAAGATTTTGGCGGATAAATGCGTTTGCATCATCAATGAATATTTTATCCAATACTATTTTTTGTTCATCTGCCAAAAAGACCAAACCATATTCTTTGTCTTTTAGAGGCTTTGTAGCATCAAATACTAAAATTGAATTTTCGGGAAAAGTTGGTGCAAGAGTATCAAAATCAATTTGAACTGCAAAAGAATGCTCACCTACTGCATGATTGATAATAAGTTCAGGAAAATCAGCCAGTGAAAAAGGCGCATTTAAAATATCTTGCCATCGAATAAGTGGCACAGTGTGAATATTCCAATGCGCTTTGATGGTGGTTGGAAGTAGATTAGCCAAAGGCTCCTCACCGCATAATTGCGCCAAAGTGACGTTAAAAAAGGCCGCTAATTGTGTTAAAACCCGCGTTCGCGGTTTTAGTGTATTACCTGCTATTAAATGATGTAACGTTGGCTGAGGAATGTTGGTCTCTTGAGCTAATTTAGTGATGGTTAAACCATCATGTTGCTTGATAAGTTTATTTAAATTGCTGTGCAATGTCGTTTGAATCATGAATACCCTCACTAATATGAATAAATTATTCAAATATTTGTTGACTTAGTTTAAATATTATATTTAAATGAATAAAAAATTCAATATATTTTAAGAGGAGATTGATATGACAGAAAAACGAGCATTAGCTTATGAATTAGCCGAAGTGCTAACGTTACATGATTTACATGATTTTGTGGGGGGATTAATGAAAGTTTCACAACATCCTAGCGCGGGTGGGCATGCAAGCTCAGGGTCAGGGGGGGGTGTTTATGTTGATATGACATGGGATTTTTAAGAGATATCATACATGAAATTTTTATTCGGTACTGAGCCAGATGACACCCACGCACTGGTAGTAAAATTAGCTTTAGAAGCAGCAGGTCATCAGGTTTATAATTTATTTACGGCAGACTTTCCATCTTATCAATCGCATTCATTGGCGGTTGATGAGCATGGCTGGCAGTGGTGTAGTCAAGATGATAAACATCAGGCGTACCCTAATGATTTTGAGGCAATTTGGTGGCGACGAGCGCGCAAACCGTTTATAGCAAAAGATAGTGTACATCCTGATGATTATCTTTTTTTACTAAAAGAAAGCCATCTTTTTTACGAGTCATTGGTGCATTTATTATCAGAAAAATCCTGGTGGATAAATCCTAAAAAAGCGGCAGATCGCGCTAATTCTAAATTATTACAATTAAAATTAGCCGCATCATGTGGCTTGAGTATACCTATTACGCTTTGCTCGAATGATGCAACTAGAATTCAGCATTTTGTAACCCATCATGCTAAGGAAAAAATTATCTACAAACCGCTTTGTACTTATTTTTGGCCAGAGCAACAAACGATAAAAGCGGTATATACTGCGCCAATTACCATACATTCACTACCTGATAAAACTACATTAGCCTTATCAGCAGGTCTATTTCAAGTAGAAATACCCAAAGCATATGAATTACGTATCACCTGTTTTGGTGACCATTTGGTTGCAACAAAATTATATTCACAAGCCCATGCTTTAGGGCAAATGGATTGGCGACGTATTCCTTTTAAAGAAATGGCCATTGAACCTTATGTGCTGCCCTTAGCAATACAAAACAAAATCAGAATTTTTATGCGACAACTGGGTATTGTTTTTGGTTGTTTTGATTTTATTAAAACGCCAGAAGGTGAGTATGTGTTTTTAGAAGTTAACGAACAGGGGCAGTTTTTATGGATAGATGAGTATAACCCTGAATTTAAATTGCTTGATACTTTTGTACAATTTATACAACAAACATCACGCAATTTTATATACCAACCAACCAATAATGCTCATAGGCTGTCCATGTATGACAGGCAAACAGCGCTTTTGTATGAGCAAAATATGCAACAACATGTTCATTTAAATCAACTGAAATATAAGGATACACCATGAAAATTTGTTTATTATTAATGTTTAATTTGGCATTAAGTCATATATGTTGGGCTAAAACGCCTTATGATTATCATGACTATGTCGATGTATACGGTGCGCCTCCGGCTATTGCGCAACAAATTATTGCACAATATGGCCAGCAAATTGATCAATTAGGCAAAGAGGTTATAGCAATTAGCAAAAACAAATCAACAGATGAAGAAAAATTTAATCATTACATACAAAATAAATTAAATTTGCTGGCAACGATTAAAAAGAAATATGGCTTTTTGTATGCTGATATTAATACATCTATATTTAATGACCCAGATAAAATTTTTAACACACTCGATGTGGTGCAAAAAAAAGATAAAAATCGCATGAAATTTGTGCATAAAAGACCTGTGCCAAGAGCTCAACCTATGCGCACTACTCGCTCTTTTGATGTGGTTGACAAAATGACTGAACACAAAGAGCTGGTACTTGAAGCAATGTTTACAGGAGATAAAGCTATGCTTAAAAAAAGCAACTGTCCGGTATATCATTGTTTGTCAAATTTTGAGCATCCTAAGCTCAAGCCTTATTTAGCTATATTTAACCAAGCAGCCGTACAGCACAAAAACCTCATCAAACATACCATCCAGCAGGATGACGATCCGGTAAGACGTGAAGCAGCGGTATTATTGACAAGCCATATGACTAAACCGCATGACATTATAAAGTTAGTAATGCCTGCTGTTTATGATGAAAACGAAGAAACACGTAATTCCGCCATGCTTGTTATCGCCGATACAATGAAAAAAGCGAAATATTACGATGTAAATTTAAAACCATTTATTGATTATCTAGATTCATCTTCAACCAGTGATAGAAATAAAGCTTTATATGTGCTTTCTATTGCGGCTGAGTCGGATAAAAATAAAGCAATTCTAGCCCAACGCGCTAAATCTCAGTTAATTAAATTATTAAAACTAAAACAGCCGGATAATCATAATTTTGCCTATACCGTTTTGAAAAAAATTAGTCATCAAAGCATTGGTGAGCATGATTTTGCCGCCTGGCAACAGTGGCACTATCAGCCTCATACCAAGTCAAAAGCTTAAGAAATATCTATATTATTATTCAGTTTTGGTGGTTCGAGACATCAAGTTTGTAAGGATTTGCTGCAAGGAAGCGCCCTCAAATAATAGTGCGGCTACCTCGCGGCAGATAGGCATGTCAATATTATATTGGGTTGCAAGGGCGCATACTTGTTTGGCATTATGTATGCCTTCTATCACTTGTGAAATAGATTGTTTAGCAACGTCTGCTAAAACGCCCTGACCAAGTTGTAAACCAAAACGGCGATTGCGTGATTGATTATCTGTACAGGTTAATACCAAATCACCCAAGCCAGCTAAGCCTGAAAAAGTCTCATCTGTAGCGCCCAGAGCAATACCTAAACGGCGCATTTCAGCTAAACCTCGCGTAATTAAAGCGGCTTTAGCATTTGCACCAAAATTTAAACCATCACTGATACCACAGGCAATAGCGAGCACATTTTTAACGGCCCCGGCAAGCTGGACACCGATCAAATCTTGGCTGGTATAGACACGAAAATGACCTTGATGCAAAAAATGTTGTAGTTTGTGGGCAAAAGAAAGTTGATTGCTGGCAAGTGTTAGGGCTGTAGGCAAGAAACACGCTACTTCCGCAGCAAATGAGGGACCTGAAATAATTGCCATCGGATAATCATAACCCCATTTATGGGCAACAATATCACTTAAAAATTGATGTGTTTGTGGTTCAAGCCCTTTGGTTAACCATGCAAGGCCTGCACAAGGCGGGTAATCAATGCGCTCTAGCACACTAGTAAAAGCATGAGATGGCACAGCCATAATAACAATTGAAGCGTGATTTAAACATCGAGCTAAATCATGAGTAACCTCAAGTGCACTTGGCAGCATAATATCAGGCAGGTAACGCTTATTTACCCGTGTATGCTGAATTTTTTTAGCTTCTTGTGCATTATGGGTCCATAACAATACAGGTGTTTTATGATGAGCCAAATGAATGGCAACGGCTGTTCCCCATGAGCCGGCCCCTAATATAGCAATCGACATACTTTTTCCTCTAAATGGATGGTTTAGGGCATATGAACGCGCCCTAAACCAATGACATCAGTGAGTCAAAGTTTCTTCTTCAGATTGCGCGACTTTTTGTTTCTCTGCGAGTTGTTGATTATACAATGCATCAAAATTCACTGGCGCTAAAACAAGTTGTGGGAAGCTACCACGAATAACCTCAGCGGTTATGGCTTCACGTGCATAAGGATATAATATGCTTGGGCAAAAACTTCCTAAAAGATGGTCAAGCTGCGTGGCTGGAGCGTTTTGAATGGTAAAAATACCCGCTTGTTTAATTTCACATAAAAATGCCACAGCCTGTTGATTTTTAACGGTAGCAGTCACATGTAGCACTACTTCATACACATTTTTTTCAATCATGTTATGGGTAGTATTAATATCCAGTGCCAATTCAGGTTGCCACTGCTGTTGAAAAGCTGCGGGTGTGTTAGGTGCTTCATAGGATAAATCCTTGACATATAAACGCTGAATCATAAATTGCGTATCAGGATTTGCATCAGTGGGCGTGTTATCCGTCATATCTTATTATTCCTCTGTTAGTCTTAATGTGTCTAATTTACCGGACGCTTCAAGAGCATATAAATCGTCGCAGCCACCAATGGCTTTTCCGTTGATAAAGATTTGCGGAACTGTGTGCCGCTGACTTTTTGATATCATCTCTTCGCGCTTTTGAGGGTCATTATCAACGCGAATCTCGTCAAATGCAATATTCTTATGATTGAGTAATTGTCTGGCACGTTCACAATAAGGACAATATTCGGTGGTATACATTATGACATGAGGCATGAGGTTAATTTCCTTTGATAATGGGTAAGTTTGCTTGCTGCCAAGCACTCATACCGCCGGCCAACACATAAATATTTTCAAAATTTTGCTGACGCAGCAGGTGGGCTTGAGTTTTTGCAGTTTGTCCTTGGGCGCACACTAAAATAATTTTATGTGCTTTGTATTTGGATATACGAGTTAATAATTTATCGCTTGTAAGGTTATGCGCTTGCAAAATATGACCCGCTTTAAAAGCCAAAGGTTCGCGTAAATCGATAACCACCGCTTTTTCTTGGTTCATCAAAGTGACAGCTTGTTGAGGACTAATCTCAGTGGCTTTATTCTTTTGGGCTAATTTTTCTTGAATAAATATTAGCCCCAATACGCCGATTAATGCTGCAAACAATGCTAGATGGTTGCCAATAAACTCAACTAATTGATCCATTTATAACCTTTATAGTAATTACTTTAGCAAGATTATCCTTAGATTAATTCGATAACGCAAGTAACTCTTTAGAATAATTGCCTAATACTGCTTGTAGCGGATGACCGACAGAAGCAGAAGTTGGGTTGATATGCAATAAAGTTGTCAAAGTTATGGCGATATCTGTTGTTTTAACAGGTAGAGCACAGTGTTGATTATTAAAAGACGGATGACTAAAAATAAGCGGCACAAAAGCATCATAATTCCACGGGCTACCATGATTAACGCGATTATTCATTGGGTAAGGTGTTTGATAAGGTGGCATCACTAAATAAATATCGCCGGTACGATAAGGGAAAAACATACGGTTGACTTTGGTTTCAAGCCAAGTGTGGTACGTGTTGGTTTTGGCCATATTAAAAGCAGCAAAGATAGTCGACTGTTCGGTCAAAAATTGACACAAAGCATCGGTGATTTGTGTTAAAGAATAGCGTGATTGCTTATTTAGTAGAGCATGATTGATATATACAAAAGGCTCGTGAATAGTGATTAAGTTTTTGGTAGGTAGATGAAATTTTTGTTTTAAAAAAGCTTGTGATTTTGTTGTTAATTGAGCGATATCAAGCGATGGTGCTTGTGGCATATGATGTTGCGCAAGGTAAAGATGACTATCTTTAATGCCGTGATCGGCAGTTAGAATTATCAGAGTATTATCTAAGCCTACTTGTTGGTTAATCGCTCTTAACAGGCGAGCAATGGTTTTATCAAGTCGCCTCAAATTATCTTCAGCTTCTAGACTATTAGGGCCAAATTGATGGCCGATGGCATCAACCGTTGAAAAACTAATAGCCAGATAATCTGTTTGATTCTTTTGCTGACCCAAATGCTCGTGAGCAAGTAAATCAATGGCAAAATTGGCAGTTATTTCATCTGCATCAGGCATCATTGAAAAATACTTATAATAACGTGGGTCATAAGGCGTGGCTTTATGCGGAAAATCAAAACCAAAAGCAGGAAAACGATGATGAATTTTTGGTGCCTGCTGGTAAAAATAGTTTGATATAGGTAGGCTAAGTGTCCAATGCAAGTAGGGCATATGGAGATGATGCATATTCCAATTATCCACCCATTGGGGGTACGTATGATAATAAAAAGTGCTACTAACAAAACCACCATTTAGTTTATCAAACCACAATGCTTTGCCTGCATGACCGGCAAGCGTAATGGCTGCACGATCTTTGAGTGATACTGCAAAAGCGCGTCCTTTTTGCGCTAAGACCAGTTCATCACTAAATGTTGAGACAGCTAAATAACGTGGCGAGCGTCCTGCAAGTTTTTTTGTAGTTTGAAGTGTGGGTAAAATCGCAAACTTATGGTCGGCTACGCAGTAAGTAAGCGCTTTTTTTTGACGATCATACCAACGATTAGCAATGATGCCGTGATAGGCAGGATAGCTTCCTGTGGCAATGGTTGCATGCCCTGTACAGGTGACGGTATTAGCGTGTGGGTGCCTGGCATTATCGAAACTTATGCCGTGCGTTATTAGATAATTAAAACCCTGGGCATCAAAATGCGTTTGATAGCGAGATATAAAATCACCACGCAATTGATCAATGACCAATTGCACGATTAATTTGGGTGGAGGCAAGCTAGCATTGACGGTTGTGATAACTAAAAAACTAAATATTGTCCATAAAAAACGCATTATATCTAAAACCAGGATAATAAAAAATCATCATAATATAGCAATGAGATTTTAGAATGTCGAAAGATTGTTTGAATCAAAGCCATTAGATACTAAAAAATAGTACGCTGCATCCCAAGCGCGCCTAGATGAGCCGGCATCATAATAGAAATCCAGTGCTTTATCACAGACAAGGGGGTTAGAAAATCCATGTTTAGCAAGACCAAATTGCTGAATTTGGTAGTCAACTTTTTTATCCGCCATCTCTTTTGCAAACGCACGAACCTGTTGTGGTGGCACCAAACAATCTTGGTAGCCATGCAGGATAAGAATTTTGGTATTAAGCGTTAAGCTATCATTAAAAGGTGGAGGCGTTAAGATGCCATGAATACTTATCACACTTTGTAATACAGCATGGCTGCGTGCTAAATCCAATACACACATGCCGCCAAAACAAAAACCCATAGCTGCTATTAAATGCGCATTCACTAAGTTTAAATTTTGTAAGGTTTGAAAAGCGCTAGTTATCCGTTTTAACAAAAGGCGGCGGTCTTCTTTGAAAGGGCGAATAAGTGCTTGGCGTGCAGCAGTATCAAACCCTAATTGCGCTTGACCATACATATCAAGCGCAAAACCAACAAAACCAAGTTTGGCCATATATTTAGCTATGTTGCAAATCTGTAAGCCGCGCCCATGCCAATCATGCGCCAACAATACAGCTGGCCGAGGAGTATGCCACTGATCATCATAAGCCATAAAGCCATGACATAGTGTTTCATCATCTTGATAGGGAATTTCTTGGGTCTTTATCATGTACTTCAGCCTTTTAACATACGCTTTAAGATAGTATCTCGATTAAAAAAATGATGTTTAAGGGCGGCAAGCGTATGCACACTTATTAAAAAAAGCAAACCATACGCCAACCAATGATGGCAAGCTCGAAAAAAATGACGATAAAAAGAATTAGTTTCTACTAAAGAAGGCACGGTGAAAGTATTAAAAAATAAAAGGGGTCGACCAGCACTAGAAGTCATAAGCCAGCCGCTTAAAGGCATGCATAACGTTCCCAGATAAAGTAACCAATGCATAAGCTTTGCCGATAATTTCTCCCATAAGGGCAAGCTTGCTAAACTTGGAATGACGGAGACTAAGCGCCATAAAAGGCGACATACCGTGAGTGTTAAAACCAAAATTCCGATTGATTTATGAAAACCGACAATCTGGGTTTTAAATAAACTTTGCGGCAAATTATGCATGTAAAACCCAACGCTTAATAAACCAATCACTAAAAAGGCAATAAACCAATGAAATAAGATGGCAATCAACCCAAAGCTTTGTTTCGTATTATAAATATTCATATCAGTTTAATCCTTTAAATTTTTACCCAACAATTTCATGTTATTACAATTTACTTTAAAAGTATTTTACAAACTCTTTTAAAACAGACTACTATGTAAACCCAATTATTTCTTACAGGAGTAGGTTATGTTAGAATGGGCGTTAGTTTTTTTAGTGATTGCGATAGTTGCTGCAGCATTTGGGTTTAGAGGGGTCGCCTCTACCGCAACTAATATTGCGCGCGTATTGTTTTTCTTATTTTTAGTCGTTTTCTTAGTGTTATTGGTCATGAGCTTATTTGGTCATGGTACACCACCCACTGCGGCAATTACCGGTTAAAAATAGCTAAAAGGAAAGCGTTAGTGCTTTCCTTTTATACCGCATGCGGTTGAATCCATCCGAAACTAAAAGCCACAAATAAAAAAATAAATAACATCAAAGATAGACCAATACGCCAGGTTAATGCTTTAAGGGTTCGATTTGTATGTCCTTTGTCTTTCACTAAAAAGAGCAAACCGCTGGCAAGTATGCCGATTATCATGAACATCACTGTGATAACAATTAACTTGGTAAGCATAAAAAATACAGGTAGAAAGTAAGAAAAATTAATTTAGCATAAAACGGATATAAGGTGTAGAAAAGTATCGTACTCAAAGGTAGTTATTCATATGATGTTTTGGCGGCAATACATTTCATTTTCTTGGCGGAAAAATATTTTAACCATAAGCTTGATAAGTATTCTCGTAGCTCTGGGTTTTTGGCAATTACATCGAGCAACTGAAAAAACTAATATGCTAGAAAAGGCACAAAGGGCTAAAAATCAACTGCCAGTATATTGGTCACCTGAGGCGTTCAAGCCCAAGCAATATCAAGCTATTAGCGTTCAAGGTCAATTTCTAAACATACAGTTTTTGTTAGATAATCAGCATAACAATCATCGGTTTGGTTATGATGTGATAAACGCTTTGCGCTTGAGTAATGGTCAAATTTTATTGGTTGATAGAGGCTTTATCCCAGCAAATATTACGCGCCAACAAATGCCTTTAATAAAAATTCCTCAAGGAGTCATTGATTTATCAGGTTATGTTTATTATCCTGCAGCCAAATCATGGGTATTAGGTGTTGAAATTGAGCAAAAATCTAGCCGTTTGATTGTGCTTGAACGCATTAAGCCTGCGTTAATCGCCCAAAAATTAAATCTACCTGTTTATCCCTTTGTACTTCGTTTAGCTAAAACAAGCGCTTATGGATATAAACGGGATTGGGCAGTTGTCTCGATGCCCCCAGAACGTCATCAAGCTTATGCTTTGCAGTGGTTTGGACTGGCGTTAGTTGTATTAATCATGTATTTAGGAACTAATAAAAAAACGTATGAATAAACGCCCATACATCATACTTGCCGTGTTAGGTATTATCTTTATATTACCAGGATTGGCAGCCTATGCGCTTTTTAATT
>CETS01080057.1_pt1 | contig 10047 bp, 9 predicted proteins | sample 356391 | NCBI WGS metagenome assembly CETS01 (sample SAMEA2622673, study PRJEB7988) | marine metagenome | isolation source: saline water (ENVO:00002010), including
CTGTAGCGGTTATCGCCCTTACCGGTACCGCTCCGCTCTACGCACAGAGCACTGCAGAAAGCGATACGACCGAATCGCCATCTACACAGCAGGAAACATCTAACAGAGGTACAATTACAGCGGCGCGCTGCACCGTTGCTGAAGCAAAAGTTGACTCACGTATTACTCGCGTTACTGCAGCGACGGAAAAAACAAGCACAATGTACAATACTATCATTGAAAAGGCAGATGCCTTTGTCGCAAGTGCGTCTGCAAACGAATACCCTGAGGTAGAAGCACTTGAGACTGCAGCCACAACCGCAACACAGAACGTAACCGCCCTACAAGATGCCACCTCGGCCTATCTAGCTTCACTAACTGAAACGAAATCATTTGCATGCGGCGAAAGTGAGGGTGCATTTTTAAACGCGCTTGCTACAGCACGAGCAGACCTAACTGAAGTTCGCGCGAGTATCGCTACTACAAAGGCTGATGCGTTAACAAATTTACTACCTGCTATGAAGAACTACCTTACATGGCTAAAAGATACAACACAGGAGTAATATATGAATCCAACTGGACCTACCCCTTCAACGCCACCAGAAGAGCCGGTAACGCCACCGGCGCTTGACCCTCAAGAACTTCCTTCGGTTGACCCAGCGCCACAAGCTCAGCCGTTTGGCAGCGCTGGGGTATCTACACCGGCAGCGGCAGCGCCAGAGCAATCACAATCAGTATCCGAAGAGGTCTCCCAATTACCAAATGCAGATGAAGAACCGAGTGGTAGTACTGAGGCTAGTGAACCCGTATCACCTATGTCTGCACCCGTAGAAGCACCGTCCTCTGATCCGTCCACGTCCGCATCTGAAGACCCTTTTACGCCACCAGTTGCACCTGAAACGCCACTATCCATTACGGATCAAACACCTGAAACTATAGCGACTCCGTCAGTAGGAGAGGTACCCGCAGCACCACCTGCCGTAGCTACACTTTCTTCTGAGCCCGTGGCGGCTAGTGCTGTTGAATCTTCGCAAAAGAAGAAATCAAAGACTCCTCTTATTGTACTGATCATCATTCTCGTACTAGCGCTCCTTGGTGCTGGCGGCTACTATGCGTGGACGCTACTTGCGCCTTCAAATACCCCAGCTCAAACTGTTACGGATTCTACGGAAACAGATGAGGTGGCCGAAGAGGAGATTATTGTTGAAGATGAGACTGCTGAGCTCACCGACCTAGAGACCCAGCTTACCGAATTAGACGAAACAGAGTACAGCGACGATACACTATCGGACGACACGCTTTATACCAACTAGTCGATAGCCTGTACAGCATAGTAGTATCTGGTATACTGTAGTCTATGAAACCGTCTATTCCCGCCATTCCTCACGCAATACTGATGATAGGTATACCTGGCGCCGGTAAGAGCACATTTGCTGAGCGGTTTTCTGATACATTTCAAGCGCCTATTATTTCGTATACAACCCTCACCAAGAAGTATCACGTGCCATACGAGGCTGCCGATGGGCTTATTGAGTATATGATCGATCAAGTGGCAAAAACGCATCGGACACTTATTATTGACGGAAGCGCGAATACAAGGGCGCAGCGCGCAAATCTCGCAAAAAAACTACAAAAACAGGGGTATAAAGTACTTACGGTTTGGGTACAAACAGATACCAATGAAGCGAAACGCCGCGCTTTGAAAAAATACCCCCAAGGCTCAGAGCTAACCTCTGCTGAATTTGACGCAGCCGTTTCGGCCTTCCAGGCCCCGCTTAGTCAAGAGAAGCCTGTCGTGATTAGTGGTAAACATACCTACGCGACGCAGTTAAAGGGAGTGCTTCGTCAAATTGCAGCCGCTACACCAAGGACTACTTCACCGCCTGTAGTATCGCCAGCCCACTACCCTCGACCACGTGGGATAGATATTCGCTAAAGGAATAGGCCAATGCCAACTATCCATGATGAAGAATTTGGCACCGTTGTTATAAGAAAAAACGCCAAGGCACGGCAACTCCGTATTCGTGTAGCTCCCGACGGTACACTACGCGCCTCTATGCCCTCCTACGCGCCAACCTTTTTACTGAAGCGCCTCCTTAAAACGTCTCGCAACGACATCCGCAAAATGCTTATCGAAGCGATTCCGCACCATTCCTATACTCAGGGACAGCAAATAGGCAAGAGTCATACCTTGATAGTACAAAAAGGCACCTCTCTTACTGCAAAGAGGGTGAAGCAACAGCTCGTACTAACCTTACCGAGTAATGAAACACTAGACTCGCCAGCAGTAAAAACGCTTCTTAGAGCGGAAGTAATTTCCATTTTGCGCATTGAATCAAAAAAGCACCTTCCTCGTCGGCTTGAATATTTAGCATCTACCTACGGATTTAACTACAATAAGGTACGCTTTTCGCATGCTAGTAGCCGTTGGGGAAGCTGCAGCAGCGCCGGTACAATAAGCCTTAATATTGCCCTAATGAAGCTCCCTTTTGAGCTTATTGACTATGTGCTCATACACGAACTTGCCCATACGGTCGAGATGAATCACAGCGAACGTTTTTGGCGGCTTGTTGCTCAAGGTGATCCAGCCTATAAACAACATAGAAAAGTTTTAAAAAACGAGACCCCCTCAATATAGTCAAAACAGCGCATAGTAGCGTATAATCAAAAGCAGTATGGGGGGACGAAGTACAGAGGATACATTTTCGTACGTAGTACGTTACTTAGGGCTATGGGTAGCAAGTGCTATTGCCGTTTACACGGCGCTTGTTGTGTTTCAAATTGTTCCTAGTACGCATTTTTCAGGGCCGGTCGTAGGGATAGGCCTTGCGGTTATATGGATAGTCATAAGCGTGTTCTATTTCGTTTACCCTACAAAGACGCTAAGCGATCAGGCGCTTCGTCTCGGGGTATACCATGCACTCTCCTTAGCGCTGTTTGTTATGGTTATTGGGTTTTCACAGCCGTTCTCACTCTTGTTCGTTTTACTCTTCCTTACTACCTACCATTACTTTGGGAGAAGTGGCTTTGCTATAAGTGCCGCGAGCTTTCTGTTTGTCGCAAGTATCGATATCCTACTGCGCGTCGGCATATACCCCGAAGTTGTGTTCGACACGGGCCTAACGGCGATCGTCACCGTATTTGTAGGCATTGCTATACTTGTGCTTTACCACGCGCTTGAAAGCAAACGCAAAGAGATAGTTCACAGCCGTGATAGCGAGCGGCTTCAATACAACAGAGTCCTCACAATTATGAATAACCTTACCGATGCGGCCTTTAGCACGAACGAAAAAGGTGAGGTGCAGTTATACAATGCCGCCAGTCTTGATTTACTTGATACAAACGACAGTATTAAGGGCAAGACCATGGATAGTTTACTCCACCTTGTCGATGGTGAGGGTGCTGCGGTTACCGTTTCAAGCTTACTTAAAGCGGCAACTCGCTCTACCCGCCGAGACGATTTAAGCCATCAATACGCCGACGGTGAGCTTATTCGACTTGAAATTACTTTCGCACCAATTCGAAGTAACTACAGTGCGCGCCATAAAAAGGAAGAGCAAAATGGCTACATCCTCATACTACGTGATATCACTAAGCAGAAGAGCCTAGAAGAAGAGCGCGATGAATTTATTAGCGTTGTGAGCCACGAGCTTCGCACGCCAATTACCATTGTTGAGGGATCATTATCTAACCTTGAAGTGCTCGTAAATCGAAAAACCCCACCCACTAACGACATACTTGCGGGCACCATTTCCACTGCCCACGAGCAAGTACTCTACTTAGCAAAAATGGTAAATGATCTCAGTACATTATCACGTGCTGAGCGGGGTGTTGCCGATACACCAGAGGAAATTAGCGTGAGCGAGCTCCTTCACGCAATGCATACTCAGTATCAGAAAGACGCGCAACAAAAGGGGTTGGCGCTCGATCTTGACCTAGGAAGTAAGTTAGGAAAAGTATTCGTGAGTAGGCTCTACCTAGAGGAACTGTTACAGAATTTTATTACTAATGCCATTAAATACACGAAAGAAGGTACAGTTACTATTACTGCTCGCTCCGCAGCCGGTAGGGTAAATTTTGCAGTAAAGGATACGGGTATCGGTATTAGCCGAAGCGACCAAAATAAGGTATTCAATAAATTCTATCGTAGCGAAGATTACCGTATTAGAGAAACGGGCGGTACTGGCCTGGGGCTTTACGTCTCTGCAAAGCTGGCACGCAAGCTCCATACAACAATAGAGTTAAAAAGTCGGCTTAACCATGGCTCTACTTTTAGCTTCACTTTGCCGGTCGAACCAAGCGGCCCTTCCAAGTAACAGACTTCCTTTTGTACTGCACACCACTCGCTATGACGAGCACTAGCTCTTGTAATAAAAGGAGTGGCCACAAGAGAGCGCCCAAAAATGCACCTTTGCGCCACATAGTTGCCGCATAATAGCCATACACGGTCATATACGCTACACATACTGCTCCGGCAATACTACTTACAATCAAAAGACCCTGAAAGATACCGTACACAAGAACTATCCAGGGGGAAAGTAGAATAGCGATGTCAAATGCAATGAGCAGTACGTTTGCTATAGAATACCGAGCAATAGGGTACAATAAACGTATACTTGTAAGCAGCTGTGAGCGCCATTTTTTTTCGTAGTTCACGCCAAATTCGGCGGTACTGACAAGCAGATGGTACCGCTGCTTTTTCATAAGTTCGCGTGCGATAGTTACTTCTGGCTGAATAGCCGCGTGAAGCTTCGTGAACCCGTTGAACTCTGTCTCGAGTGTTGACCGGCGGATGCACCATGACCCACTCGAAACTGCTGGAAGGGTAGGTGAGTGGAATAGGAGTGACCAGAAGAAACGTAACGGCGAAGCAAGTACGCTACCCCGCCAGCCGTCATTGCGAAAGGGAAGTACCGACACCATATCGATAGTATGTGAAACAGCATAGCGTATTATGCGTTCTATTGCTTGCGGCTCTACGCGAGTGTCAACGTCCATAAATAAAATATAGGTGCCATTTGCCTCGCGTAGGAGCTCCTCAAGTGCATGGTTTTTACCAAGCCATTCCTGGGGTAGTGGATCACCCTGTATAAACCGTACTCCAGAGCTAGCGAATGATTTAATAAGCGCCGATGTATCGTCGCCAGAGACATCGTCTAGCACAATAATTTCGAGCTTTTGATACGTCGAGGCTAATACACGTTCGAGGCAATCCGTTAGAGCATGCTGCTCGTTACGCGCTGGTATACATACCGTGACGCTAGGAAGGTCGGTTTCATCGCCTAAAGGAGTTGTGTACTTCGGTGGCTTAGTTGCGCGAAAGATAGCGCGTAACCGCACTGCCATAATAGGCGCCATACTAGCCGCAAGCCCCATTGCCGTATACGCTATTGGTTCGTATATCATACTGCTTATAGTATAGCCTATCTTGCGCATTTTACCGAAGTACGCTATACTCTATATTGACAGTCTGCTAAGCAGACTCTATTTATTTTCCGGAGGAAATAGTGGCTAAAACAAGTAAGGTTACGCGTATCTCCGCTAAAGACGCGAAAGCGCCTAAGGTGGTGGCGGCGAACAAGGTAAAAGCGAAAAAAGTAAAAGAACCTCGCCAGCCTAAAACATGGTTTGGTAAAATGCTCCATGCTATTGGTGGGTATTTCAAGGGTGCATGGTTTGAACTTCGCCAAGTACGTTGGCCAAACCGCAAGGCAACGTGGGCGCTTACCGTAGCGGTCATTCTGTTTAGCGCTTTCTTTGTGGTACTTATAGTCCTCTTGGATACCTTCTTTAAATATATATTTGAACTAATTATTGCGTAAGGAAAAGGAACCTCACAATGTCAAAAAACCGATACGATTCATCCCGCCAATGGTACGCCATTCATACCTACAGTGGCTACGAAGAGAAAGTCGCCGACAGTATTCGCCAGCGTATTAATGCTGTAGACATGGCTGACAAGATTTTCGATGTCATGGTGCCAAAAGAAAAGCAAATTGAAATTAAGAACGGTAAACGCAAGGTAGTCGAGAAAAAGATATTCCAAGGCTATGCGCTTGTTGAAATGAAACTTACCGACGAAACCTGGTACATTGTACGCAACACACCTGGTGTCACTGGGTTTGTAGGCACAAGTACACAACCAACGCCTGTTTCCGACCAAGAGATTAGCAAAATTAAGAAGCGTATGGGCGTTGAAGACCCTAAGCACCACATTGATTTTGCTGAAGGCGAAGTAGTAAGCATTACCGACGGGCCATTTAAAGGCTTTGACGGCTCTATTTCTGAAATCGACACCCAAAAGGGTAAGGTGAAGGTAATGGTAAGCATGTTTGGCCGTGATACTTCGGTTGAGCTTGATGCGCTTCAGGTGAAGAAAGTTTCATAATATATGATATAAAAAAGACCGCACGGATAGATGCGGTCTTTTTCTATATCTACTGCGGATTAGGCGTCCACATGCTCCAATGTCGACACAATGTAGTCAATAACCTTGTCCCGATGTTGCTCACCGTACGGTGCGGCAGATGAGTGGATGATGCGCTTACCGCCCAATTCACGCAGGTCACGCTTGTTCATTACAAGCATCTCTAGCCAAGTGCCCGGTGCGTTTTCGACATCAACGACATACGTTGCGTTACCGGTCATCGGACTTTCAGCAACGGCAAATTCTCGGCCATATAGGTTAAATACGAGTGTGTAGTACACTTCGCCGTATTCCTTCTCTTCGTCCGTTTCCTTTGATTCCGAACCCGCGCTCTTTAGCCGTGAGCGGTACAGCTTGCCGCCGAAATCCTTATGCAGAAGTATGAGGTCTTCGAATTTACGCCAGTTTATACGGTCTGCATGCTCTTCGCCCAGTTCCTTAAGTTGCGCAACAAGGGTCTCCTGCGTCATTTCGGGCGGCAGTACGACCTCATCGAGTTGATCAACAATTGTGCGCAGCGTATCAAGTTCCTGAAACGCCTCACTCGACTGGCTAACCTCTACCTCAACGGCTTCTACTGGAACGGCCGGGATAGTAGTAAATACTGCTTCAATTTCTTCGATATTTTTTGGCTCGTAGATGTCTTCATCGTCCTTGGGCTCGACGGACGGAACTTCACTTTTGATATCGATAGATTCCACATACTCTTGCTCAGATTCGGTGAATAAGGTTTTTCGCAGGCGTTCAACGACATTGGAACCGTCGCCGTTCGGCCAATATTCCCGCAACGACTCCGAAAGACGATCCCAACCATTCGTAATCAATTCAAGCTGACTTTGAAGATCAAATAGAGCAAATTTTCGTGCCATATATCGAGCATCCGCATAGTTCTTGTAGGTTTCAGTGAATTCGTCTATACGTGCTGCGATATGCGCCTGCGCTTCAAGACCTTGGCTCATCTCGTCGCGTGCAAGGTTGACATCAGTCTTCGCGGCTTCATCCAGTCGTTGAACGACTCCGAGTCTCCGGACAGCATCGATCTTATCGACGCCATTCTCAACTACGAGCGAGCGCATTAGATGAGAGAAGCCATTCTCTCTCCAGCTCTTTGCTTTTTGCGTCCAATAAGCATTAAACGTATCAATGGAGGTTTCGATCGCCTGCGCAAGTTCAATAGCAGACTCGGGAAGGGGCTCGATGATCATTTCAACTTCACCGGTACTCGCCTTTTCATACGCAGGCTTCTCTTTTGGCGCGAGCGGCTCATCCAGCTGTTCAGACTTCACTGAAGCAATAGGCTTGATATCGTGAGGAAAATATCCGATAAGCTGTTTGGTGATTGACTCGACCGCATGTGATATCTTGCTTAATTGGCTATGCGCCATAGGATGATCTTCTCTCTGCTGAATCTCTTTTAGCGCCAGTATGACATCGACTCCAGCCTCATAGGTGCCTTGAAGATTAGAAGACCTAAGCTCCGAAACCGCGCTTGTCAATTCATACATAAGCCGTGACCCATTATTGCGCGAGCCAATTAACTGGTAGGTCGAAAGAGCCTCGTGGAGGCGTGAGATATATTCAATCTGCCCTGTATGTCCTGCGCGTTCCATATTTTCTTGCCGTTGCTCGGAGGAGGCCATAGGTGTAGACCTTCCGCTTAAGATACGAAGGATATTTTTACTTTTTGATGCTTGTCGGTCGATTGATACTGAAGACAGGGCGATGCTCGTAAAACTCAGCCCAAGTTCTTCGACAAGACTGACTTCCTCTTCGAGGGACTTCATGATGCTCCTGTCATTGATATACCATTCACGGCTGTGGCCTTTAGCTCTTGGAGGTAATAACCGCGTTGCGGTATCGGCGAAAGGTATTTCATTAGGGTTCGCTCCAAAAGCAGCCATAACATGGGATAGGTCACGGACGGCATTGTATGCATACGAGTCATCGAAGTCGCCCCACGGTGTTTGTATATAACGGGTATTCGAGCGCTGGATCCTTTTTGGCGTAGCGACTACTTCTAGATAGGAGCGGATGAGTCGGCTATCAACCCTAAACTTCGTAGGGTCAGTAAGGATAGATTCAATTTTTCCAATGGTATCTATATTGAGCTCGTGCTCGCTGACTGAACGTGAGATTCGCTTCGGTTCTGGCATCTGCATATCTGGTGACATAATGCATTATATTAGCATATTTTTATGATAAAGTCAACCTTATACACATTCGCCACCCTTTATGAACTTGAAAATATGCATGAAATACGGTATGATGATTACGTTACGCACTACAATATCAGCTTCAATAGATATTTAGTACAAAGGAAGAGTTAATAAATTTATGGCAAAGCAAGTAATTGGTAACTTGAAGCTTCGTATTCCTGCTGGCCGTGCAACCGCTGGCCCTCCAGTTGGTTCGACACTTGGTCAATGGGGTCTTAATATGATGGACTTCATTAACCCATTTAACGACGCAACCAAAGAACTTCAAGGCAAGGACGTCATTGTGCACATTAAAGTGTACGAAGATCGCACCTTTGACTGGAAGTCACTTGGGCAACCTGTAGACGACCTTATCCGTGAAAAGGTAGGTATTCAAAAGGGAAGCGCGAAACCACACACCGACAAGGTTGGTAAAATCACTCGGGCGCAACTTGAGGAAATCGCCGAACTTAAGAAAGATCAGCTTAACGCTATCGATATGGACGGTCGTGTGAAGGTTATTGCTGGCACTGCACGCTCAATGGGCGTCGAGATTGCTGAATAATCTCAGCTACACATAAATAAGCACCCTCACCGGTGCTTATTTGATTTTTACAGTAAAATCTGCTATAATGAAAGTATAAACATCAATGTTGGGAGGATATACGCGATATATCCGCTTGCACCACAGAAAGGATCCATCCTAATTATGGCCAAAAAAGCCGATCTACTAGCCGAGGCTACAAAGCTGAAGCTAGAAGTAACCGAGAAAAACACTATTGCTGAAATTGAGGCAGCAATTGCCGGTGCAGCCACACCGGTTGTAGAGGAAGCCCCTGCTGAAAACGAGGAAACCTTCGCAAAGTCAGGCAAGCGCAGCGCAAAGTCTGCCGCTGAAGCTGAGGCGAAAGCCGAGAAAGAAGCCCGCAAAGAAGCTGGCGACACCACTCCACAAGACGGTTCTGAAGAGGTAATTAAAAAAGGCCCCAAGCCCGTCACCCGCCCGGTTATTGAACGCCGCGGTAAAAGCTACCGCAAAGTAGCGGAAAAAGTTGAGACCAGTACCCTTTATAGCCTTAAAGACGCTGTAAAGCTTGCCGTAGAAACCAACCCAGCTAAGTTTGATGCCAGCGTTGAAGTGCACGTTCGCCTTAACGTCGACCCACGCCAAGCAGACCAAAACATTCGTGCAACCGTAAGCCTGCCTCACGGAACCGGTAAAACGGTACGTGTAGCTGTATTCGCGCCTGAAGCCGACCACAAGGCCGCTAAAGAAGCGGGTGCGGATGTTATTGGTGACGAAACCTTCCTCGCACAGCTTGATAAAGAAGTGCTTGACTTCGACATCCTCGTAGCAACCCCTCAGTACATGCCAAAACTTGGTAAGTATGCACGTCTACTTGGGCCACGTGGGCTTATGCCTAACCCTAAAAGCGGTACTGTTGC
>CETS01011458.1_pt1 | contig 9950 bp, 7 predicted proteins | sample 356391 | NCBI WGS metagenome assembly CETS01 (sample SAMEA2622673, study PRJEB7988) | marine metagenome | isolation source: saline water (ENVO:00002010), including
AAGCGTAAAGAAAATGTCTTGCAGACATTTTTAGCGTACGGGCCAGCCTGCCGCATTGGGAAGCCACGTGTTGGCTAAATGGAGAAGTCAGCCAAAGTCAGTGTACCCAAAGTAACGAGGTGTAAAATATTGCACAGGTCTCACAAATGGGGAAGGACTGAACATCGTCCTTTCGGAAATTAGAATAGGAGCATAGATTTTCTTTAATGGATGACCCATTCCCTAGAAAGCCTGTAGCCCATTGCATAAAGTATGGAATAGTTTAAATTGGTGTAAAGAAAGAGGGATTGAAAAGACGGATAATGAATCGACGTATAAGAGCCCCGTATATACGGACTGTGTATGGTTTGCTTTTAATCGATTAAAATTGTAGCATCGAAATACTCTTTTGAAATATCAATCCCAATAAAGTTTTTAAATTTATCCATGATGATAATTATTAATGGCAACCGAGTCCTAAAATATTATCTAAACCTTGATATTAGACCTCTTACGTCGTAATTACTATTCTGATACCATCTCTTTTTTTCGTTGAACATATGGCAGAAACAAGATTATGGTCACAGAAACCTATCTTGAATGATTACTTCAACTGGAAAATTCTATTGGAAGTAACGGTAATCTTAATTTGGAAGTTTAATGTCTTTACAAACTTCTTCCAATACTTCACAAGGGTTAACATTAATAGCTAATGCTATTAAATATACTTCGTCTGCACGAAGCTTAGTTGTCTCATTTGAACTCAATTGACTTAGCCGAGATTTACTTATTCCGGTTCTTCTAGCTACTTCAGCTTTATTAACCGATCTACGTGCTAAATATAATCCTAGTGGTGTCATTTGTCCATCATTTACTTATATAAATGTAGAAATCAGAGACGAATGTTTTAAATTTCTATACGATTGTTTTGAAAATAGGTTGTTTTACTATACATTGGTATAGATATTCTATACAAGTGTGTTATTTTATAAAACCATTAAACATGAGAACATTTAAAAACTCCACCTTAGCAGTGAAAAATAAGATTGAAGAACTAAAGAGTCGGTTACTTTCAGTAGCAGAAATGATCAGTATTTATTTTTCAGAAGTTTCCATAGATGATACTAAAGCATACTTTATAAATGTCATTTATGATGAGCAAATTCTGTTTAAAGAAGAACAGTTTATTGCTATAAAGAAAATTCAGAATGAATATTCAGAATTTAATATCCAAATATTTAAAGAGCGACAATTAAAGAATAGTATAGCAAATTTTAATAGTTATGCACTTCTTCATATTTACTTTGGTAAGATTATTTATGGTAGTCCACCAATTCCTGACATTCTTAATAAAATTGAACCTGCACATTATTTAAGTATATCAAAAGCAAATTTTCGAAAGGAGCAATTAAAGATTATAGATTTTATTGGTGATGCAAAATTCACGTACAAAGGAAAAATCAACGCATATACAAGCTTTGGCCTTCATCAATCCATCGAATTAAGCTTTCGAAGCTTAGAACAGTTTCTCTGTGGAAAAGCTTTGATTAACCATAGTTTAAAGGCACATATCGAATATTTAGAACTATTGATACCGAATATCCGATCTTTATTTATCGATGACCGGGGCAATCATCAGGAGTTTATTGAGAATTTAGATCGGGCTTATAATGCTTCAAGATATACCACAAACTTCCATATCGATAAAGCTCAACTGAAGTTAATATTCGCCTGTTTTCAGAAAATGTTTTATTTGACGCAGTATGTATTTGATCGGCAATATGAAAATTGTTCAAGCATTATTAATGCCTCTACATCCCAAATAAAAAAGAGCAATTTTCAGGATATTAATACAACTCAACACACTTTAATAGACCATTTAGTTACTAATTATCCTATACATTCCATATATAACATTAACGGAGCTCTGAGTGCTGATTTGCCTTATAACAAATGTATTTCCTGGTTAGATGGACAGGAAGCCCTGTACAAACAGACCTTATTAATCATCACTAGCGAACCTCTTAATAAAAGTGAAAATGATTTGATGATAGAACTGGATCATCATTTTCAAGATCAATTTAAAACTTACATTTTACTTGATGATATAAGTAATGTCGCTATAAAGATAGATGAAGGAGGTACCTACTTAGAATACCTTTTAAAGTCAGAGAATAGACTCTATTCTTTAAATAAACAACTGTTTAGGGATGAGAACAATAGGGAATATTTTTTTCCTGTGGAATATTATACTAAAACTGCTGAGTGGTTAGTACGTAAAAATCGCGCAGAATTTATAGTCTCATTAATGCGCGATGTTGAAGAAAAAGAAGATCATGCTACTTACTTATTTCTTAGTTATCAGCTTATTGTTCAGATTTGTTTAGGGTTATTGGATTTGTTTTGGAACTTAAGACCTATAGAAACCGACATTTCCTATTTGGTTAATTTGATCAATCATTTTTCAAATCATACGACAGCGGTATTTAAGTTCGGCAATTTCAAAAATTCCGGAATACTTGAAGGTATTAGAAATGCCCCGCAATATATGCTTACTCCATTACCCTATAATTTCGATTATAAAGATATGGATGAGTTATTTTCAGCGTGTTTAAAGTTTATACAGGAAACCAATAAAGTTGCTGATAAACGATTAGAGGATATTAAAATTAGCGCCTTTCAGCGATATGTTTCTATTGAAAATTGCTTTAGTGTCAACAGTTAGGTCGATTCAAATTCTAAATACATGCAAAGGGAATATAAGCCACATCTAGGGAAGAATATTAGTTTCATTAGGGAGCTAAGAGAAATGAAACAATCCACACTCGCTATGGAACTTGGGATTAGCCAACAAAGTGTTTCCTCCATTGAAAACAGCGCTGAAATTTCAGAAGAACGACTGGAACAAATAGCGAATGTTTTAGCGGTGGATAAACAGGTGATTATTAATCTGTCTAAACAACATCTTTTAAATCAAATAGTGGAGAACGTTCAGAATTCTAGCACTCTTCATTTTAATGCAGTAGAAAAAATCATAGAATTGTATGAGCGACTCTTAATAGCTGAAAAGCATAGATAAACTTATTTTGAAAATTCATGTAGGGATAAATTAACCTGTTCAGGAGCTTTTACGGTTATACGTAAAATAATTATAAAAATTATTGGTAACTTTCTACTCAACATTTAGGGAATCAATTAATCGCTTTTATTAAATAAAAATATGCTTCTTTTAAAGATCGGAGAATGGCAAAGCCAGGGGAAAAGTGAATACAATTCAATACTAAAAACTCTAAAAAACAGATCATTAAAATCATTATGCTAATTAAATTTAAATCAGGCAAATAATATATATTGAAAATCAACTTGACTTAAATTATATTCTTTTTTAAATAAAAAATTTTATGATAAAAGAATTAACTACCTACATAAATGGAATTCAAAAACAATTCCCTTTAAGTAACTTTATAAAAGAGCCTGCAAGGGGGCTTCATATTATGTTTGAGGTAAAGAACAATGAAGTCCGGCTTTACAAAAAAGAGCTGTATTTGCCTAAAAAAGGTGAAGAAGGAAAGATATCTGATTATTTAGTAAGGGAATGCATGCCGAGAGAATTACACATCAATTATATTGATTCTCACAAGGCCATGGTTGGCAAAGAAGGAAAAAAAATTCATTCAGCCTCGCCATACGCTTTGAAAATCAGAAAAAAATCATTTGATGAAGAATGGAAAAGTTGGTATCCTGGAAAAAAAGTACCAAAAGAGGAAAAGCAATCCGTAGAGAAAAAAGCCAAGCTTGCAAAAGAGTTCAGAAGGAATGAACAAAAAATAGCCTTAGCTGATTTGATAAATACGAAAATAAGTATAACATCTGATCGTATACGAGAATTAGTAGATAGATACTTTACTAAATCAAATGAGGTGTGCTTAAATAAAGAAGATTCTGAAACATTAACCTTTCAAAAATATCTTATTACTCATCTTCCTTCTTTTTTAATTAATAATTCTGATGATCTTCTAAAATTGGCTAAGGATGACAATATCTTTATTTTAATTAAAAATAAATCAGAAGAGGAATATTATAAAGCAAATGAAAATTATCTTAAAACATCAATATTCAATGAAAACACCTACAATAAAACACTACCGGATGAATTGTTCGGGTTAAGCGGATATTTGAATACAGCTTCTGATAAAAAAATCTACTTGAAGCATTTGACAGCAAATTTTGATATCAATTATCGAATCCCACAAACTCAGGCTTTATTGCTTTATACTTTTGAAAGGTACAGGCAAGCAAAAGCTTTTAAGACCAACCCTCTCCCAATTTTTATTGACAAAACAGAACTTAATAATAACGTTATCGATGTTGTAAGAGAAGAAGGTAATGATGTCAAATTCAACACTATTATTCGAAAGCTCTTTGATCATAGTAAAGAGGATTTAGGAAATTACTATTTGCTTTATTTTGATTATCGTGGTGAGTTAAAAGATTTAGATTTTGTTTCCTCTTTTGAATTTAAACTTGAAGGGCTAATAATTAAAAAAGTTATTCCTTTTGTAAAATCGGAGGAAGACTTTAGGGTAAAAAATGTTTTTGATTTTGAATTAAAAATTACAAAACAAATATTTAGCAATCAGCTAGTTAAAATTTCAAATGATAAAATCCAATATCGATACTTTGATGGAATTGATAATAATCCAAAATACATTAGTGCTGCGCAATGGAATGTGGTGATGAAATACCGAAAATCTTTTTATGACTGGGTTTATAAAAGCAGAAGAAAGGCTGTGACCACTACCATGTTCCACGACATCCTCAACAAAATGATTTTGGATGATATTAGAGCAGATGAGTACAAAGATGGCTATCACTCAAAGAAAAAAGATATAGAAACTAAATTGAATATCTGGTTTAGCTTATGGAATTATTTTAGTAACATAACACAATCAAATGAGTTAGATATGGCAAATAAAATTACAGAGCTTCAGAAAAAAATGCGGCTTATCAGGGACATAAAAGGAAATGATCATATTGAGACAGATGAAGAATTTGCTTTTACAGTTGGACAGATTATTTATTTTCTACTTGACAAAAGTAAAGCAGGTAATAAGTCTCACGCTTTATTAGAACCATTTATTCAAAAATCAAATATCGTAGAACTCAAAAAAGCCATAACCGCTACATTCAATGCTTATAAACACGAAATAGACTTTGGAAAAGGCAGATTTGAAAAGCTCTTTAGTGAAATAATGGCCTATGAACTTGACAAAAACCTTAAAGAATTAACTCCAATTATGTTGGCAGGTTACTTCTCTAATTCAACTATTTACGAAACATCAACTACAAAATAATATTATGGAAAACCAAAACTTCAACAACCGAGTATTCGGCCTTGCTCTAATAAAAAGCATTAATTCAAACTTTAATGCTGACTTTACCGGGCAACCAAGAACATTGCCTGATGGTAGAATTTATGCTACTGATAAAGCATTGAAATATTCCATCCGGCATTTTATTCATCAGCAATACCCAGAAGACAAAGTATTGTACTATAAAAGGCTTAACGAAAAAACACACCCCTACTCTTTAGCTGAGCTTTATGATGTAGTAGATTTAGGAGAATTTGATAAAGACTTTAAGGACAAGCCTAAAATCCTTAAAAATATACTTTCGTGTATTGATGTGAGATTATTTGGGAGCACATTTACTCCCAAAAAAGGTAAAGGAAATAACGAAAAATCTGTTAATCTTTCAGTGCACGGAACCGTACAGGTTAATCACGGCTTAAATCAATTTCACCGTAATGATATACCAATTGACGAAACCTATAGTGAACAAATTTCCGCACCTTTTAGAAGTGATAATGCCAAAAGCGAAAAAGAAGCACAACAAGCTACTATCGGTCGCCAAAGTAAGCTAAGGGAAGGGCACTACTCTTACCATTTTTCAATCAACCCTAAAAATCTTTCACCCTTAGTTGATTTGGTTAATAAAGGCCAAGGAGATAATTCATCCCAAGGTTTAACACAAAAAGATATCACCATCCTGAAGGAAGGACTAAGACTTGGAGTCACTCATTTTGATTCTTCCTCCAAAGCAGGTTCAGATAATGAATTACTATTATGGGTTCAATTAAAAGATGGGAGTAAAAAGGTAATGCCATCTTTTACTGAGATGGTAAAAGTAACACGCTCAAATGGAAAAGTGGAAATTGATCTTTCAGATTTAAAAGGATTATTGAGCAACTTCGATGACGATATCGAGATCATTGAGTTATACTATTCTCCTGAAAACTCAACCTTAAATAACATTCCCGAATCAGCTAAACTCAAACATCTACTTACTGGCAAAGATCTGAACTAATGAAAAAAATAGTATCAGTTGATTTTTACGCACAGTTTGGTTTTCTAAAGAAACCTGATATAAACGATGGTATTTACCTAACCTATAATTGTCTTCATAAGCCTGCCTTACAGGGAATTCTTGGAGCAATCCTAGGTTTTGGAGGGTATTCCCTTGAAGGCGAAATGGAGGAAAACCAAATTCCTGAATACCGAGAAAAGTTAGGCGGTATCAGAATTGGCATTTCACCTATAAAATCTTCAAATGGAAATTTTAAGAAGGATGTCATTCGATTTACCAATACGGTTGGTTATGCAAATGTTATTGTCAAAAAGAAACAACAAATACCAAGTACACTTATCATAAACGAGCAAACACTTATAAAACCATCTTATCGAGTATTTATAGAGTTGGATATCAATAATGAGATAGAGTCGAAATTAGATTTATGCCTCAAAAACCAAGAGGCAGAATATATCCCATATCTTGGTAAGAACGATCATCAATTATGGTGGGAAAATTATGTTGAATGGAATATTGATGACACTGATTATATACCTGAAAAAGAGTATAACCTAGACAGTATTTTTCTAAAGCCATATGAGGATGAAAAGCTACTTAAATCTCAGAGAAGAGTTAGTTTAGGTGATAGTAAAGAAAAGTTTGCTTATTTCGAAAGATTACCGAAAGGCTGGCATAAAGCCCTTCCTCATTATGAACTAGGAGAGTTTTTATACACCAATTATCAATTGCAACCTGAAGCAAAATTGTCAGGGTTAGTGAAAATTTATAATGTTCAAAGAGGTAATTATGTCATACAGCTCTTTTGAGGAACTAATTAAAATTGTTCCTAAATTAAATCCACCTAAGCAAAAACTCAACGACTATTGGGCTCACACCACTACTGGTAAAGAGGAATTGGGAAAGCACAATGAGCCTCTGCAAGATCATATTGACTTAGTTAATAATACAGCTATTAAATTAATTGAAGTACAAAACCTTGAACCCCTCATTGAAGGATTGATTTATAATCTTTGTAATCAAATTAAATTCTCAGACAAAGATCTGGTGAAAAATTTTCTAAAAGAAGTTTTCATTTCTACAATCGCATTTCATGACTATGGAAAAATTAATGAAAATTTTCAGGTAGATAAGATGCAAAACTTTTCATTCAGTCCTAAAAAAAGCTCAATTGGCAGTCAACATTCAATTTTAAGTGCGTATCTATTTCTCAATTACTATTTGAAAGCATTTAGCAAATTGCCTGAATTAAAAGGATATCAAAATGAGATTGCCGGTATAATTTGTGCCTTCTCAGATAGTATACTAAGACATCATTCGTCAGTAATTGATATTAAGGAAATTGAAAATCCAGATTTATCTCTAGAATTAGAAAGCTATCTCTACTTTATTGGATTGGAAAGCCCTTTTAAATATATTGATCAAATTTTGGAAAGTAAAATTGATTTTCAAGAAGGTATATATCTTGATAAGAACTCCAAAGATTTCCCATTGTTCACTTTAATCAAGCTTAATTTTTCATTACTGACAGCCGCAGATTATCTAGCTACATTAAGCTATCACAACGACATAAGTTTACCTGATAGTAATGATAAAAAATGGTGGGGCATTTTGTCTGATGAAAGAAAACATGAGTTATATGATAAATTTATCGATTCAGCACCTTATAACAGACAAGCATTATCAGAACCAGAAAATTTAACTAAAAATCCCAATGAAGACTACAATAAGAGGTCTCAAAAGAATATGAATACGCTTCGTTCCGTCATTCTGGGGGAAGTGATACAAAATCTAAGAGAGCACCATCAAGAAAAACTGTTTTATTTAAAAGCTCCAACAGGTGCCGGAAAAACAAATATTTCGCTCGCTGCATCCATTGAATTACTCTCTAAGAATAAAACCCTTAATAAAGTATTTTATGTATTTCCTTTCACTACACTTATTACTCAAACGTATAAGTCAATTATTGAAACACTAGGTTTAAGAAGCGATGAATTAGTTCAACTCCATTCAAAAGCAGAATGGAACAAAAGAAATCAAGAAGAAAATAGTGATGGGCTTTATGAGGCTGACTGGGAAAACCATATAGAAAACCTTTTTGTGCATTACCCATTTACTCTGCTTTCCCATATTAAGTTTTTTGATGTGCTTAAAGGCAATAGGAAAGAGAGCAATTATTTGCTACACAGATTTTCAAACTCTATTGTAATAATTGATGAATTGCAAAGCTATAGCCCAAAATTTTGGGATCATATCAATTACTTTATAACACATTATGCAGAAGCATTTAACATGCGCTTTATATTAATGTCAGCAACATTACCTGAAATTGGCAAATTAGCGCTATATCCAAATCAAAAATGGATTGATCTTATTTCAAACCCACAAAAATATTTTCAAAATGAAAACTTTTCGGGCAGGGTAGATTTTGATTTCTCTCTAATGGATATTAATGATATTAACCTAAATTTTCTATTAGAATTTATTGCTGATAAAGGAAATCAGTATGCTGTTGAGAATTCAGATTCGGTTAAAATTATTGTTGAGTTCATAAAAAAACAGACTGCTTCGAATTTTTATAAAGAGACTGTTGAAAATATCAAATTTAGCGATTATACAATTTTAATACTGAGTGGAACGATACTAAATCCTAGAAGAGAAGAAATTGTAAATAATTTACAGTCTGTAGAGTGGTTGAATAAGAATCCAAAAGTTCTGATTATTTCCACACAAGTTGTTGAGGCCGGCGTGAATATCGATATGGATATTGGGTTTAAAGACACATCTCTTATCGATAGCGACGAACAGTTGGCTGGACGAGTGAATAGAAATGCCAAAAAAAATAAAAACAAAGTTTACCTTTTTAACTTAGATAAAGAGGACAATATATACCGTGGAGATGAACGAATTGTATTTCAAAGAGCTGAAATTAATCTTAATGAGCATAAGCGGATTTTAGAAAGAAAAGAATTCGATTTACTCTATAATAGGATTATAGCTAAACACTTAAAAAACCGGAATGAACTAATTCAAAAATTTCCAACATATTTGAAACACCTTCAATCATTGCGTTTTAAGAGTGTTCACGAAGAATTTCAACTAATCGAAGATTCTTCAGGCTCTGTTTTTATTCCTCTTGAGTTACCAATAACTGCATTTTCAAAAAATGAAATTAAATTTTTATACGATATTTCGGTCATTTCATCTTCTGACGAAAAAATAATTTTGGGATCAAGGATTTTTGATATGTATGAAAATATCATTTTGAACCGAACTAACAATTTCATAGTGGACAGGGATAGTATTCAAAAATTTCAATCACTACTTTCAAAATATACTATTTCGTTATACCAAACGCAAATTCAATTAATTGAATTTGTAGAGAAAAATAAACTGGCAAATATTAAGCCCTATAGGTTTGGATATTTGTATTTCTCGGAATATGCAAAATACTATGATTATAAAGTAGGATTGTCTCTGCCTAGTGAACAAGATTTAGAGCAAAAATTTGCATATTGTTTTTAGCAAGAATCCACAATTTAAAAAGAGAGCTAACCAATCCACTAAAACAAGGAGCACTTATGACAACATCCACCACCACTCAA
>CETS01099885.1_pt1 | contig 9950 bp, 9 predicted proteins | sample 356391 | NCBI WGS metagenome assembly CETS01 (sample SAMEA2622673, study PRJEB7988) | marine metagenome | isolation source: saline water (ENVO:00002010), including
AGGCGACGCCCCTCTGCTTTTTGAAAATAAGGGTCTAACATCCCATGAGGCATTACATATAATTTAGGACTATTTAAATGTTTATTTTGAAATTTCCTCCAGGCTCTATAAGTCCCATAGCTATTATAAAGCCATAGCCCGTGAATGATAACAACATCAAAACGCGCTAAATTTTCCGCTAACCATGAACTCAAAAGGGGCTGATAAGCATATGGTCCTTTAGCATTTCCTATGGCATGAATAACAAAAGGATCACTAAATTTAGTTTTGGGATCATCAAAACAAACGACCTCATTCCATACTCCTAAGATTTCCAATGCAGGTACAGAATTACGGATTCCTTGACAAGGCCCCCCACTTTCTGGCTTCATAGTAGTTATAACACGTAATATTCTCATACCTAATTTACAAATCCTTTGTTTCGTGAAAAATATTTAGCATCCTTTCGAATCGGCGTAATAGGTTTGGCTGGATTTCCTCCGTATAGCATCCATTCATCCTTGTAAGATTTATTAAGCAAGGATTTGGCACCCAAAACGGAATTTGCCGGTAAAGATGCCCCCCCCAAAACTACTACATTGGTACCAGTAAATGCATAATCCCCTATATATATAGGATGACTATCTTGCCGATTGTCATATACATTAATCGAATGGGTTAAAAGTTGGGATTGATAGCCAGCTATGGTTGCAAATTTTCCGATATGAATGGGACTTGTACAATCAATATGATGATTTTTAGTGATAGCACTGTGCGCTCCAATTTCAAGATTAGATCTCCGACTCGGTTGATGCTGGAAATGTTTTGAACTTCCTTTTGAACTGAATCCGGTGATCCAATTTCCTCTTCCTATAGAAACATATTCTCCCAAATGTATCTTGTCCAAATGTACCGCGGTATTGAAATGCCCAATTTTCGAATGGGCTTCCATTTCTAGGTAGGCCGGAAAGATCCAAGACAAACCTATACGAGCCGTGGGATGAATCTTGTAGCCATAGCACATTTGCATCAACCAACGCTTTAAGGGCATTGGTGCAATACAAATACATAATTTGATAAGTTTACCCATGTTTAAAAAATTCTTTATAGCGTTCTATCATCAACGTAGTTTCAAATCGTTTTACATTTTCAAATCCAGAAGTTACTAGTTGCGCTTCCAAAGTAGGATTTATTAGAATACGCTTTATCTGTTCTGCAAATTCTTCTGGACTGTAAGGATCCGCATATAACGCTCCTTCACCTCCAACTTCTGGCATAGGAGCAAAATTGCTAGCTACTACAGGGGTTCCACAAGCCTGCGCTTCAGTTACCGGCCAACCAAAACCTTCTGAAAACGAAGGAAAAACAAAAACTTTCGCATAATTGATCAATGCTTCCAATAATTCAAACTCAGGCTTAACAACCTCAACAACTCGATTTTGAATTCCTAGATCTTGTATCATCTCCTTAATATTGTCATCTAAGGGCTTTCCTGCAAAGCATATTTTACCCTTCCAATCAGGCAGATATTTAAGTGTTTTTAGCAGTAAAATTTTATTTTTTCTTGATAAATTAGATCCTAAATGAATAAAATATTCGTTCGAAACCAACAACTCCAAACCCTTTTTTTTAAGTCTCTTTTCACTCTCTTTGGAACTAAGCTTCCGAAATGGCGCATTAAAACCATTGTATATAACTTTCCATCCTGACTTTTTGTAATCTCCATTTAAAGCCACTAATTGCTTTAAAGTAAATTGAGAAACGCATGCAATTTTTTCAGTCTTAATTAAATGCTTTAATATCCATTTTTGAAATACTACCCCAGAACGTGATGCTGGGCAATAGGCGTCTTTATACCCTAAAGCACCTCTTATGGCCAACACATCATGACAAGTAATACTACTACGTTCATCTGGTAAGCTTCGCATATAATAAGCGTTAGAGTGATCACATACATGGAAATATGTTTTTTTATCATTCTTCCTGACTTTTCTCTTTAAGAATATTGGAAATAATATCCATTTATCGATATAACCTAGATATTTTGCTATGCCAGATAATGAGTGATTAAATAATCTTGCAGCCAAGACCTTTGGAAAATATATTTCTACCTCAAAAATATCCTCGAAACCTATTTTTAGCATATTAGCAAACCGCTGCATGCTTTCTTGATGATCTAGAGGATAATTTCCTATTAAAACAATTTTACTTTTATTCATGAATACACGTTTCTATTGATAAATAACAACTAACATACATCTACTTAATCTATTATTCTAATTATCATAATAAAAAGGGAATTCATAAAATCATCTCTTTAATATTCCGAACTATTTTATCTCCATACTTTTCCCAAGTATAATTCTGAGAATGCTCATACGCCTTTCTACTCATTTCTGGGATTAATGATCTATTTTCGTTAAACCATGAAATTTTTTCAGCTATCTTTTCCGGAGAATTTATTGGCACCAAAAAACCAGTTTCACCATGTTTAATCAAATCGGCACCTCCAGTATTCGCTGTTATGATCAATGGCAACCCTTGACTCATAGCCTCTTGCATAACTAAAGCACGCCCTTCAACAATGGAAGGTAGACAAAATATATCACAACTTCTCATAACCTCTAACACCTCTTTATGAGACCTAATTCCTTCATAAACAAAATCACTAAATTGCCCTTTATAAAATTCCATTGTCTGTAATAAGGATCCTAAAACTACAATCTCAATATTTTCATTTTTTAAAAGTTTTCCAGCCTCAAACAAATCTCCGAGGCCTTTCCTTTGCCCCATAGAACCTACAAATAATATCCGAAGTGGATCCCCATCTTTACGTATCTTCTTTTCTTGAAAAAATGGTACCAAAGGGGAACCAAAAGGTGACATAATTTTGTTTTTAGCAGACGCCCATTCTGGCAAAGAATCTAATACAAACGACCCCGGACCAACCACAATATCAGCTAATTCAAGTTCTTTTACTTTTCGCTCTAATTTTTGTTCACTATCCAATATTCCCCCTCCCAGTGTATCAGCCCATTCTGGTAATCTTTCTGCTTCATGAAGCATCAATGTTCTTCCTTTCTCCCAATAAGCGATAGGTAAATCATAAACGCAAACATACCCCTTTTTTTTAGCTTCCTTAAACGTTTCAAGCGCACCATCCTCATAAGCATATACTACCTTTATATCATCAACAGATGAAGACTTCTCCAACGCTAAGGCTACTTTCTTATCTAAATAATGATAAATTGCGTCCACACAAAACAATCCAACTTCCCTTTCAATTAAAGAATTTATATTTAAAGATTTTGCTGTAAATCTGCCCAATTCTTTATAAGGATGTGTATATATTTTATCTTTCAGTTCTTTATCAAACTCTCTTCTCTTAAAAGATTTCAGCGCATCCAGAGAACCTAAAAAATACCAAAAATTACCAGGGTAAGCAGCAATAGACGTATGAAATTGCGACAACATATTATTATTATCAAAACTACTTGCTATAGCTCTGACATTTGCATTACCAGTTGGATGAGAAAGTATAATCATTCAGAATAATTTATAATATTATTTATCAATATTAACTCCTATTTTAATTTATTTCTTACTTGAGTTAAATCTATAAGAAATCAAAACTATCATTCCTATAGCCAGATACCACCATATAGCTAAAGGTGGTTGTAAACTTAAAGTTCCTGTTAGACCTATAATTATTACAAATGCTAACAAAAAAACTATAGCATTAGATTCTTTAATTGACCCCAATGACCACCACAACTTAAAACAAAATAAAATCAATGATATTCTAAAACCATACCACAAGATCACTAAATAAATTCCTCCTTCCCACGCACTTGTCGCAAAGTCAGTCTCAGTCCAAGATGTCTTTACAGTAGATGCATATTCACTTAATTTCTCAGAACCATTCGACATTACACCAATCCCATTACCAAATAGCATATCATAAAAAGACGAATCAAAGATCATTTCAGTTCCGCCAGTAAATGATCCTAGAACTCTTCCAAAAATTTCTTCTGTATTTGTCTGCCCATAGTTACCCGAGCTCCGCTTTTCATAGGCTGCAAAATATTCTGGCTTAATTTGAGGTAAAACCATAATCAAAAGAAGCCCAAACACTAATGGAATTGCCATTTTTCGTAATAAAGTTTTTGGCGAATTAAAAAGTTGTAATATAAAACCTAATCCAAAGATACCCGCCACCCCTAATACTGCTGTTCGTCCTCCTGTAATAAATATACTTATCACTAAAAAAATCAAAAGCATTAATCTTACAAAAAGAAAGCCATAAAACCAATCTTTAGCACTTTTACTATAATCGATAAAGATACTACCAAAGAAAAATGCAGAACAAATATTCAAAAAATAAGAATATTGTCCAGCAAAAGAAAAAGAAGAACTTACCCGTAAAAAACCAGCTGCTGAAAAAGCCTCCAAAGATTCTCCATCTACTGAAAGATTTAACCAATGGGTAGAAGGTAAGCTATTTTGAAAAATAGCAATTAATCCTGTTGGAACTAGAAGATAAGACATAAATAAAAAAAAACGCTTAATTTCATTCCATTCTATATCTTTAAAACTGATAAAAAAACTAAGTATTACAACGGGATATAGCAAGTAGAGTTTAGCTCCCCACAAAATTAAAAAAGGATCATAAAACGCATGCAACACTAATAAGGGGATAAAAAAATATATTAAAAGCTTCCACCTTCTGGTTATTTCATAAAAAAAAGGATGATCAAAATTTAAAAAAGACACAAATAAAAGGTAAATGCAACAAAAATCTTTTAGAAAAAAAATAACATATCCTACAAAGTTTGGGGTTAGTTTTCGAATAAGCCCTTCAAAAACTAAAATCAATACTAGCGAATAAATCAATCGTCTATTTAATTTCTTTTTACTTTCAATCCCCATAATAATTACGTCGTAATCTTTATATTTGATAACTATCCTTTTAGCCAAGCCAAATTAGCAGCCAAAAACTCACAGGGATTATATTCTAAAATTTCTGTTCTCTTTTTAGAAATTATTTGAGCTGGATTACCAGCTGCAATACAATAAGGAGGCACATTCTTACTTACTATTGCACCAGCACCAACTACCGCTCCCTTTCCAATAGTAACTCCTGGCAAGATTATAGCATTAGTTGCAATCCAAGCAAAATCTTCAATCACTATTGGTGATTTTTTGTGTCGCCAAAGTGGATCGTTAAGATCATGCGACGCAGTCAAAATAATAACCCCATCATTAATACAAACTTTTTCACCAATATGAATTTTATCATGTAAAGCAAGGTCAACCCTACCTAAGAAAGTAAATTTGCCAATTCTCAAATTGTGTTTACTTCCATGAGCATTAATCTGACCTATTTCAGCTGTTTCGCTAATTTGGGCTCCATATTTAACCAATCTACGCCTAATAAAATTCCTTTTCATCAAACTATTAAAGGTCAATATTCTTTTGCCCCAAGTTTTTAGAAACAACTTACTTCCAAATGGGAATTTAATCCTATTTTTCCATAAATAACCTATACTAGCCATATTATAAATGCTTATTTAAACTATTTATAAACTTATCTCCGATTCTTTCTAATGAAAAATCTTTACTGTTAGAAATTTGACTTAAATCATAATGTAAATCTTTTCTAAATCTTATTACATTTATTTTGGGCAAAATAACATCGAAATTTTCCACATTAGGCAGCCAATCTCTTGCTACACATAACACAGGAAGATCATGTTCTAACATAGCCGCAACAGAACCACTTTTTTCTACTAAAAAATAAGGAGTAGTTGTAATTCCTATTTGCGATTTTAAAAATAGTTTTGATATATATTCTACACTTTTTCTGCCATGGACTTTATAACTGACATTATTTTTCTTAAGTAATTGAACCCAAGCTTCTAATTCAGCGCCATTATTACCTATAAAATGAAAAAATACTTTCTGATCATTTTTATACGCAAAATCCAAAATCCATTTTAAAAAATCATCTAAACTATTCTGATAATGAATACTACCAAACAAAACTAAATTTAAATTATTTGAAGAATCTTTATGCTCACCTTTTTCTACAACCGGTATATTACCAAACAAATGTAACTTTTCAATAGACACATTTTTTGTTAAAAAAGTCAATTGATATTTGTAAAATTCCGTGTGGGTATGAATTAAAACAGGATTAAGTTTTTTTAGCAAATTAGATACAATTTTTCTTTGTAATTTGCCAACAAAAACATTTTTTAAACTAGCTCCTTTTTCCATACCAATCCACAACTCGTGAAACATAAAATGAACTTTTCGATCTCTAATAATATGCTTTAACTCCTTAGTTAAATTGAATGGCAGCCCCTTACTATTAAATGCATAAGGGACATATTGTATGCTTACAATAGACGGGTTAAAATCATCTATAAATTCAAGTATTTTTGCATTTTTTTCTTTCGCTATTATTTTAGAACTTACCCTTAGACTTGGTATATCAATTTTTTCTATTGTCTGTATGTACTTTTTACAATCACTAATATATTTATCATTCAATGCAATAACCTTAACGGCTATCCCCCTTTTAATCAATGTAAAAGATAAAAGCCTAATATAATCACCAACACCATCTTTACCCGGTTCTAAGGAACCACAAACAAATAAAACTTTCATACAAGACCTATTAACTTAAATTGATTGAGACCATTATCAATAACCCGCATTTGAAATTGTGAGCTAATCTAGTTTTTTATAAAACCGACTAATAAACTTAGCTAATTTTATTGCTCGATTTTTACGTTTCACATAACCTACAGGATAAGGGCTAATAATTCCATTTACATTTTTCCAAAAAAGTAAATCAGAATATCTTGGAGGTATACCCCTAAAAGCATTTTTAACAAAACTTAAATTCCAAGGCTTTGCACCCAAAGGATGTTGCATAAGAGACAATCCATAATGAAATCCCATAGCCTCAGGTCCAATAACTGAAATATCACAATTGGTCATCATTACAGCTAAATTTAAAGAATCCTGATTCGCACTAAGAACTACATTAGTTCTATCCTTAGTCCTAAACCTTGTCAAATCACCACTTAATTCTTTTAACCATATAAATGCATCATACCAATCTAGAATAAAATCTTTATGATCTCTTGTCCAGCCTAGAAACCCACTATTATAATATCTAGAAAGATTTGGATTGGTAACTATTCTTCCTTTTGATTCAACAATTTTAGCCCATTGTTTTCTTACTGGATGTGTAGAACTCATATCATAATTTATATCTTCACAAATCGCCACACCCTGTTTCACCCATTCCCCAAAAAAATCCATTCTATTAATTACAGTTATATCGGAGTCAAAGAAAAAATATTCTTCTGCGTCAGGCTCTAATTCAAAAGTCAAATATTTAAACCAGGTAGGTTTTTCATGTACCATATGCAAACCTCCTTTTACTTCTACAAATTCCACCTCTAAGCTTTCTATAAAAAAAGACCTTCCATTCTTACTGCTCTCCAGTTTAGGTAACCAATTAGGCAACTCACCACGATAACCAATCACTATTTTATTCGCATAGGTACCATTTTCAATAATAGAATTGATAAGTGCTGAAACTCCTAAAAAATATTTTTTCTCTGCAAGTGTTGTAAAAACCACCATACTAATTTATTTCTATTTTCTTGATTTAATTTTTTTTGCAGGTACACCTCCCCAAATTTCATAATCAGGTATGTCCTTATTTACTACAGCTCCTGCCGCAACAATAACTCCTTTTCCTACAGTTACACCTCCTAGTATAACGCATCCAGAACCTATCCATACATCGTCTTTAACTTCGATACAGTCGTATCTACATGGCTGAGACTTCATAGGAATAGTTAAATCTTCAAAACCATGAGTAGCATCTGTAAAAACAGTAAGTGGTGCGATCATACAATTATCACCTATTTTAAATCTGTTCCCCACATTTATTTGGGTTGAGTGTCCTATAAATGTATTCTTTCCTATCTCAATGAATGATTGTTTCCAAGGTCCTCCAGGTCTTAATCGAACTTGATCTTCTATAACACAGTTATCTCCAATAGTAACTTGTTCCGGTATATTGATAAATATTTTACCCAATTTGCAATTATATCCAATCTTTAGACCTAAAAGCTTTAACCATTGTAGTCTTATATTCGACTTAAATAGCAATATTTTTTCCCTTAAACGAAAAATTATTTTTAATAAAATAGATCTATCAGCCGACATCTGTTTTTAAATTTTTATAATAAAAATTATAATAAAAGCTAATAGCATGAACTAATATAGTCATGCTATTAATAAAAATATTAAAATATAATACTCCTACTAAATTGGAAATATCAAAAATCAATACCCCAACAACAATAAACGATAAATTGCCGAAAATAATCAACAAAGGATGAGTTGGTTTTCCTCTCGATGAAGATAATTTAAACAGGACACCGCTAGTAACACTTAGAGCCGCTGCAATGATCACCAATACCAACTCGTAATTTAAATTTTCGTATTTATCACCTAATAACCATAACGCCTGAGAAGAAAACAAATAAAAAATAAAACTAAATAAAGCAGTTAATACCATTCCTCCAAGGAGAGAAAACGTAAAAAATACTAAAACTTTAGAATTAGACCCTTTGTACTTTGCGAAAGCTGGTATTAAAAGCATTCCTGCAACCATAGTCACAAAATTTAAAATCATTGAAAATCTCCCTAAAGCCCCAATTTGTGCCACCGCCGTAGTTTCACCGAATATAGATATCAACCATACAGATATTTGCCCTGAAAAACAAAAATATATAGAGCCCGGCAATATCCCTTTCACTACTTTTAAAATAGCCCCTTTAGTCTCATTATCAATAGATTGATCAAAATCTGCATATGGAGAAACTATTTTTCTTAATCTAAAATTCCCAATAATCCTTGGTATGCCGTTAGCTAAAAGCGCTATTACCGTAAAAGGGACTAAAAATATTACTAAGCTACTAATTAGCCTCAAAATATTCACTACAACCTGATTTTTTTGTAAAGGTTTTACGTGATAATGTAATTTAGGCACAATTTCCAATATTGAGTCTGAAAGTGCTGCGTAAAAAGCCGGAATCAAGCTTAAAGAAATAATTACAATCTGCCACCAAGCTGCATCCTGTTTCCATAAAAGATAAGATAAAGCAGGGATACAAAAGATTAAACTATAGAGTGCAAATTTTCTTCTTAAAGCCAATCCTGTTGCCAATACTTTGCCTAGTGCAATTCTATCCTCCCAAACCTTACCTCCTTCTGCCAAAACACCTGCAGAAATTCCACCATCAGCCAGTACAGTCATGGTTCCTAACATTGCATTGGCAATTGTATAAAAAGCATATTCTTCAGGTGATAAAAATCTAACTATAAGTAAACCAATAATAAGTGCTGATATTTGCACAACTAGTTGACCTGCCCCAGTTACTCCAACTATCTTCCCCCACTTTTTATTATTTTCAGATAAAATCCTTTGTTTTAGTTTTATCTTCATATTTACATCTCTTCTATCTGAAAAAACCTTAAATTAGATTAATGACTATAATCGCATGTCTAATACCGGACGCTAAGATTAAAATCTACTCCAACTGTTTTAAAATCTTATGACCAGCTTTTAATAAATCTACATCTCTTTTCATCAATTTAACATCGCCTTTCATCATATCTTTTACCAACGCCTTTAAATCATACTCGGGAACCCAACCCAGCTTTTCTTTGGCTTTAGAAGGATCTCCTAATAACAAATCAACCTCTGTCGGACGGAAATAAGAAGGATCTACAGAAAGTACTTCTTTACCGATCTCAACCTTATAATCTCCATTACAAGCTACCACAAAAGCTTTCTCATCTACTCCTACGCCTTTAAATTCTAACTCAATTCCTACTTCCTCAAAAGCCATACGTACAAAATCTCGAACCGTTGTAGT
>CETS01001723.1_pt1 | contig 9946 bp, 6 predicted proteins | sample 356391 | NCBI WGS metagenome assembly CETS01 (sample SAMEA2622673, study PRJEB7988) | marine metagenome | isolation source: saline water (ENVO:00002010), including
GACATCCCCGACGCTTTGGAGCTTTTCAGCCTCCTCATCGGGGATCTCGGTTCCGAACTCCTCCTCCAGTGCCATGACCAGCTCGACGGTGTCGAGCGAGTCCGCGCCCAAGTCCTCAATGAACTTGGCCTCCGGCTTGACTTGGTCCTCGTTGACGCCGAGCTGCTCGACGATGATTTTTTTGATTCGATCTGCGGGTGGATTTTCAGACATAAGTCTCCAAATGTTCGGGGGGTTCTTTAAGAACGCCAGCCAGAGCCGTCAAGCTCCTATTCGCAAAAAATCGGCGTTCAAATGGTCACATCACCATACCGCCGTCCACGGTGAGAACCTGCCCAGTGACATAACCTGTGGGCTCCATAGCCAAAAACACCGCCGCATGGGCGATATCGTCCGACGAACCGAACCGGCCCAGCGGCACGCGCCCGAGAACCTCCTGGCGCACTTTATCATCGAGCACGGCGGTCATGTCTGTCTCGATGAAGCCAGGCGCGATGGCGTTGACCGTGATGCCGCGCGGCGCCAGTTCCTTGGCGATTGACTTGGTGAACCCGATCAGGGCCGCCTTGCTCGCGGCATAGTTGCTCTGGCCGGCGTTGCCGATCAGGCCGATCACAGAAGCGATGTTGATGATGCGCCCGCTGCGCTGCTTGATGAACGGCCGCGTGAGCGCCCTGGTGAAGTTGAACGCCCCCTTGAGGTTGGTGTTGAGCACGGTGTCCCACTCCTCCTCGCTCATGCGCATGAGCAGGTTGTCGCGGGTCACGCCAGCGTTATTCACGAGGATGTCCACCCTGCCGGCCAACTCGAGGATTCCCTTCGCAGCGGCATCGACCGCGGCCGTGTCGGAAACATCGACAGCCAACGGCCAAGCCCTGCGGCCAAGGGCCTCCACCTCGGCGGCGACCTTGACTGAGTTTTCCTCCGTGCGTGAGACGCAGGCCACGTCTGCGCCCATCCTGGCGTAGGCAAGGGCGATTGCGCGGCCGATACCCCGGCCCGCGCCGGTCACCACGGCAACTTTGTCAGCTAACAAGCTCATAAGCGGGCCCTGTTTTGGGTGGCCCGATGGGGTCGTGTCAACCCACGATTCAGTGTGGGCCGGTCAACGGAAGATCTCCACGACCTCACGGCGGGCCGGGTTGCTCTCGCCGAGCTGGATCAGCGCGGCGTTTTTGTACAGCGGTGAGTCGGGCGGTAAGTAGTCCACCTCGAACCGTTCCCGCTGCCTCTTTAGTTCCTCAATCGAGAAGACATCCAGCGCCACCGGGTCGGTGCTGAAGCGCAGTTGACCAAGCCCCACCGTGTAGTGAAGCAGACATTTGCTCTGGCCAAGGTATTGGCAGAACAACGCGTCGGTGATGTTGAGCACGAGCCGGTCGCCAAGATGCCGGCGCTGCTTCGCGTCCTCGAGCGCCAAAATCTCAGGCACCGCCACCGAGAGGATCGAGGCGTTCACGCCGAACCGGCGGGAGTTGTCCATGCTGCCATCGACAAGGCCGACCAGGTGGCCCGACACGCCGGCCTGATTATGGTTGATTAACGGGCAGATGCTAATGATGCGCGTCAACTCCCCGGTGAGCAACCGGGACAGGTGCGACTTGCGGCTGGAGTTCTCCCCCTCACGCTCGAAGCCAAGGTCGCCCGCGACCAGCGTGCCTACAATCGACGACTCGTAGGTGACTGACTCATCCCAGCCAGCGTCTCGGCTCCCGGCCAGCCGCACACCGTGCCGCTTGGCCAAACCGCCGAACCCCGCTGCCCGAAGGCTGGCCAGCGATTGATCCCATATAATGATCCGGTCCGGCGGCAGCCGCGCCTCGAGCAATCCTCGTACAACCGCATCGACCACCGCCTTGCGCGTGCCTCCAATCGGCCCGGGCACCGAGTTGACCTTGATGGCGACCATGTCCGCTGGGGTGAGCAGCGACAGCCAGGCGGTTGCCACACTTGGACTGCCGGTGAGCTGCTTCAGCCCTTCGGAGACCATTTCCGCGACCTTGGCGGCATCGACCTCAAACTCGCGCAAAGCGGACTTGTCCTCCACCAACAGGATGCGGGGCTTGGGCGGCGGAGTAGCCTCCTCCGCTTGGCCAAGCGGGACCAATACCAGGACTCCTGCAAGCAGCAGGCGAAAAAAACGTGTGCCCAGCCGGGAATCGGCCTGGCCCGGCCGAGCTTGGCGGCGGTTGGGTCTTCCTGGGTGCACGATGAAGCGGACTTGAAGAGAGTGTGCCTCCCTTGACTCGCCCGTGCCGCGATGCTACCACCAGCAGCCATGCGGACCACGCAAAAACCCACCGACTTGACCAGCCGGCTTTTGGCTGCGGTTTGTCTGGTGGCAACCCTCACCGGGTGCACTCCGCCGGAGCAAAATGCCCTCGAGGAGGGCAGCCGCCTGCTCGCCGACGGCAAAACCGCCGAGGCGCTCAAGCAGTTGGAGGACGCCCGGAAACGCATCGAGGATCACCCCAACCTCAAGACCAATCTCGTCGTCGTCGGCAAACTCTACAACCAGCTAGGCCTCTCGCACCAAAAACTCTCCAAGAACAAAACCGCGGACGCCAAAATCGGGGAATTGAGAGAGGCAAAAAAATGCTTCGTTCTCGCCATAGAAAAAGGCGGGCAGAAGAGCAGGATTCAAGCGTACCAAAACCTCGCCTGGCTCCACCTCGAGGCGGAGGATTGGGAGGAAGCCGCCAAAGTCTTCCGTTCACTGCTCATCACGAACACCAACTCGAAATCAACCAATAATGTTTTTCAATACTGGCTGGAGAAGGGAACCGCTGAGTTAAGAGCCGAACGCACTAGTGATGCGGTGCAAAGTTTCAGTAAAATACCGGACAACACCCATGCGCAAAACGGACTCGGTACCGTTGCCTGGAAGCAAAAGAATATTGCTTCGGCTGCCAAGCATTTCAAAAAAGCAGTCGACCTGGACGGAAACAACGCGACAGCATTGCTTAATCTGGCGGTTGTCCAACAGGAACTGAAGCAATACCCAGAAGCCCTGGAGACTTACAGCAGTTATCTCGCCATCGTGCCGGATGCGGATTCTGAGATCAAACAACTCGTCAACAGCCTCAAGGAATATCTCAAGCCAGAACCGGAACCGGTCGCCGAGGTTGAGCCGGAGCCAAAAGAGGAGGTGAAACCGGAGCCGACGGTCGCCGAGGTCGAGCCGGAGCCAACCCCCGAGCCGGAGCCAACCCCCGAGCCGGAGCCTGCCAACGTCGTGATCGTTGAGCCGCCCACTGAAGAGCCCAAGCCGGAACCGGCCGCACCAGAACCGGAAATCGTGACCGTGAACGAGCCCGCGCCGCTACCGGTCCCGGTGTCCAAGCCGGAACCGGCCGCAACCCAGGTGGAACCGGCCGAGCCGAGCGAACACACACCAGAACCGGAAGTCGGCCAAGCGGACACCACCGCCGAGCCGGAGCCGGCCAAGGACTGGAAGCGGCGGCTCAACCCGATGAACTGGTTCGGCGGTGACAACGAAAAAACAACAGCCGAGCCGGAGGAGGCCGCAACCCAAGTGGAACCGGTCAAGCCGAGCGAACCCGCGCCGGAACCGGAGCCGGCCAAGAACTGGAAGCAGCGGGTGAACCCGCTGAACTGGTTCGGGGGCGACAACGAAAAAACAACGGCCGAGCCGAACAAGAAAACCAAATCGCAAGTTTCCTGGCGCTCGCGCACCGCCATCCCGACCACGCCGCTGCCCAGCCCCAGGCTGTTGGCCAAGGCCTCCACGAACACCGTGAAGGTGGCCAACGTCCTGCCCAGCGCGGTTGCTTTCCCACGCTACAAATACCTGAGCCCGACCCTGCCCAATAGCGGTGACCGGCAGGTGGCCAAGGCTTATTTCGACGACGGCGCAACAGCCCAGAAAACCGAGGAATGGCAGCGGTCCAAGGCCGCGTACATCGAGGCAGCCAAGGCCGACCCGGCCTGGTTCGACGCCCGGTTCGAGCTTGGCCAGGCGGCCTTTTACACCGGGGATACCGACCTCGCGTTGCAGTCGTTCGAGCACGCCCTGGCCATCGATCCGAACGACGGACCGGCGCGGTTCAACTTCGCCATGTCGCTCGCGCAGGGGAACTACTACGCCGACGCCGCAAGCGAGTTTGAAACCTACCTGCAGTTCGATCCGGACAACGTGCAGGCCCACTTCGAGGCCGGCAAACTGTACGCCGGGAAGCTCAATGACGTGGCCCGAGCCAGCGTCCATTACAAGCGCGTGATCGGCCTCCAGCCAGGCCACCCACAGGCGGTCACCATCCGTTACTGGCTCATTCGCAACAAGGCCAACTAACTCAACCGCCGGAGTTGCCTTGCCCGTCATCCCACAGACCACGATCGAGCAGGTCCGCAACGCAAGCGACATCGTCGATGTCATCGGCTCGTACCTCAAGCTCAAGCGTGCCGGCACGAACTTCGTCGGCCTCTGCCCGTTTCACAAAGAGAAAACGCCCAGCTTTAACGTCTCGTCGTCCAAGCAGATTTTCCACTGTTTCGGCTGCCACAAGGGCGGCGACGTGTTCACGTTTCTGCGCGAGTTCGAGAATCTCTCCTTCGTCGAGTCGGTGCAGCGCCTGGCTGAGCGGGCGCGCATCCCGATCGAGTTCGAGATGACGCCCGGCCAGCGCGAGGAAGGCTCACTCCGTGAAAAACTCCGCACCCTGCATGAGCAGGTGGCCGAGCGCTGGGAAACCACGCTGGCTAACGACGCACGCGCCGGGGCCGCCCGCGACTATCTGGCCAAGCGCGGCATCAGCGACGAGGCGGTCAGGCGCTTCCGCATCGGCTTCGCGCCGAACGAGTGGGACGACACCATCAACTGGGCCAAGTCGAAAAAACATGACATTGGGCTCCTCGAGAAGGGCGGCCTCGCCATCGCCGGCGACAAGGGCCACTACGACCGGTTTCGCGGACGGCTCATTTTCCCGATCTGCGACGAGCAGGGCCGCGTGATCGGTTTCAGCGGCCGCGTGCTCTCCGAGGAACAGAAGGGCGGCAAATACATCAACTCCCCAGAGACGCCGATTTTCAGCAAAAGCCGCGTGCTCTACGGGCTCGACAAGGCCAAACGGCCGATCCTCGACGCCAAGTCGGTCATCGTCTGCGAGGGTCAGCTCGACACCATCGCCTGCCATCTGGCCGACATCGAGAACACCGTCGCGCCACAGGGCACCGCGCTCACCGCCGATCATGCCCGCATCCTCAAGCGCTACGCAGAGGAGGTAGTCCTCTGTTTCGACTCCGACACCGCAGGACAACAGGCTATGCTGCGCTCGCTCGATGACCTAATCGCCAGCGGCCTGGCCGTCCGTGTCGCCGACTTACAAAAGCCGCATGATCCCGACAGCTTCATCCGCGAAAACGGCGTCGATGCCTTCCGAGGGTTGATCGCCGACGCGCCCGGCTGCTTCGACTTCCTGCTCGACTACCACTGCCGAGTGCACGATGCCAGTTCCGACCGCGGCCGGGTCAACATCGTGCAGGAAATGCGCGATGCCGTACAAAAGACCGCCAACCAGGTGCTGATCGACACCTACGCGCAAAAAGTCAGCCGCCGGCTCGACGTTGATGCCGATGCCGTGCGTGCCGAGTTCAAGAAAAAGAAGCGCGGCTTCCAACGACTGGAACCGAAGCACGACGAGCCGCCGCCCGGGGAGGCCGAACAACCGATGGCCAAGCCGACCCCGTTGGAGTTCTGGCTGCTCAAGCTGGCACTCATCGACCAGGACTCCACCGAGTGGCTTGAGGCGCACCTCGACCTAGATTGGGTGGCGCATCCCGCCGTGCGTGAAATCGTGCAGCAAAGCTTTGCTCTGCACGTCGAGAAGCCCGATGCCGGTATGCCGGAGCTGCTCGGCACTTTGCAGTCCGACCCATTCAAGCGTCTAGCCACTGAGGCCGTGGCCGACGGCCGCACCATCCCCGACCCTGCCAGACAGTTGAATGACATCGTGCTGCGGCTGCGCAACCAATTCATCGAGAGCCGACTGGCCGGGATCAAGCGCGAATTCGCCGGCGCGAGCGACGACCAATTGGCCAAGCTCATCTCCGAGCGAACGCAGTTAAAAGAACTCACCCTCCACCCCCTCGAACCCCTCGCCGGCTCCTGAGCGCGCCTGGCCAAACGCTCACTCCAGGCCCAGCTGGCGGGAAAAATAGACGTACTCCAGCGCATAGCGCCGGGCGTGTTGCTTTAGGTTCGCGCCGGCGGCGTGGCCGCCCTCCGTGTTTTCAAAATACAGGACCGGATGCCCCTGCTCGCGCATTCGGGCAACCATCTTTCGCGCGTGGCCAGGGTGGACCCGGTCATCCTTTGTTGAGGTCTCGATGAACACTCTCGGATATTTGCGGTCGGGAAACACGTTTTGATACGGCGAATACTTGAGGAGTGCCTCGCGCATTTTTGGATCGCCGGGATCGCCGTACTCGGCCGCCCAACTCGCACCAGCCAGCAGCTTGGTGTAGCGCAGCATGTCCAGTAAGGGCACGCGACAGACGACCGCATTGAGCAGATCCGGCCGCTGCGTGAAAATGGCGCCAACCAGCAGTCCCCCGTTGCTGCCGCCGGAAATACCCAAACGCCTGGGCGAGGTGATGCCGCGTCTGGCCAAGTCCTCCGCCACGGCGATGAAATCGTCGTAGGCCCGCTGGCGATTGGTTTTCAGTGCCGCCTTGTGCCAGCGCGGCCCAAACTCGCCGCCGCCACGGATGTTCGCCACCGCGTAGGCGCCGCCGCGCTCAAGCCAGAGTTTGCCGATGGTCGCCGAGTAACTTGGCTTGAGCGAAATCTCGAATCCGCCATAGCCGTAAAGGATTGTCGGTGTCGAGCCGTTGAGCTTCAGCCCTTTACGATGAATCACAAAGTACGGCACCGCCTCGCCATCCGCGCTCTTCACCATGTGCTGGCCAACCTGCAATTCATCGGACCGAAAACGCGGTGGCAACGACTTGAGCAGCGTCAGCGCATTCGCCCCGGCATCGTACTCGCTCAACCGATCTGGCGTGATGTGGTCCTCGTAATTGACCAGCACCGTGCTGGAATGTGGGTTCGCCGCCGAGACTGACACCGTGCCGTTAGCCGGCAACGGCAATGGCGCTGAACTCCACCTGCCGGTATCATGGTCCGCCCGAAAGCGCAGGATGCGGCCCTTCACGTTTTGCAACAGGGCCACGTATAGACCGCTACGCGAGACGGCGACGCCCGAGATGCTCGTCCGGTCGTCCGGCGTGTAAACGGTCTCGACACGTGGCAGCTTTTCGCTCGCCTGAAACGCCGAGACGCTGATCGCCAGCAGCGCGCCCTGCGGAAATGTCAGCCCCTGCACATCCCACGCTTCGCGCAAGGTAAACAGGATTCGCCCGGCGTAAAACCCGGCTAGGTCGGCCGAATCCTGCAACGGCAACCGCCGGAGTTTCCCGTCGTCGCCGATGAGGTGATACGCGCCGGTGTAAAACGTCAGCGACTGGTCAATCATCGGCAGGGTCTCCTCGCCTGAATCCATTACGCGCGGCCAAATGCCGATGTCCTCCCGGCGTCCCTCGAACACCGGCTCGGCCCTGGCCAGAGGCGTACCGCGTTTCCAGCGTTTGACGATGCGCGGATAGCCGGACTCGGTCAGCGTGCCATCGCCCCAGTCAGTGCCGACAAGCAGCGTGTCGCGATCCAACCACGCTACGCCGGACTTGGCCTGCGGCAATGCGAAGCCATCCTCGACGAAGCTCTTGGCCAATGCGTCGAATTCGCGATGTACTGACGCGTCGGTTCCGCCTCGCGAGAGCTTAACAAGGCAGCGTTCATAGCCGGGAGCGAGCCACGCGATGCCCTTGTAAACCCAGTTTTCATTCTCGGCCTTGGCCAGAGCATCGACATCAAGCACCGTCTCCCACTCAGGCTCGGCGGCGCGGTATGAGGCCAGCGTGGTGCGTCGCAGGATGCCCCGCACATGCTCCGTATCCTGCCAGAAATTGTAGATGTGCCTCCCGCGAATCGAGCCGTACGGGATACGATCCTTGGCATTCAGCAACTCGCCGGCCTGTTCAAGGAAGCGATCGTAACGCTCGTCGGATCGGAGTTCGGCCATGGTTTCGCGGTTGCGCTCCTCGACCCACTCGAGAGAGAGCCTGCCTTCCACCTCCTCCAGCCAAAGGTAGGGATCGTCGAGGATCGGAGCCGGCTTGGTTTCGCTTTCAGCCAAGGTCGCGCCTGCCATGATTAGTCCACAAAAAAACCAAGTTGCTCTCCTCATTATTTGCCCGAAACTCTAACTCGCCAAGCCGCGTGACACAACTAGGCGCTTAGCCAAGCCTACTTCTTCTCAAGGTCCTTGCGCGGGAAAAGGGGGATCGGCTTGTTGCAGATGTGGCCGCTGGACAGGCCGCCCCACTTGGCTAGGTCGAAGTTCGCCGGCGAGTCGTCGATGCCAAGCTGCCCGAAGATTTTCTCGGCTGTCTCCGGCACAACCGGCCAGATCAGCACCGCCAAGACACGACACGCCTCGGCTAGATTGTAGAGCACCTCGTTGAGCCTATCGGCTTGATCCTCCTGCTTGGCCAGCTTGAACGGCGCCGTCTGCTCGACATATTGGTTGGCGCGATCGACCAGTCCCCAGACGCTCACGAGCGCCGCTTGAATCTGGTGCGACTCGTAATTTTTCCGGGCTTTAGCAATCCATTTTTCGGCGTCGACCGAGAGTTCGTCGGAGGTCGTCTCAAGCGTGCCGTTTCGATAACGGTTGAGCATCGAGAGCGATCTGTTGACGAGGTTGCCCAGGCCGTTGGCCAACTCCGCGGAGTAGCGGGCCTGAAAACTTTCGTCGGTCCAGTTGCCGTCCGGACCGATGTCCAGTTCGCGCACGACGTAGTAGCGAAACGCATCGACGCCCCACTCGTCGATGACCGCGACGGGATCGACGACGTTGCCGGTGGTCTTGCTCATCTTCTGGCCGTCCTTCTGCCACCAACCATGCACAAGCACCTGCTTGGGCAAAGGCAACTCCATGGCCTTGAGCATGATCGGCCAATAGACGGCGTGAAACTTGAGAATATCCTTGCCGATGACGTGAATGTCCGCCGGCCAAAGCGTTGGCGCATCCGGCTTGGTCTCGAGACCGATCGGCCCGGCCGCCGCCTCGTCGCCCAGTGAAGCCGGGATGCTGGCGTAGTTACTCAACGCATCAAACCAAACATAGGTGACGTATTCCTCGTCGAACGGAAGCGGAATCCCCCACTCGAGCCGCTCTTTAGGACGGGTGATGCAGAGATCCTCGAGTGTGTTGTTTTTGAGAAAGCCAAGCACCTCGTTTCGTCGCGTCTCCGGCTGGACGAAGTCCGGGTTCGCCTCGATGTGGTCGATCAGCCACTGCTGCTGTTCGCCCAGTTTGAAGTAGTAGTTGTGCTCCACCAACTCAGCGACCTCGCCGTAGATAGGATCGAATGTGCCATCTTCGCGCCGGTCTTTCTCGGTCAAAAAGGTCTCCTGCTGGGCGGAGTAAAATCCACGATACTCGGCCTGGTAGAAGTGGCCGGTGTCGTACAGTTTCTGCAGCGCCGCCCCGACAAACACTTTGTGGCGTTGCGACGATGTGCGAACGAAGTCGGCATTTGTAAGGTTCAGCCGGTCGGCAAACCTCTCCCAGACTACCGCAAAATCATCGCAGTACGCCTGCGGATCTTTGCCATCGGCCTTGGCTGCGGTCTGAACCTTTTGGCCGTGCTCATCGAGGCCGGTCAGGTAAAACACCTCCTGCCCCAGGCTGCGATGCGTCCGGGCGATGATGTCGGTGATGATTTTCTCGTAGGCGTGTCCGAGGTGGGGTTCCCCGTTGACATAGTCGATGGCGGTGGTCAGGTAAAACCGTTTACTCATCCGAGGCGCAGTATGGGCCCTTGGCCAAGCGCTTGGCAATCACGGGGTGCCCGCTTGGCCAAG
>CETS01027217.1_pt1 | contig 9934 bp, 6 predicted proteins | sample 356391 | NCBI WGS metagenome assembly CETS01 (sample SAMEA2622673, study PRJEB7988) | marine metagenome | isolation source: saline water (ENVO:00002010), including
GCATTAATTTGGGGATCTAATAATTCTGAAAAGGTTATACCAAAAAATTTGTCCAGAACGTGGCATAAGATTTCAAAAAAGCTGGAGAGACCTCCTATATTGTCTTATGCTTCTTATGCTTTAAATAATTGGAAATTAAGAGATGAAAGTAAACCATTTGAATTAGAAAATATTCAAATATTTCAAAATTTTCTAGGGGGGATGGATGAGGATTGGTTCATAATGATTCATGTCGCAATAGAGTATGAAGCAGCGAACATTTTAAAAAATTTAAAAAGATATTTTATTGATAAAAATATTGAGACTAAATATTTAAATGAGGGATTGAAAAGTCTAGATAAAATCAATGAAATCATGAATATGATGCCAGATAAATGTGATCCATATGTTTATTACAACCGAGTAAGACCCTATATATTTGGCTGGAAAAATAATCCAGCCACTCCTAAAGGAGTAATTTATGAGGATATCTCAGAATATAGTGATAAACCTCAGCTATTTAGAGGAGAAACGGGGGCGCAGAGCTCAATTGTACCCGCACTAGACGCACTACTTGGTGTTACCCATTCTGATGATCCACTAAAAGCATATCTTGATGAAATGAGAATATACATGCCTAAAGAACACAGAGATCTTTTATTTTCCTTGGACGATTGGCGAAACACAGCAAGATCTGAAATATTATCGGAAATTGATAAATCTGATAACGAAATTATTACAGAACTCATTCATCAATTAAATATATTTAGGGCAAAGCATTTAGAATATGCAAGAATCTATATTCATGAACAAGCTCTCTCAAATCAAAGTAATTCAAATACTGTTGGTACCGGTGGAACACCATTTATGAAATATTTAGATAAACATCTTCAAGAAACTATCCCAACAAATGATTAAAAAAATTGGAATACCAAAAGAAGTTAAAAAAGATGAAGGCAGGGTAGCTTTAATTCCAGAACACATAACACAATTCACTGGTATTGCGGATATATTTGTAGAATCACAAGCGGGATTAGGCTCGGGATTCTCTGATGAAGATTATTTATCTGCAGGTGCAAAGATATTGGATTCAGCAGAAGAACTTTATAAGACTTCAGAGATAATTTGCAAGGTAAAAGAACCACAAGATCAAGAATTCGACCTACTTCATTCATCACATGTATTATTTGGATATTTGCATCTTGCATCCAATCTTTCAATGACTAAAAAATTACTGGAGAAGAAATTAACGGCAATAGCAACTGAGATGATCATGGACGGTGAGCAGTATCCACTTCTGATACCTATGTCAAAAATAGCTGGAAACTTGGCAATTCAAAAAGGAATGCAGTTTTTGGAATATTCTTCAAATGGTAAAGGTTTATTGCTTTCATCTATATCAGGGGATAGAAAATCAAAGGTAACAGTCATTGGGTGCGGTGAGGTAGGAAGAGCTGCAATACATAAATCAATTAAAGTTGGAGCTTTAGTAACCGCAGTAGATTTAAATGAACAGATCTTAGATGAACTTAAAAATAAGTACGGAGAGGACATCACGACAGTTATTGGAGAAACCTCTGAAGCAATTAATGCAATTCGAAATGCAGATTTGGTTGTAGGAGCTGTACTATTACCGGGCAGGAAACCTCCAATTGTAATTTCAGAGGAAGATATAAATAAAATGGAACAAGGAACTGTAGTTATCGATGTTGCAATTGATCAAGGTGGATGTGTCGAAAATGTAAAACCTAATACTCATAGTGATCCATTTGTCATTAGAGATGGAGTAATAGTTTCAGCAATTGCAAATTTACCCGGAGCAGTCCCTAAAACATCTTCAATAGAACTATCAACTGCCTTGCAAAAATATGTTGATTATCTGCTTGTGGATGATTGGTTTGAAAAATATAAAAATGATGTAAATTTGTCTCCGTCTTTACAAATTCATAATGGGATGCTGTTATCTTCTGAAGTTGGCGATAGTTTGAGTCTCCCAGTAACTAAATTAGTTTAGGTTTCCAGCTCTTCCTCGATTTATGAAATTTTTCAATATCATCAACATAATTGAGTGAAATATCAATTTTATCTAAACCTTCCAAGATTCTCTTTTGAGAAAAATCATCTAATGAAAATGTAAATTCAATTTCTTCGCAAACAACAGTCTTTTTTTCAATAGAAATATTTATTACTGTATTTGGATCATTTTCAATTTTTTCAAAAAATGCCTCAACGTTTTCTTGGCTGGTTTCAATTGGTAAAAGACCGATGTTTATTGAATTTAATTTAAATATATCAGCAAATTTTGTACAAATAATTGCATCAAATCCCCAATCTTGAAGCCCCCACGGGGCATGTTCGCGTGAAGACCCAGTACCAAAATTATCTCCAGCAACTAAAACTCTAGAACTTCGATACTCTTTTTTATTAAGAGGAAAATTTGGATCTTTTTTCCAATCGAAGAATAAATACTCCCCATATCCTGATCTCTCAACACGCTTGAGAAATTGTTTTGGCATTATTTGATCTGTATCAACATTTGACATATTTAATGGGAGCATAGTTGAGGTTATTGAATTCAGTTTTTTCATATTATAAATTTCTTATATCTACAAATTTTCCATGTAATGCAGCAGCAGCTGCCATTTTAGGACTAACTAAATGTGTTCTACCACCAGCACCTTGTCTTCCTTCATAATTTCTATTAGATGTAGAAGCACATCTTTCGCCAGGATTCAATATATCAGGATTCATCCCAAGACACATTGAGCACCCTGCTTCTCTCCAATCAAAACCTGCTTCAATAAATATTTTATCTAACCCCTCTTCTTCAGCTTGATTTTTAACCAGGGTAGATCCCGGCACTACCATTGCTCCAACTGATTTTGCAACTTTTTTTCCTTTAACGATTTGAGCAGCTTCCCTTAAATCTTCGATACGACCATTAGTACAACTACCTATGAACACTCTGTCTAAATTAATTTCATTGATTTTTTCCCCAGGTTGCAAGTCCATGTATTCTAATGCTCTTGTAGCAGCCTCTTTATCAGATTCGTCTTTAAATTCTTCAGGAAAAGGAATCGTGTCATTTACAGAAATTACCTGTGACGGATTTGTTCCCCATGATACAGAGGGCTCAATCTCTTGTGCATTAATTGTTACAACTTTATCAAACTTCGCATCTTTATCAGAATAGAGATTGCTCCATTCTGAAATTGCGTCATTCCAGTCAACATCTTTTGGTGCATAATTTTTATTTCTCAGATAGTTAAATGTTGTCTCATCTGGTGCAATCATTCCTGCTCGTGCTCCACCTTCGATTGACATATTACAAATAGTCATTCTGTTTTCCATACTCATATCCTTAATAACATCTCCAACGTATTCAATAACATGTCCTGCACCACCACCAGTACCAATTTTTTTTATAATTCCTAAAATTATATCTTTTGGTCCTACTCCATCTGAAATGTCACCTAGTATTTCAACTTTCATTGTTTTTGGTTTTTCCATTGCTAGTGTTTGAGTTGCAAGCACATGCTCTACTTCTGAAGTACCAATACCAAAGGCTAAAGCACCAAAAGCTCCATGCGTTGCGGTGTGGCTATCTCCACATACGATTGTCATCCCAGGCTGGGTAATACCTTGCTCAGGCCCAATTACATGAACTATGCCTTGACGTGGATCATTTATTCCATATAAAGTTACACCGAAATCTTTACAATTACTTTCAAGTGCTTCAATCTGAATTTTAGATAAAGGATCTTTTATTCCAAGAAGTCTGTTCGAGGTAGGCACTCCGTGATCAATTGTTGCTAATGTGAGTTCAGGATATTTTACTTTTCTGTTTGACAATCTAAGACTATCGAAAGCTTGTGGGGAAGTTACCTCGTGTACTAGATGTAAATCTATAAACAACAAATTTGTACTCTCATCAATAGACACAATATGATGATTGTCCCAAATTTTTTGAAAAAGTGTTTTTCCCATATTAAATACAAATTATATTATTTTTTTTCATTAATTAATAGAGTTGTTTTTAAACATTATCATTTAATCTTTGTCTATATAAAATAAATCATCATGGAAACAATTATTGAAAAATTCTTAGAAATAGCGATCATTTTAGTTGCGGCAAAAATAGGTGCTGAATTAATGAGAAGAATAAACCAACCAGCAGTTATTGGCGAGCTAGTAGCCGGAATAATAATTGGATACTATGGTTTAGGACTTTTACCACATTTTGAAAAAGGCGATGTAGTTTCAACATTAGCTGAAATTGGTGTTGTTCTTTTGTTGTTTGAAGTAGGACTTGAAACAAACCTTGAAGAGTTTGTTGAACTTGGATCGACTTCTATCCTTGTTGCATTAATTGGTGTCGTAGCTCCATTTGCTTTAGGGTTTGGGTCGATATATGCATTAGGGCTAGGTGGATCAAATCAGTTTGAAATTGCACTTTTTGTTGGAGCTGCCATGACTGCAACGTCAGTAGGAATCACTGCAAGGGTATTTGGAGATTTAGGCGCATTGAAATCCAAAGAAGCAAAAACAATAATTGGGGCAGCAGTAGTTGATGACATATTAGGACTTTTAATATTGACTGTTGTTGCTGGTTTACTTACTAGTTCAGGAGAATTTGCTCTGATCGATTTAGCAATTATAAGTGGAAAAGCTATAGGATTCTTGGTAGTTGTTGTAATACTTGGAAGAAAACTATCACCTATTGTTTTCAATTTTTTCGTGAAAATTCCTTCTCCAGGGACCTTTATAACTGGAAGCTTTATATTTGCAATGCTACTTGGTGCTGCGGCACATTTTGTAGGCTTACATCCGATTGTAGGAGCATTTGCTGGCGGGGTAATTGCAGCTGAATCAAAGATGACAAAACGAATAAGAAAAGAAATGAAGCCATTAAATTTTTTATTGGTACCCATATTTTTTGTATATATTGGTTCGGAAGTAAACATCCAGACGTTAGCTTCATTGGACGTATTTCTGTATGGAATGTTAGTAAGCTTGCTTGCATTCGTTGGTAAATATGTTTCTGCATTGGGTGCGATGGGTAAAGGCTTTAATACATCTTTAATCGGAATTGGCATGTCTCCAAGAGGTGAGGTAGGACTTATTTTTGTTGCTGTAGCAACGACAACATTGTCATCAATTATTACAGAAGACATCATCTCAATAATTATTTGGATGGTTATTGTGACAACCGTAATAGCGCCTATTTTATTGAATAGAATTTTGCAAAAAGTTCCACTTTCTGAAAGAGACGATGATGAAAGATTTGAAACTCCGGTTGTAGAATAACCAGCAAAAAAAATTAATATAATTAATATGTATTTATCCACTTATTAGGAGAATTAATGTTTTTAAATTATCAAGGATCAATCATCGCAGCAATATTAGGCCTTATTTTAGCTGCATATTTTGCCAATAGAATTTTATCAATTGAAGTAACTGATGAGAAAGTAAGTGGATTATCAGATGCAATTCGAAAAGGATCAATGGCTTTTCTAAAAAGACAATATTCTTGGGTAAGCATATTTGTTGTAGTTTTAGCAATTTTAATTTCTACTCTTACTGAATGGGGTTATCCATGGGGTTCAATTGCATTTGTTGGTGGTGCATTATTCTCTTCATTAGCTGGCTTTATCGGAATGAGAATTGCTACCGCAGCAAATGGTAGAACGACGGAAGCTGCCAGGGATGGAGGTACCCTCAAGGCTTTGCCTGTTGCATTTAGAGGTGGAGCAGTTATGGGATTTTCTGTTGCAGGATTGGGCCTTTTAGGTGTAGCTGTTGGATATTGGATATTTGTTGACATTTTAAAACTCGATAATGCTTACGACATTTTGGCTGCGATAGGTTTAGGTGGGTCATCTATAGCTTTGTTTGCCCGTGTTGGAGGTGGTATATATACAAAAGCTGCCGATGTAGGGGCTGATTTGGTAGGAAAAGTTGAGGCCGGAATACCCGAAGATGATCCAAGAAATCCTGCTACGATTGCAGATAACGTTGGAGACAACGTTGGTGATGTAGCTGGAATGGGAGCAGATTTATTTGAAAGCTATGTTGGCTCACTCGTAGCTCCATTGGCATACGCAGCAATTGTATTTATAAACACAGATGTTCTGCCTTCCCTTCTCTTCTTTCCATTAGCAGTTGGGACAATTGGTATGTTAGCTTCCATAGTTTCTTCTTTTTTAGTTGTTCCCAAAGAAGGTAAATTAGCACAAGCATTGCATAGAGGAACTTACTCTGCAGCAGGCCTGACGGCGATTGGTGTTTTCTTTTTATCAAATACAATGTTTCAAGATTATTCTGAAAATCCAATTGGACTTTTTATTTCAGTAATAATCGGGTTATTGGTAGGAATTATTGTAGGTCAAATTTCTGAGTGGTTTACTTCTGATCATTATTCAATAGTCAAAGGGATTGCTGACCAAGCAAAAACAGGACCAGCTACAGTGGTTTTATCTGGTATATCTGAAGGTATGCGCTCCGCAGCCTTCTCGGTAGTTGTAGTTGTACTTGGTGTTTTTGGTGCATTTACAGCAGGTGATTGGGCTCTTGGTGCTGGAGGAGGAATCTACGGGGTTGCTGTTGCAGCTATAGGTGTTTTAGCAACACTAGGTATTACGGTTGCAGTAGATGCTTATGGACCAATTGCAGATAACGCGGGAGGTATCGCTGAAATGGCACATTTAGATCCTGAAGTCAGAAAGGCAACTGACGAACTTGATTCACTTGGAAACACAACAGCAGCAATCGCTAAGGGATTTGCAATTGGCTCTGCTGCTGTAACGGCTCTTGCTCTTTTTTCTGCATTTGTTCAGAGTGCTGGATTGGCAGAAAGTGGATTAAACATAACAAAAGTTGAGGTTACTCTTGGATTATTTTTGGGAGGCATGTTTCCATTTTTATTTGCTGCAATGACAATTAATGCTGTTGGAAGAGCTGCTTTTAAAATGATTGAAGAAGTCAGAAGACAATTCAGAGAAATTCCTGGTTTACGCGAAGGAAAAGAAGGAGTAACTCCGGAATATGAAGAGTGTGTCGATATAGCTACAACCGCAGCGCTTAGAGAAATGTTGTTACCAGGTGGTTTAGCTATTTTGCTACCATTAGTAATTGGATTTTGGAACAAAGAAGCATTAGGAGGCTTTTTAGCAGGAGCCCTAGTAACAGGATTTCTTCTCGCGATATTTATGGCTAATTCTGGAGGAGCTTGGGATAATGCTAAAAAATATATTGAAGCTGGCGGGGGTGCCGGAAAAGGCTCCGAAGAACATAAAGCTGCTGTTATCGGGGATACAATTGGCGATCCATTTAAAGATACATCTGGTCCTGCAATGAATATTGTAATTAAAGTGATGACAATTGTAAGTCTCATATTTGCATCAGCTTTTTGATAAATTATTTTAAAAAATTTATTGATCAATGAATATATTATTAGTTACTAATGACTGGATGCCAAAAAAAGGTGGGATCTCAACGTATCTTGAAAATATTGTTAAAAATTTAGATCATAAATTTATTGTTTATGGACCAAATTGGGTTGAAGGTGAAAACACATTTAATGCAGATGTTAATTTTTTGTTTAACTCTCGAAAAGTTTTTAAAGACATACAAAGCATTGTAGAAAAAAATCACATTGATATTATTTTGCATGGATCAAGCAATCCAAACTTTTTATTCATAAATAAATTAAACACACTTAATATTCCTGATTCGCCGAAGAATATAAAAATACCTCAATACATGATATGCCATGGTGCAGAATTTAATGTTTTAAATTATATTCCAATTATTAGAAATGTTTTAAAAAGAAATCTCGATAATTTAAACAAAATATTTACTGTGAGTGAATTTTCAAGAAAAAAACTAAACAATATTACAAGCACTGATGTAGTTAACATTGGTGCAGGCATTGAACTCCCAAATTACGACAATAATTATGATAGAAATGAATTTTTAACAATTGGGGTTGTAAGTAGGTTAGTTTCAAGAAAAAAAATTAGTTGGTTAATCGATGTTACCCACGATTTAAGAGAAGAAGGTTTTCAGATCGAATTAAAGATACTTGGCTATGGAAAACAGGAAAGTTATCTAAAAAAACTTTCTTCCGTTTCCGCAGCTAATGTATCTTTTATTAAAGAAGAAAATGATAAAGATCTTGACCAATTTTATAAATCCATTGATTTATTTGCTATGCCTTCAAAGTCTAAATATTTTGGTATTGAATATGAAGGATTAGGTTTAGTATATTTGGAAGCTGCAAGCTACGGACTACCAGTAATTGTTGGATCTTCAGGGGGAGCAATAGAAACAATTATCCCTGGTAAAACCGGTTTTGTTGCGGGCGATAAAAATATCCTCAAAGAATCAATTATTTACTTTATTCAGAATCCTGAAAAAATTCAAGAATTTGGATTGGATGGTAAACATTTTGTAAAAGAGTTTTACAGTAAAGAAAAGTTAATACAAAATATTGAATCAAACATGAGTGCTTCTTATTAGATTATTTTGAAGTAATAAATAATTCTAAAATTTCATCACTCTGTATTGTTAAAGCTTTCTGAGGTGTTTCAAGAGGTTTATTCTTCTTTTCTATAGTTATTTTGTTAACTAAATTATTTTTTGTTGCATCCTCAACTTTCATACGAAACCTACCTCGATAGAATACAATTTCTAAAAGTTTAGCCAAATCTACTAATTCATTTTTTGAAAGTTTTTTTATAATTTTTTCATCAATTAAAAATGATTCTCTAATTTTTTGAATTAGTAATTCTTTAGTAAGACTTTTAGGAATTTTAGTTGGATTATTATTGATCATATTTAAAATCTTTTGATACTTCTCTGAATTGATCAATTCAATAATGTCATTTTTTTTCATCTGAGCCAATTCTTCAAAATTAAAAACCTCTCTGGCTTTTTGTTTTATTGCAAATCCACCATAAGGACCAACTGCTGTCATATAGCTCCAACCCTCGTATTCAAATACAAAACGAGGATTTTTTGTTGATAGATTAAATCGTTTTATTGCGTCCTCAGAATTAAGGGTATCTGGATCTTCATCTTCAAAAATAGGACCAATCATATTTCTATAGGGACATTTTGGCTGCCTTACACCCTTTTCTTTTAATCCATGCTGGAAGTAGTACCCTCCGCTTGGACCAAGTTTAATAAAAATTGGAGTTTCACATTCTTTACACTCACAGACTTTTCTTTCTTTTAACAGATTTGCTTCTTGTAATTTCTCATTTTCATATATATATGTCTCACTTAATTCTTCAATAGTAATATCTGGTGGTAGTCCTATGTAAAAATTATCATCCCTTTGAAGGTATGGATAAGCAATCTTATCTTGGACACGACCAGTTTTTACTACATATCTTGTATTAAATGGAAGAGGGTAAGATGTCAGGTTAATCGGGTCAGGCTCTCCATATTTAGCGACATGATTCTTTATTTTTTTATAAGCTTCATTTAGAAATTTAACTTTTGCATCTTCAGGGGAATTGCTTTCTAATATTTCATCCAATTTATCTTCCATTTCTTTCGAAAATTTGTAATTAATATATGAGTCAAAATATGGTTTCATAAAATTATTAATCATAGCTAAGGCAATAATTCTTGGCTTTAAACTTGATTCTGAATTAATAAATACAGATGTAATACTTTCAATTATTGATACATAGGTTGAAGGCCTACCAATACCAAGTTCTTCAAGTTTATTGATGAGAGAAGTAGAAGAGTATCTATTTGGAGGATTTGTATATTTTTTTTCGTAATCAGATTGAATTATTTCTACTTTATCCCCTTTTTTTAAGTTAGGAAGTTCTTGTGATTGTTCTGTCAGATTTCTTGCTAAATCTCTATATCCACCAAACGTCCAAGTGGTACCGGAAATACCAAGAACAATTGAACCAAATATATTATCTGTAACTTCAAG
>CETS01093043.1_pt1 | contig 9928 bp, 9 predicted proteins | sample 356391 | NCBI WGS metagenome assembly CETS01 (sample SAMEA2622673, study PRJEB7988) | marine metagenome | isolation source: saline water (ENVO:00002010), including
TCTGTTTATCCTACTATTACTTCTGGTAAGTCAACGAAAGTCATAATCATATCTACTCCTAATGGTATGAACCACTTCTATAAGATGTGGGAAGATGCACAGAGGGGTAAGAATGGTTATGTAACAAACGAAGTACATTGGTCTCAAGTACCTGGCAGAGATGCTAAGTGGAAAGAAGAGACAATGAAGAACACGTCCAAGAGACAGTTCGCTCAAGAATTTGAATGCGACTTTCTTGGATCTGCTGATACTCTTATATCGCCAGCCAAATTACAGGCGATACCATTTAATGAACCGATACAAAGCAATGCAGGACTTGACATTTATCAGAGAGCAGAAAAGGATCACGAATATATTATTACTGTTGACGTTGCCAGAGGAATTGGTGGCGATTATTCTGCTTTCATCGTGTTTGATATCACCACGATGCCGTATAAGGTCGTTGCAAAGTACAGAAATAATGAGATTAAGCCTGTACTGTTTCCCTCGATCATTTTCGGTGTAGCAAAAAATTATAACTATCCATACATTCTTATAGAAGTAAATGATATAGGAGATAGTATAGGAGCAATGTTAAACTATGATCTAGAGTATCCTAACGTACTCATGTGTGCTATGAGAGGTAGGGCAGGACAGATTGTAGGACAAGGATTCTCTGGTAACAAGACTCAATTAGGAGTCAAGATGAGTATCACTGTTAAGAAACAAGGTTGTGCCAACCTTAAAGCAATTATTGAAGAAGACAAGTTATTGTTTAATGACTTTCATATTTTCCAAGAGTTAACTACCTTTGTACAAAAGAAACAAGCATGGGAAGCAGATGAAGGATATCATGATGATCTTGTAATGTGTATGGTATTGTTTGCATGGTTAGTCATGCAAGAATATTTCAAAGAAATGACAGATCAAGATGTTAGGAGGAGAATCTATGAAGAACAACGAGAACAAATTGAGCAAGATATGGCTCCTTTTGGGTTTATTGACGATGGCATGGGTGATGATACCTTCTTGGATGGAGACGGTGATCTGTGGGCCTACGGAGATAAACAAGAAGAGGTCTCCTATATGTGGAACTACTGATGGATATTTCAAGTCAATTCGACTTGGAACATCTCCTGTTCAAGGAGAGGACATGTAGATCTTGTGGAGAAACAAAAGATTTAATAGATGATTTTTATTTGATTCGTAAGAATAAGAAAGGTAATCCATCTGCTTATTCTTACGAATGTAAGTTATGCACAGTGGAAAGAGTAGTAAAAACTAGAAAAAGTAAGAAGAAAAATAGACCTAGACCTTTACCTCCATACCTAGCAGACTATCCAGACTGGTAGTTCATGCACGGTTTCCCCGATGAAAGAATCGTTTTTTCTAAATATTATTAGATAAAATTGGAATCTATCGAGGTAAAAACATGGCTAGTCAAGTCTCGCCTGGAGTTGTTGTTAAGGAACGTGATTTATCCAATGCGGTTGTTGTAGGTGCATCTTCAATTACAGGTGCTTTCGCTTCATCCTTCCGTACTGGACCTGTAGGCAAAATTGTAAGTATCTCTTCCGAGAGACAGCTCATTGATACTTTCGGCACACCTGCTGAAGCAAACGCTTCTGACTGGTTGGTTGCATCCGAGTTTTTACGCTACGGTGGAAGACTTGCTGTTGTACGTGCTGCGAGTGGAGTAAAGAACGCAACCGCATCTGGAACTGGTGCTTTGATTGCATCTAAAGATGATTTTGATGCTGGAGCAACTACTGAAAAGTTTGCTGCCAGATACGCTGGTGCTGATGGTAACAACCTACGTGTTGTTATTGTTGACAGAGGTGCTGATTATACTGTAACCAAGAATGCTCATGGTTGGGCTGTTGGTGCAAATTATACTGATGGTAATGGTACAGCACACGAGATTGTTTCTGTAACAGCTAACACAGCAGACATTATTCAAAATGGTGCAGTTGCTCCTACCGCTACTGGTGGTGCTACTGTTGCTGCATTCGATTGGAACGCACAACCAATTGGATCAACAGGTTTAACTTACAAATCAATTGCTCCTAGACCAGGAACATCTGCATTTGCTTCAGAACGTTACCTGTCATATGACGAAGTTCACGTTGCTGTTATTGATGAAAGTAATAACACAGTTGTTGAACGTCAAACATATCTTTCAAAACTATCTGATGGTAAGACACCTGAAGGTGGATCATCTTATTGGAAAGATGCAGTAAACGAATTTTCTAATTACGTTTATGCTGGTGTAGACTTAGGTGCTTCTGAGCACGCAGCTCAAGGTGAGAACTCTGGTTCTACTGCTGGATCTTATGGAGCAACATCTGGATCACCTGTAGAACTAGCAAGGATTCTTCCTACTGCTGGTGGAGCACTTAGTGGTGGTACAGATGACTATGCTTATACTGCTGGAGAAATTCAAACAGCATATAACGAATTCCTTGATACAGAGCAAACAACAGTTGACTTTGTAATCATGGGTGGATCAATGGCTAGTGAGAACGATACAGTTACTAAAGCACAAGCAGTTGCTGGTGTTGCTAATAGTAGAAAAGATTGTGTCGCATTCATTTCTCCATTCGTAGGAAATCAAATTGCTACATCTGGTGGATCAGCTATTCCTCCAGGAACACAGTTAAGTAATACAATAACTTTCTTTGACAATATTGCATCTAGTTCATACGTTGTACTCGATAGTGGTATCAAGTATACATATGATCGCTTCAACGATAAGTATCGTTATATCGGTTGTAACGGTGATGTCGCAGGTACTTGTGTTTCTACTTCTAACATTCTTGATGATTGGTTCTCTCCTGCTGGAATGAGTCGTGGTGGTATTCAGAACGTTGTTAAACTTGCCTTCAATCCTAATAAGGCACAGCGTGACGATCTGTATACAAGTAGAGTTAACCCAATAGTATCAATGCCTGGTTCAGGTCCAGTACTATTTGGTGACAAGACTGCACTTGCTTCTCCATCTGCATTTGACAGAATTAACGTTCGTCGTTTATTCCTTAATGTTGAGAAGAGAGCTAAAGCATTAGCAGAAGGCGTACTCTTTGAACAGAATGACTTTACTACACGTAGTAACTTTAATGCATCTATTAGTTCTTACCTTTCTGAGGTACAGGCACGTAGAGGTGTTACAGACTTCTTAGTAGTTTGCGACGAGAGTAACAATACCCCTGAAGTGATTGACAGAAATGAGTTCGTTGCTGAATTATTCCTCAAGCCAACTCGTTCAATTAACTATGTTACTGTTACTGTTACTGCAACAAGAACTGGAGTTAACTTCAGTGAAGTTGTTGGTAGATAATTATTATTCTAGATAAACATTAAAGAGGCAACTAAAAATGGCAAGGTCAAACGTATCAGAATTTTTACAAACTATTGGGCAAGGTGTAAAGCCCAATATGTATCTGATCGACATCCAGTTCCCTGCTGCATTAAGCAAGGATCAGGTGGAAGATCAAGATCTAGTAAATTTACTCTGTAAATCCGCAGCACTTCCTGGTTCAAACTTGGGTGTAATCGAAGTTCCGTTCAGGGGAAGATCAGTTAAGATCGCTGGTGATCGCACCTTCGATACATGGACTGCAACATTCTTTAACGATAAGGACTTCAAACTCCGTTCGTTCTTTGAAGAGTGGGCTAATAGTATTAACACACACGAAGAGAATACTTCTCAACTATTCACTCCTAATAATTCTACTGGTTATACAGCAGATCTTGGAGTTAAGCAATTGGAGAAAGATTCTTCAGCAACAGGTTCTGTATTAAGAGAGTATCTACTCAAGTATTGTTTCCCAACTAACGTCTCTCAAATTGATCTTGCTTATGATAGCAACGACCAAATTGAAGAGTTCTCAGTTGAATTCCAATACTCTTACTTTACTGCTGGTGCTGGTAATGATTCCAGAGCTGGCGTAAGTGCAATTCCTGTGGTATAATAAATACTATTTGAAGAGTATTAAACGGAATTAGTTATGAGTCAGTTATTTGGCTTCCAGATTAATCGGAAGGAGGGAAAGAAGGGTCAATCCCCTGTCCCTCCTCAAGCCGATGAGCCTATTGCTGTAGCAGCAGGTGGCTATTATGGAACATACGTTGATACTGATAATCAAGCACGTAATGAGTTTGAGATGATTCGTCGCTATCGCGACATGGCAATTCATCCTGAAGTTGATAGTGCAGTTGATGAAGTAGTAAATGAATTTATTGTGAGTGATGCTCACGATAGTCCAGTAGAAATTAATCTAGACAATCTAGGTATGGGTGCTGGTGTAAAAACAAAAATTAGAAATGAGTTTGAGTATATCAAACGTCTTCTAAATTTTGATAATAGAGCTCACGAGATCGTTCGTTCATGGTACATTGACGGACGACTTTTTTATCATAAAGTAATAGATTTAGAGAATCCTAAGAAGGGTATTACAGAACTCCGCTACGTTGATCCTATGAAGATCAAGAGAGTTCGTCAGAAGTTAGATCAAAATAAAGCACAGAGTTCTGTTGAAAGACAGGCAATAAAAGGAACAGCATTAGAAGTTGAATACGGAACCTTTGTAGATTATTTCTTATATAATCCAAAAGGTTTTTATAAAGGTGGTGTTCTTGGACCTATTGGAGACATGTCATTGTCTCAGGGTATTAAGATGGCAGTTGATTCTGTCACCTTTATTCCATCTGGATTGCAAGATCTTAACAAGAGAATGACTCTTGGATTCTTACATAAAGCAATTAAGTCTTTAAACCAACTCCGCATGATTGAAGATGCGTTGGTTATATACAGACTTTCTCGTGCTCCTGAAAGAAGAATTTTTTATATTGATGTAGGTAACCTTCCAAAGGTTAAAGCAGAGCAATACCTACGTGATACAATGTCTCGCTATAGAAATAAGCTAGTGTATGATGCTAACACTGGTGAGATGCGTGACGATAAAAAGCATATGAGTATGCTAGAAGATTTTTGGTTACCTCGTCGTGAGGGTGGTAGGGGAACAGAGATCACCACATTACCTGGAGGACAAAATCTTGGAGAACTTAAAGACGTTGAATATTTTAAGAAGAAGTTATATAACTCGCTTAACCTTCCACCTAGTCGTCTTACAGACGATAACAAAGGTTTCAATCTTGGTAAGACTACGGAAGTATTACGTGATGAGATCAAATTCACTAAGTTCATTGGTAGATTACGTAAGAGATTCTCTGAGTTATTCCAAGACATACTTAAGACTCAACTTATTCTCAAAGGAGTAATTGCTCCTGAAGATTGGGAGGACATGAAGGAGCATATACAATATGACTTCTTGTTCGATAATCATTTCAATGAGTTGAAAGAAATTGAGATGCAGAACCAGCGTATGCTGACTGTTACTCAAATGGATCCCTTTGTTGGTAAGTATTTCTCTATTGAATATGTTCGTAGACAAGTACTTCAGCAGAAGGATAAGGAGTATAAGGAAATAGAACAACAAATGAATAAGGAGATCGAACTAGGAATGGTTATGTCTCCTACCGAGATCAATACATTTGATACAATGGATCGTCAGAATGATGCGTTTGCACCAGAAATTGATGCACAAAATGCGGAAGATGATCACAAAAGAGAGATCGAAAAGATGAAAGCTGCTCCCAAACCTGCGGCTAAACCTTCCAATTCTACTAAATAATCATATTGACTTAATATTATGACTGAAAAAAATGAAGTTAAGCAAGAAGTAGGGGTGGCTGATATTGTTAACAGCATTGCTGATAAACAAAGAGCTACCGCTATAGATGCTATACAGGACATGTTGTTTGCCAAATCAAATGATGCTATGGCAGACTACAAGAAAGTTGTAGCAAATACATATTTCCAAGAACCTACTGGAGAAGAGGAACCATCAAATGAAACTGATAACGGAACAGATTGAAAATGTAAAGGTCATCACTGAAGGAAAAGGTGCTGATAAAAAACTCTACATTGAAGGTGTCTTTTTACAATCAGAGATTGTGAATCGCAATGGTAGAAAGTATCCTTTTGAAACTCTTAATAGAGAAGTAGAAAGATACAATGAGGAATATGTTAAAAGTAAGAGAGCATTAGGTGAGTTGGGACATCCCGATGGACCTACTATCAACTTAGATAGAGTCTCTCATAGAATAACAGAACTCCGCGTGGAAGGTAAGAACTTCTATGGTAAGGCACAGATCCTTGATACCCCAATGGGTAAGATTGCCAAATCACTTTTAGATGAGGGAGTTCAACTAGGCGTATCCTCTAGAGGGATGGGAAGCATTGATAAAACTGAAAATATTTCAGTTGTTAGAGATGACTTTATGCTTACAACAGCGGCTGATATTGTTGCAGATCCATCTGCACCTGATGCTTTCGTAAACGGAATCATGGAAGGTAAAGAATGGGTGTGGAGCAATGGTATCCTAAAGGAAACCGAAGTTGCTAAATATAAGGGTCAATTGGATACGGCAAGTCGCCGTGGCCTTGAGGAAAAAACTCTACAAATCTTTGGAGATTTTCTCTCAAAACTTTGAATGAATAAATAAACTTAGATAATTACACGGAAACTTAAGAGGGAACTCAAAAATGTCAGATAAACTGAACGAAAACTTCAAGAAGTTTGCGGCTGAGAAAGAGATAGTTGTGGAAGAGGATCAAACCAAGATGCCTACTGTCCAAGCAACAGTTATCCCTGGTACTGGTAGCGAACCTTCCCAAGTCTCTGACGCACAGACTGCCAACAATGGCAATGCTGGCGATCAAGGAACTCAACCTAAAGTTGATCCATCCGCAGCTCCAAGTGGGCAGTCAGTTACTGACTTAGGTGGAAGTACAACTACACCTAACGAGCATGATGAAGATGGAGAAGAGAATCCAGGTGCTAAGGCAGCCGCTCCTGTAGGAGCAAAGGCAGCACAAAGCGATGGTTCTGCTCAAACATCTAACATCAATGATGCTGGTGATCAAGGTACACAACCTACAGTTGGCACTCAAGTAGCATACGGAACAGGAGATGGTGGTAAAGTCACATATCCAATCCATGCTGGTTTTGAGATCGACGTTTCCGATGACATCAAAGCCCTATTAGAGGGAACAGAACTCTCCGAAGAGTTTGCAGAGAAAGCTAAGACAATTTTCGAGGCTGCTGTGAAAGCAAAACTCAAGGAAGAGTACGAAAAGCTTGTAAAACACTTTGCTGAAGAAACCGAGAAGAAGATTGAGGAAGCAAAATCTGAACTCTCAGAAGAGGTTAATGGCACAGTGAATTACGCCGTAAGTCAATGGCTTGAAGAGAATCAAGTAGCCGTTGATCGCGGAATAAGAAATGAGATTACTGAAGACTTCATTGCAGGTCTGAAGAATCTCTTTGAAGAACACTACATCTCCATACCAGATGATAAAGTTGATATGGTAGAAGATAGTGTTAATAAAGTACATGAGATGGAAACCCGCCTTGACGAACAGGTCAAAGCTAACGTGAAACTTCAAAATCGCCTTAACGAGTCTGCAAAAACTGTTATTCTGAAGAATGTTTCAGAAGGATTGGCAGATACTCAGAAGGAAAAACTCGCGGCTCTCGCAGAGGGAATCGAGTTCATTTCTGAAGAGGACTTCTCTAAGAAAGTTACGACTATCAAAGAGAGTTACTTCAAGGAATCAACTGTAACCCCTAGTGAGGTTGCTGATGAAACTCCAGTAGAAGGTGTAGATAAAGATGTAACCCCATCAATGGGAGCATATCTAAGTGCACTTAATCGTTGGAATCAATAATATTAACCCTATAAACTTTAAGTTAGAAAAATGTTTAATGCTAAGGCTCTAACAGAAAAGTGGGACCCTGTTCTAGGTCACGAAGGCTCGGGAGCCATCAAAGACAATTATAGAAAGGCTGTTACTGCTGTTCTTTTAGAAAACACAGAAAAATCAATCCGCGAAGAGCGTGGAATGATTAATGAAGCTTCTAACACTGTAGGTGCTATCGGAGGAGACGGACTATCAGGTTCAGGTCTTACAACTAAGACAGGTGGACTTGCTGGTTTCGATCCAGTGATGATCAGCTTGATTCGTCGTGCTATGCCTAACCTCGTAGCATACGATATCTGCGGTGTTCAACCGATGAGTGGTCCAACAGGACTAATCTTCGCGATGAAGTCTCATTATCAAGAAAACGGATCTGCACTACGCGAAGGTCCAGAAGCCCTCTACAATGAGGCTGATTCAAACTTCTCGGCATCCTCAAAAGGACCAGGAGTTTATAATCAAGTTACTGCGAATAATTCAGGAGATAACACCTATCCTCTAGGAGATGGTGGAACTACCGACGCTAACCCAGGTCTTCTTAACGATACCTCTGGTGGCGGTACAACTGCTGCAAATTATGAGCGTGGTACAACAGGAATTGCCAGAGAAGACGCTGAAACTCTTGGATCAGGTTCAACCTTATTCAACGAAATGAGCTTCAGCATCGAGAAGACAGCGGTTACCGCTAAAACTCGTGCTTTGAAAGCAGAATACACACTAGAACTCTCACAAGACTTGAAAGCTATTCATGGTCTTGATGCAGAGCAGGAACTTGCTAACCTACTTTCTAGTGAGATCCTTGCAGAAATCAACCGTGAAGTAGTAAGAACTGTTTATACAGTTGCTAAGTCTGGTGCTGCTAACAACGTTGCAAATGCTGGTGTATTTGATCTAGACGTTGACAGTAACGGCAGATGGTCGGTTGAAAAATTCAAGGGACTTATGTTCCAGATCGAGAGAGATGCTAACGCAATCGCACAGCAAACTCGTAGAGGAAAGGGTAACTTCATCATCACTTCTGCTGATGTTGCTAGTGCTCTTGCTATGAGTGGTACTCTTGACTACTCTTCAGGTCTTCAAGGTGCTGGTGGTCCTTCCATCGGTGACGTTGATGACACTGGAAACCTACTAGTAGGTACAATGAACGGACGTATCAAGGTTTACGTTGACCCTTACTCTGCTAACGTTAGTGATACTCACTACTACGTTGTAGGATACAAAGGTTCTTCACCTTATGATGCTGGACTGTTCTATTGCCCTTACGTTCCTCTCCAGATGTTAAGAAGCGTTGATCCATCAACCTTCCAACCCAAGATTGGATTCAAGACTAGATACGGTATGGTTGCTAACCCATTCGTTGTTCAGTCAAACGGCACACCTGATGCCGAAGCTCTTACTGGAAATAGAAACCAGTATTACAGACGTGTACGTGTTGCAAACCTAATGTGATACACGGTCACGATATCAAATCAAAGGGGAGCGTAGTGCTCCCCTTTTTTATTAAATAATGGTATAATAAAAATAGTACAGAGATGACTATTGCAACATGCCCCCTAACCTGTGCTTGGCCTGACAACTTATACCGAACATATATGAACGGCAGACTTAAAAAAGTGGACATGCAATCTCGTTTAAATAGAATTAAGCAAGGGATTGATAATAAATCATGGTATCCAGATTGGGATTCCAAAGAAAGGTGGGCAGCACAACAAGTATTGAATAATGCTTTGGATATTTTAGATGAATATGATTACTAATATAAGCAGCCCTGTACTATCACTTATTATAATTGCTACAATATCCTTGCTTTCTGTGGGGATATGGTTTATAATATGGTTGACTAGTACCATCAAGCAACGTAAGATCGTAAAAAAGTTTGAACGTATGACTAAGATGGCTAGGGGTATATGGGACGAAGAGGATTATGACTGAAGAAAAAATTAAAAGTCTTTGTTATACAAAAGAAGAAGTTGATGCTATGATCGAAGCTGCGGTAGCAGAGGCAAGAGCAATAGACGAAGCATCAATGCGTAAGCACAATCGTGATGCAACAATCATTAGTATGATTCTTGGATTCACTTGTCTTGCATTATTCTTAGATGGATTACTTCGTATACTTGGTATCAT
>CETS01031907.1_pt1 | contig 9913 bp, 10 predicted proteins | sample 356391 | NCBI WGS metagenome assembly CETS01 (sample SAMEA2622673, study PRJEB7988) | marine metagenome | isolation source: saline water (ENVO:00002010), including
GGCTGCATAGAGTCAGATGCGATGGACCGAAGCTCTTCAAGAAGCGTTTCGAAGTCTGCTTCATCATGTTTGATAGCATTACGGATTTCTTCGAATTCGGCAGGATTTGCGGCGAGCCGGTATTCATTGCGGTTGAGATCAATCGCGTCATGGTCGAGGCGTGCAGTGAGTTCGATCTGCTCTGCGGCCAGTTCAATCCGGTTTGCTGATTTTGCCATGTTTTCAAGGCTGAGCCAGCCGATTGCGGCGACGACGCCCAGCGCCATACCAAACCCCGCCACGATCATAAGGATCTTGGTCGAAATTTTCGCATTCTTGAAATTCATCGACATACCCATTCCAACTCTACTGGCCGAACATTTCATCATTGGCGTAAAAAAAACTGAGTTCAGTCCGTGCAATTTAGCGCTGCAATTTACCGACAATGCGGGGGTTACCTTGCCGGTAGAAGCCGGGCTGAAGGACAAAGCGCTGTGTTTGCATGGCAAAAATCTCAGGTTGTAATTTAGATTAATAAATTCGTTTGGTTAATTAACCGTTGGTGCGCGAGCAAGCTGAGAATGTGCTTTGCACACTCCGGGGGAGCCGGGTTCGGAGAGGTGATAAGCCCGGCCAGTCAGTGAGACATGACAGCCGACCAAATTCGTTTAATGTTCAGCACATTCGTTGATGTCCGGTGTCGTTATCATGGTCAGCCCTTCACCTCTCACCTCTGCTCAGGCGCAAGGACCTGCTGGCCCGTTTGAGCCAGGGGGTCAGCCGGCTGACCCGGCGCAGAGCGAAAACCTGGCACTGCAGGCTCAGCAACTGGCAACAGACGCCTGGAACTGGATACAACTCCACCTCCTGACCCCTGAAAACCTGTTGGCCATTGGTGTTCAGATCGGCATTATTCTCGCTGCTCTGCTGATTGGCCTGATCCTGGCTCCGCGTGTACGCCGGGCAATCAGGTATGGCATCGAAAGTCTTCCTGCCGGGGTGCGCGATAAGGTCGAACAGGTTGCGCCACTCGTGCTTGACCCAGGATTACGGCCTGCGATCTGGATCGCCTTGTTGTGGGTCGGCGTGACGCTGCTTCAGGCCTTTGCTCAGCCCTTCATCCTTGTGCGTCTGGCGGCCAGCCTTGCAACGGCCTGGCTGGTCATCAAGCTCATCACGCAGTTTCTGCCAGCTGACCTCCGAAAGCCTGTGCGCTGGGCGGCCTGGGAGCTGGCCATACTGAATGCGTTTGGTGTGCTCGACGACATCTGGGTCTGGGTGAACAGCAAAGGTGTGATGTTCGACACCAAGCTGATTAACCTGGCCTTTGTGCTTCAGGCCATTCTGATGGCTGCGATTTTTCTCTTTGCGGCACAATGGCTATCCAAACGACTGAAGGCGCGCGTTGAGACACTGCCAAAGGTGGAGCCCTCACTCAGGATCCTGATGGCAAATGCCATTCAGATTGGCCTTTTCATCGCTGCCGCTTTCCTGACCATGACCAGTATTGGCATTCCGCTGGGTGGGTTGGCTGTATTTGGCGGCGCACTGGCAGTCGGCCTTGGTTTTGGCATGCAGCAGATCGTTGCCAACTTCATCTCGGGCGTCATCCTTCTGACCGACCGGTCGATCAAGCCGCATGACGTTATCGAAGTAGACGACACCTATGGTGAGGTGAAGTCGCTGGGTCTGCGCTATGCGTCTGTCATCACGCGCGATGGGAAAGAACACCTGATCCCGAACGAACAGCTGGTGACCAATAAAGTGGTTAACTGGAGCTATTCGAACAATCTCGTGCGGATCAAGCGGCGCTTCCTGGTGGAGTATGAAAGCGATCTGCGTTTGGCGGCGAACCTATGCGTGGAAGCTTGTCTCGAGCATGACCGGGTCCAGCGCGAGCCCGAACCAAAATGTCTGTTGATGGAGTTTGGGGAAGAAGCCGTGGAGATGGAGGCCCGTTTCTGGATCCGCGATCCGCAACACGGCATCAACAATATCGGTTCGGCCGTGATGTTCACGCTCTGGGATAAGTTCAAAGAGCATGGCATCGACCTGCCACTTGGTCAGGACGAGATCCGGATCATGGGCGATTCAGAACTGAAAGTGAAGCTGGTCCGTGACCGGAAAGAGCCTCCGAAAGAAGAGGCTTAAGCCGGTGTCACAAGACGGACATGGCCATCCGAGCGGGCAAGTCGGGTGTGGCTGTTGCCGGGCCAGACGCGAAAGTCGAGTAACATCTGGGCGGAATCCGTTTCGGTCCATATGGCTTCGGGCTCATAGCGGAGCCAGGCCAGAGGGGAGTCCGGGCAGGCATCCTCACCCGCAAGCTCAATCAGTTGTGTGAGTTTGCGACGCGTTTCGCGCGGCGGATACTGAAAGAACACCGAATGGCAGACGACTGTGAGCACACGCGGACGTCTCTTCTTCAACTGGCTTGCAAGCCATTCGACGGCGTCTGCTTTGTCCACCTGTATATTTCGCTCAATGGCGAGGTCGGCCGCCGCATCAAACCGCGACAAGCGCTCCTGCTGATCTGGCCAGATATAACTTTTGAGCCGGAGCCGGGTCTCCGGATCTGACAGGCTGAGCGGGTTCTGGTCGCAGGCTTTGCGTTGAAGCACGGTAAGCGGTGTCGCCAGTGGCGGGAGTGAGGCCTGCCATTCGGTCGACACCTGCACCGGAGAGGTTGGGTTGCCCCATTTCCAGTTCTGCGTTGTGTAGCGAAATTCGTCAAAATACTGGTTCAGTCCCGCACTGGCGCCGAGCTCAAGCATGTCCACCGGCATACGAAACTGTTTGGCGAGGTTCAGCATGCCGGTGAGAAACATGAAGCCGCGACGTGTTTCGTTCGTCTGAGGTGGGTGCTTGATGAAGCTGCGGACCCAGTCTGTCTCTGACCGAAGAAAGTGCTCGGCTTCAGGCCAGATCTGGTCGATGTCCCAGTCTTCACGGTCGCGGTTTGGGAAGGCGTCAGCCAGCGCATCGTCTCGTTTCGCGAGCACCGCATAGTGAAGTGCTCCCAGTAAACGAAGGCCCAGAGCGTCCCGAACGGGATTGCCGGTCCAATCTGAGAGGAGGGCAGACAGGACGCCATCCGAGTCGAAGTCGTCTGCCATTTTTTCGAGGAGAGCCGCGGTAAGCGGTGAGGCCAGCGCCTTGTTCCAGCTGGCCTGCTGGGTAAAATGACGGAGGATTTCCGCCCTACTCATGGACGCTCATTCTGCGTGATTGCTCTGGTGAGGCGTGTGGGGTCATGAAGCCTGCTCTCCGATGACAGACCTTAAACATACCGCTTCACAAAGCGCCAGAGAAACCCTGAACGGCACATCCATGTGGGTGTGGCCTGTGTGAAGGTCAGCTCTCGCAGGTCCCCACCCGGCCCGAATTCGCCTTGATGGTTGCTGGCATGAGCTGGCCGTTAATGTCAGCGCCGAGTTCGCCCTCGAGCGTAAAACCGGTAGACGAGACGCGGGTCATAGTGGCGCGTCCTTCGGTGAAAACAGACTCAGGTGAACAGGACAGGTCAAACGCGACAGTGTCGGCGGTCGTGCCTGTGATCTCGCTTGTGCACCCCATGCCGCCCGCGAATTCTTCAGCGAGGCCTTCCATCGACTGATTGGCTTCTTCGGGCGCCATGCACTCGCTGAGCGTTTGCGTGTCTGAAAGTTTGCCAAGGGTGACGGTGAGCGTCGTTTCCCACTGTCCGGTGATGAAGTTGCCGGGCACAGCGGTAGCCACAGGTGCGATCGCGCCGATTGCTGCAAGACAGAGCAGATGTTTCAACATGTAAATCTCCAGTCGCTCAGCTTAACTACAAGCGCCAACGCGCCTGGAGTTCGTGCGGAGCTTACCAACGGCGTCTTGCTGATTGGGGAGCGTCAGCGATAAATCGCCTTCGATACTGAAATTCGTATCAGACACTTTCGTCATTACTGCATTTCCGGCGTTGAAAACCGAATCCGGCGTGCAGGACATTGAAAAGCTGACTGTGTTGTCACCTTCCTTAAGATTCTGCGCTGTGCAGCCCATGCCTGTCGCAAATTCCGATGCCAGGCTGGAGAGCTCGGTCTGTGCCTCTTCAGGGCCCATGCAATCGGTTGTGGCGTCTGTGTTTGACTGTTCCAGAACACTGAAGGTGATGCTGGTTTCCCAAAGGCCGGGTGTAAAATTAGCCGGGGCGGCGACGGCGACCGGGGTTGCCAGAGTGAGGCAGGCGGCAGTCGTAAATAAGCGGATCATTCAATTCTCCCAATCGGTCCCGACACTGAGCCGACCCTAGCCGAGGGGGTCTGACCGGTCCAGCGTGCACCTCAGTCTGACAGGTTTGCGCTCTCAAAACTGAACGCCATTAAAAACAAAAGGCCCCAACCACGAGGTCAGGGCCTAATTGAGAGATTTCAGTTTCAGTTGCGATCAGACGCGCTCAAGGCACATGGCAATGCCTTCGCCGCCGCCGATGCAGAGCGAGGCGACGCCGCGTTTTTTGTCCTGCTGTTCCATCGCAGAAAGAAGCGTGACAATGACGCGTGCGCCGGATGCACCAATCGGGTGACCCAGTGCGCAGGCGCCGCCATGGACGTTGAGAGTGTCATGGCTGAGTCCGAGCTCTTTCATCGCGATCATCGGAACGACGGCAAAGGCCTCGTTGATCTCCCAGAGGTCGACGTCATCCTTTTTCCAGCCGGCTTTCTCCAGTGCTTTCTGCATGGCTGGCACCGGTGCGGTCGTGAAGTATTCCGGCGCGTGGGCATGGGATGCAGAAGAGACGATCTTCGCGATGATCTTAAGGCCGCGCTTCTCGGCTTCTGACTTTTTCATCAGAACGAGTGCCGCTGCACCGTCAGAGATCGCGGAGGCGTTGGCAGCCGTAACCGTGCCTTCTTTGTTGAAGGCCGGGCGCAGAGTTGGAATTTTGTCGGGGCGGGCCGTGCGTGGCAGCTCGTCTTCGTCGATGGTCGTGTCGCCCTTGCGGGTCTTGACCGTGACGGGCGTAATCTCTCGCTTGAACTTGCCTTTTTCAGACGCTTCCTGCGCACGACGAAGCGTTTCAAGGGCGTATTCGTCCTGCTGTTCGCGCGTGAACTGGTATTTCTCGGCAATCATATCTGCAAACTTGCCCATTGGCTCGCCGGCATAGGCGTCTTCAAGACCGTCCAGCGCCATATGGTCTTTGGTCTGGGTGTGGCCGTATTTGTGCCCCTTGCGCAGGTCGATCATGTGCGGCGCATTCGTCATGCTTTCCATGCCGCCGGCGATGACAATCTGAGCCTGACCGGACAGGATGGAGGCTGTGCCCATCACCGCCGCCTGCATGCCGGAACCACACATCTTATTGATGGTTGTGGATTCGACGTGCTGGCCGAGGTCGGCCTTGATGCCAGCCTGACGTGCAGGTGCCTGGCCCTGTCCTGCCGGCAGGCAGTTGCCCATGACAATTTCATTGATCTCTTCAGGATCGACGCCAGCTTCTTCCAGCGCAGCTTTGATTGCTGCGGCGCCAAGTTCATTGGCTGAAAAGCTTGCGAGATCGCCCAGCAGGCCGCCCATTGGCGTGCGTGCCATTCCGACAATTACGACCGGATCGTCTTGTGTGCTCAAGGTCGTGTCCTCCTAAATGATAATCATAGTAGTGGTTTTGGGGACGCCAGAGCCAACCGTCAAGGCGTTTATGATGCACCTGCGAAAAGCTCAGTCGGCAAAAAGGGCGGTTTGAAACCCGGGGTGGAGGGTTTCGCGTTCCAGATTGTACATGCCCAGTGTGGTGCCCCAGTCCCAGTAACACCAGCCCATTCCCAGACGTTCTGACGTGCGACGGACGAACTCGACATACTGGGCGCGCTGGGTGTCATCGACTTCAACATAGACGCCAAATTCGCCAAGGAAGACCGGCATGCCCACTTTCTCCTGCCAGCGAGCCGCAGCTGTCAGATGTGCCACGACGTCCTGTCGATCCTCGGACGTGCCCCAGGTGTGCCCAAGCGGAACTTTCTTCCAGGCCCAGGGTGCACCCTGATGGGTGAATTCGAAGGGTTCATAATAATGGAAGGTGACAATGGCCCTCGGGTCGTAGGGTGGAGTGGTGGCCATCAGACCTTCAAGCGAGCCCCAATTGCCGCCGCCGAGAATGACCCAACGATCCGGATTGGTCTCGCGGACCTGACGGAGAAGCGCACGGTTCAGTTTGTCGATGCGTTTCGCGGTCAGTTCGGTATGGGGTTCATTGAGGAGTTCAAAAATCAGATCGTCGGGCCAGTTTGCGTAATGCTCTGAGATCTGCTTCCAGATCGCCATCAGACGCGGAGTGTGCCCCTTGGGGTCTTCATTGATGTCGTCATAATGGTGCACATCGATGATCGGCTGGAGACCTGCATCAATGGCCTGTTTTGCTACTGTGTCGACCCGGGTAAACAGCGAAGGATCGATCCTGTAGGGCGGCAGTGGGTCAGCATGTGCTGACCATTTGACGGGGATGCGCACGGTATCAAAGCCCATTGCTCTGATACGCGTAAAATCTGAGCGGCGGATCGTATACCCCCAGTCGCCTTCGTTCTCGGCTTCCAGCGCGCCGCCCATATTGACGCAACGATTGATCGGCGATTGCGACGGGGAGGCGGAGACAGGTGTGCTGACAGCGGCAAGAGGGGAGGCCGTGCTGGCGTCCGGCGAGGTTGTCTGCCGGAGTCCAAAATTGCCTGATGATTGAGCATAGGTCTGGCCGCCTGTCGGTACGCCGCCATCGAAAACGAAAAGCGCAATGGCGAGCCCCGCGGCTATTAGCGTCAGAAAGAAAACTATGCGCCCCATGACTATCCTGTCTGTTCAGCTTTGACCGTGCATTCGGTTTTCGCGGTGAATCAGCAAAATGGATGCCAGAGGGCTATGAGGAAACGATGAATCGACTGCGTTGACCTGCGAAAGAGGCTGTCTGTCACCGCTTGACAGAATGTTGAATGCTCGCGCAATCATTTTTCGCGGTAACCGCAAGCACTTGAAATTGTTTTCTAAAAATTTCCAAATTCCAGAACGTTATTGTCGATATTCCAAATTTTCATGAAATGTGCTGAAAAATTAAGCAGACAGGAAAGGACGTGCATGTTCTAAGGCTCGCTGCGCGACCGGGCGTTGTATTTTCCGGCAGAGATAAAACAAAAAATAGGCCTCCACCTGAATGACAGGCATCACAACTTTGAAAGCGCGGCATTACAAACCGCTTATTGGCTTTCTGACTGAAACTATTGATCGGAGTTTTGAGAAAGAGAACAAACTTGCTGCTGCCGTTGCAGCTAGACAGGTTTGCGATCATGGCAAGCTCGCTGCACTGAGGCAGCGCCGTGAGGTTGCTTATCGTGTGCTGGAAAATGTTCTTGAATATGTTCTGATCGACATTCGAGAAAGACAATCCCTGGCAAGCGACGAGCCGCAGCTCATTGAGGCGGAAGACTTGCCGGATTCGTTTCTGGACAAGGTCTTTCCGAACGATGACGCCGGCTGGGACCTTCGTCGGCGATTCAAAAGCGCTCTGGTTGGGCGCGCCGACTAGCTTTTCCGCACACTCTGGAAGTTCCTGCCGACAGGCTGTAAGCCTCCCCGGAGACAGGGAGTTGTGACATGATTGCTGAAAGCCTCGACCATCTGGTCATACTGGTCGCCGATCATGCCAAGGCGGTCGCGACGTATGAAACCCTGCTTGGACGGCGCCGCGACTGGCAGCATATGTCCGCTGAAGACGGCACGGTGACGACCCAATTCGCGCTGTCCAATACCACAATTGAATTACTGGCCCCCCATGGCTCCGGGCCTGTGGGTGACCGCATACGCGAATTGCTGGGTGATCGCGAAGGGCTGCTCACCAGCCTTGTGTTTCGCACCTCAGATATCGGAGATGCGCATTATCTCTGTCATCGTCGCGGATTAAAGCCGGGAAGCATTTCGCACCAGGCTGCGAATTACTCTGGGCTTAGTCGGCGTTGGGCGCGCTTTCGCTGTGAGGCCGAGGTGTTTGGTGAGGTGAAAGTGTTCATCCTCCAGCAGGAAGAAAACGAACTTCCTTATTTGCGCGCTTCGAATGATGCGGTGACGCGGCTCGACCATGTGGTAATCAATACCGGCAACCCGGACCGGGCGATGGCTAGCTATGGCGCGCGGCTCGATCTGCGCCTGGCGCTGGACCGCACCAATGAAGACTGGGGTGCGCGCTTCCTGTTCTTCAGAACCGGCGACACAACGCTTGAAGTGATCAACCGCCTCGATAACAGCATGACGCAGGATGACCCTGACGCGCTGTGGGGCATGACTTATGAGATCGAAGATCTGGATGCGGCACATGAGCGGCTGTCTGATCGGGGGGTAAAGGTCTCTGAGGTACGCAAGGGCAGGAAGCCCGGCACACGCGTGATGAGCGTGAAATCTCACGACCTTGGTGTGCCGACACTGCTTCTGGACACAAAGGGTTAGCGGAAAGCTCCTCGATTTCTGAATTGATTCCGCCGAGCTTTCTGGGCAGATAGGGCGCATGGAAGCTTTCAAGACACTCACCGGCCCCGCCGCGCCTCTGCGCATGTCCAATGTCGATACCGACATGATCATTCCAAAGCAGTTTCTGAAGACTACAGCGCGCTCTGGACTGGCTAAGGGTTTGTTCTACGAACTGAAGACCAAGGCGGATGGTTCTCCCGATCCGGATTTTGTGCTGAACCGGGATGAGTACAAAAACGCCAGCATTCTGATTGCGGGCGCGAATTTCGGCTGCGGATCGTCGCGTGAGCATGCGCCATGGGCGCTGCTCGATCAGGGCATTCGCTGTGTTATTGCGCCAAGTTTCGCGGATATTTTCTATAATAACTGTTTCAAGAACGGCATTCTGCCGATCGCTTTGCCGCAGGCTGTCGTCAATCGGATGATGGATGACGCGCGCGGCGGCAATCACATCTTCACGGTTGATCTGGAGAACATGGAAGTGACCCTGCCGGATGGCGAGAAGGTCAGCTTCGACCTCGACAATACGCGTCGCCACAATCTGATCGAAGGCCTGGACGATATTGGCCTGACTCTCAAATCAGATGACAAGATTGCTGAGTTTGAAGCGCGCCGGAAACTGACGACGCCCTGGCTGGAGAAAACGGGATGAAGATCCTTTCGGCGTGTTTGGGTGCTTGCGCGCTACTGGTTTCGTCCTGCGCGGTTGATCCGCTCAACACTGATCCCGAAGTGAAGGGTCTTCGCGTAGCGAGTAAACTGAAGAGCTACGCCGATCCCGTGAGCGGGACCGCGCTGTCGGTAAAGCAGTATCGACAGTTTGAGCTATTCCTGCCTGAGAACCCTTCGACGGGTTATCGTTGGGAATTGAAGCCAGGCTGGTCGGGCACGCTGAATTATGATGAGAGCACCTATGTTGCAGATCCTGCACCGGACGGCCTTGTTGGTTCAGGCGGCACACGCCGTTTTGTATTCTCCGGCGCGACCGCAGGCAAAACCAATCTGACATTCCGCTATAAGCGTCCGGGTCCAGAGGCGGAGCCTGCCGACGTCCGGACATTTCCCGTTACAGTGACAGAGTAAATACCATGGCACAGACACTCCTCCTCCTTCCCGGTGACGGGATTGGCCCTGAAGTTATTGAGCAAACGGTTCGCGTGGCCGAAAAGGTCGCCCCCGACCTGGCCCTGGAATACGGACTTGTTGGTGGCGCGAGCTATGAAGAGCATGGCACACCGCTAACAGAAGAGACGCTGACACGTGCCAAGGGCGCGAGCGCTGTTCTGCTTGGGGCAGTCGGCGGGCCAAAATGGGCCGGTGTGCCGCGCGATAAGCGTCCGGAAATGGGTCTTTTGGGCCTTCGTAAAGGGTTGGATGTTTATGCGAATCTGCGCCCTGCGCTCTGCTTTCCAGCGCTGGCAGACGCTTCTGCGCTGAAGCGGCATCTGGTTGAAGGCCT
>CETS01161251.1_pt1 | contig 9887 bp, 16 predicted proteins | sample 356391 | NCBI WGS metagenome assembly CETS01 (sample SAMEA2622673, study PRJEB7988) | marine metagenome | isolation source: saline water (ENVO:00002010), including
GCCACCAGCACGCCCACCACGCCGAACAGGATGATGCCACCGATCTTAATGACCCCCAGCACCGACGCTACGCCCTGGATCAACTTGTTGGCGGAGAGGTTGATGAGGAAGGCGGCGATCAGCAGGCCAACACCCAGCACCGGCACCAGCAGCGACTGGTTACCCCCATCGAACAGTTCCAGAGTATAGGAGCCGAAGGTTCTTGCCAGGAAGCTCTGAGCGATCACCATGGAGAAGTACATCAGCAGCGCATGGAAGGCGGTAGGCAGTCTGGGCCCATAGGCCTTCTGAAGGTACATGCCGATGCCACCGGCTGACGGATAGGCATTGGACATCTTGACGTAGGAGTAGGCGCTGAAGCTGACAATCATGGCCGCCGAGAGGAAGGCGAAGGGAAACAGCTCGCCGGTCATCTCGGCCATCTGTCCGGTGAGCGCGAAGATCCCGGCACCGACCATAACGCCGGTTCCTAGGGCTATGGCCCCGACAAGGGAAAGGCTGTCCTTCTGGTACTGGGGTGACTTGTCCATGCGTCTCCTTGCGTATCGGTATGGGCATAGAGGCAGCGAACTGCCCGAGTTGCCGTGTCATGGGCAATAGGCTCTCGCTGCTATCCTAGAACCCTTGTGCTACCCAAGGGTCAATGGCCTGCCGCTGCGGCTTCTGTCCCGTCATTTAGCCTGTCAGTCGCAACTCCAGAGTTTCTGCCTAGCGTTGCCTTTTACATTCTGGTCGATGAAGCGGTAGTAGTCCTCGCTGATCTGGTTCCAGCGTCGGCCGCTAATGTCCATGCCATGCCAGTACCTCCTCGATATCGTCAATACACAGCCGCTTGGCATCGTAGGTTAGGTGGAGCTTGCGTTGCTGCGGGTCGGATGTCTCGCCGTCGAGGTCAGTCAGCGCGTCGATCTCGCTCGCCGCCGCGATTTGCCCTGACGCTTCGGGCGTTACCTGCAGACCTGGGACGCTTGTGAAACGCCGGGGCGATGGTCGTGATGTGTCATGGCCAACCTCCCATCTCTGGTAGCGGATAGTCTGTCATCGTTGTCACGATCCTGCTGGCCACCCTGGATGATGCATAAAGTAGCGCAGCAGTACGAACTCGGTGTCGGTGAGCGGTACCAGGAGCCTTCGTCCACTCGGACGCATTGGTTGGCCTCGTCCAGGGAGACGCTACCCAGCGTCAGCTCACTGGAGAGTCGGCCCGACTGGCGGCGCAACAGTGCCTTAACCCCGGCGACAAGCTCGGCTTCGTAGAAGGGTTTGGTCAAGTAGTCATCCGCGCCGCCTTCAAGCCCGAGCACCTTGTCTTCCCAGGTGTCCCGAGCCGCCAGGATCAGTACCGGCAGATCACGACCCGACTCGCGCCACCGCTTGAGTAGGTCGAGACCCGAGCCATCGGGAAGGCCCAGGTCCATGATCACAAGCGCGTAGATCTCAGTGGTCGAGTCCGCCTCCGCGGCTCTCAGGGACGCGCCCAAATCGACCCGGTAACCGTTATCCTTGAGGGATTCGGCCAGTAAGTTATCATCTTCGATCAGCAAGAGTTTCATGCGTCAGGCTCACTTGCCTAGCTGGATCTCCCCATACATGCCGGACTCGTAGTGGCCCGGGATGTTACAGGCGTAGACGAGCGACTCCACATCCATGGGCGCGGTCCACACCAGCTCTGCAGTTTCTCCGGGCGCGATGGTCACTGCCGGCATCTCGCCATCATGGGCGCCTTCCGCCATGTCATGGCCTCCATGGCCGTCGTGGCCATCGCCATGACCACTGTCTCCCATGGCCTGCATCATCTCGCGGTGCGCCTCCTGGGCCTCGGCATCACCGATCACGAACTCATGCTGCAGGTTGCCGATGTTGACCACCTGGAAGCGTACCGTCTCTCCAGCGGTGATGCCGAGTGTCTCGGGATCAAACCACATGTCACCGGCCTCGACCTGAATGGTGCGGTCGAACACGGCATCAGGCGTGGTGGAGTGAGGCCTATTATGTTCACCGGCAGCAAAGGCGGAAGTGGCGACAAGACCAAGTGTGATGGCTAGCAGTGGCTCTCGCATAATGGAACCTCTTGTTTTGTATCAGGGGAACCCTGTTATACCGCAGCAACCTGAAATAAGACTGAACTCGAACCCCCTTGACCCTTGGGTGACACTCATGTCGTAAGATTTAAGAACCTGATGAAGGCCATGGCGTTCCTTTGTCCTGGACTATATCGTACGACGCAGCTCCCGAGGTAGAATGCCTCATCGCCAATAGGGAGGCACCACATGACCGGCACCGCCCGCTACCTGTTGCAGAACCGAGGCACACGCGTGATGGCGATGCTGCTCGCAGTGCTGCTGTTGGTTGCCAGCCTGCCTGGTCATGCGAACATGGACGACTGCGCCGTGAACTGCGGTACCTCGCAGGTCGAGATGCTCGATCACACCAATGCCGATTGCTTTGCCTGTGCGGCGGTGACCGCGACTCCCACTGTCTTTAGCGCCCCGCCGAACTCCCACGTTGACCTGGCCGATCCGGACATGGTCGAGTTCATCGTTCCGCCTCCCCGAGAACCTCCCAAGTCCTGACGGCGCTGGTTTACCGATGACGACACCTCGGCTCGTTATCGGCTCTTCAACTGCTTCGTCAGGAGTTACACCATGTACGCCAACGACTGTTTTGCCTTGATGGGGTCGATGGGCTGGCTGATGCATCTGAGCGTCATGCTTCTGGTCGGCCTCGGCATCGCCGCTCTCGCCAAGTATCTCTTCATATCTCGTCGTTTTCGGGAGGATCGCTCATGAAACGTCTTATGCACACTCTACTTGTCTCCTCTACACTGCTGATCGGCGCCGGCAACGCCCAGGCGGCGTTGCCCGATGCGGCGACGCTCTACAAGAATCCCCAGTGTGGCTGCTGTGACGAGTATGCCCGGCAGCTTGAGGCACTTGGCGTCAAGGTTGCCATCGTCGACAACGTCCCGATCGGTCAGGTCAAGGAGCAAGTCGGACTCCCCTATGGACTGGGTTCCTGCCACACCATTGAGGTGGGCGAGTATGTCATCGAGGGACACGTGCCCTTCGCGGCAGTGGAGCGGCTCTTCGAGGAGCAGCCCGATACCGATGGCATCGGCCTGGCGGGCATGCCCATCGGCACCCCGGGTATGCCTGGACTAAAGCAGGGTGACTGGAATGTCTACCAGTTTCGCGCCGGAGAAGCCCAGCCATACATGACATTGTAACATCGCAAGGTGATAGCACCTGTCCGGGTGATGACTTGCCCGGGCAGGAGTAACTATTCACGGCGTGAAGAAAATATCGGTTACGCTTCAAAATTTAAATTTCTTTTTTCCGATATTTCAAGCACGTCATCGACCTTTATACCGAGATATCTAATGGCTCTTTCAAGTTTTTTAGGGTATCCGAAATAAATGGTTGGTGAGTTGATATCACTGATCTTTCTCCCAGAAACCGGTCCACCCACAATGTGAGAAACCGCCCCTTCATGCACACCGCTGGGCATAGGCGACGGGCGGCATATAGCCCAGCGAACTGTGCGGTCTGACATGGTTGTAGTGGGCTCTCCATTGGTCGATTTCATGTCGGGCATTGGTCAGGCTCAGAATCCAGTGCTGATTGAGACAGCTATCCCGGAACTTACCGTTGAAGCTCTCGATGAAGGCATTCTGTGCCGGGCTTGCGGCAAGACGTTCCGCCCCGCGCTCCCGGAAATGGTGGATGACCATCGCATGATTCGGCGGCTGTACAGCCACGTCGAGAAAGAGGCCTTCAATCACCCATATGCCTACGTGGCCGACACCACGGGGCTCGACGAAAAGACCGTTCGCGAGATATTCAGGAAGAAAGCCGAGTTACTGAGCCGCTGGCATCGTTTCGAGACGCCTCGTTGCCTGGGCATCGACGAGCTTTACCTGAACCGCTGCATCCTGACCAATCTGAAGGAGCGTACCCTACTGGATCTGCTGCCCGGTCGCCAGCAAGACGCGGTGACAAGACGCCTCATGAGCATGTCCGACCGCCACCAGGTGGAGATCGTCAGCATGGACATGTGGAAGCCCTACCGCCGCGCCGTCCAAACGGTGCTGCCACAGGCACGCATCGTAGTCGATAAGTTCCATGTGGTGCGCATGGCCAACGATGCCCTAGAGAAGGTCCGCAAAGGGCTCAGGAAGGATCTGAAGCCAAACCAGCGGCGGACGCTCGAAGGTGACAGGAAGATCCTGCTGAAGCGCGCCAACGACGTCTCAGACAGAGAGCGACTCATCATGGAGACGTGGACAGGGGCCTTCCCTCAGCTCCTCGCGGCCTACGAGCACAAGGAGCGGTTCTACCACATCTGGGACAGCACCACCCGGCGTGATGCCGAGAAGGCGCTGGCTCGCTGGATTGACGACATTCCGTAGGGGCAGAAGGAGGTCTGGAAGGATCTCGTCAGCGCCGTCAGTGGCTGGCAAGAAGAGATACTGACCTATTTCGAGACTGATACCCCAATCACCAACGCCTTTACGGAGTCGATCAACCGCCTGGTCAAGGACAGGAACCGTGATGGCCGCGGCTACTCATGCGAAGTGCTGCGGGCCAGGATGCTCTACACCACCAAGCACAAGAAAAAGTCGCCGCAGGCCAAGGAATCCCCATTCCTGGGCAGGGCTACCATGACCTACAGCATGGGGCTGCCCGAGGAAAAAAAGAACTTCGGCGTCGATCTATCAACCTTCTGGAGAGACTAAGGGGCTGGCGGGGCCTGGGTGCCCCTTCAACCATCTATTCCGGATACCCGGAATTCAGAGGAACAGCGTGGTGGCTGATGAACCGAACTGGTGGAGACGAAGGCGTAATATGGGAGGCTGTCACTCGATTCCACTATGGTAACGCCGATCTACCCAGCTATCCCGCGACAGAGCGTACGCGGGCCATCTACGAGTCCATGTAGCGATGGACCCGGCTCACCTGGGCCTGTCGCAACCGGCCCCGAGTGGCCGGCTGACGACAGCCACAACGATCGAGGATAAGCAGCCCCCACAATGATTTCGTGATCGCGTAGATAGCGGCATTGCTTCAGAGAGCGTGGAGATAAATGATGAATCCAAACGATGACAACGTAATCTGCATTACAAAGGTCCACAAAAAACAACAGAAAACCGACGATAATAGAGGAGAAGCTACCCACAGCCCCCCGCTCTCAGCGGTTGTATCTTCCATCAAGCGGCACACTATGCTGTCAGCGAAGGAAACCAAACAGTCGATGTGCCAAGGCGTCAAAAGCACTTTCTTCTCGATTGGACGCACCATTGTTGCTGGAACCCGATTTGCCATTCACGCCAGCTGCAATATCGGAATCGCGGTATGCCTATGGTACATCGCACGCGACCTTTTCAACGGATTACCTTACGGCCCCCTGGGGTTCGCTGCGCTGTTTGTCGGAGCCCCTGCTATGCAGTGCCTCAAACTCACAATGAACCGGTTGATCGATCGAGCCCCTGTCAATAGCATTTTCTTCATCCCCGGCCGCCGGAAGGTGCAGTCATGAGCCGGCCATCACTCGCTCTTCGCATCTTCCTGGCTTCGCTGCACATGACACCTGGAATCGCTTAAACAACCTCCAGTGATGAATGCGTCAACTACTAATCGCGGCTGGTGTTTGTAGCGAAGCGGGGATGACACAAGGCAAGCTGACCCCACCTCTTAGTCACGCCTTCGGCTTGGGAGACTTCACGCCCTCCAAATTGTAGTGCTCACCCAGCTCGATAGCCCGACGCACAGATTCCAAAACCGGCTTACGCGCGGGTCGAAAGCGGGTCGACTCAGGGGAGGTAAACCAGCCTTTTACTGTCTCGACGCTATAGCCCGTCAAGGTCGCCACATGCTCTTGCTTCAGTCCATGGCGCTGCATGAGCTGGCGCAAAGCCTCGTTATTCGATGCATCAGGTTTGCTCATATGACTCTCTCACTCTGGGCCACCCGCCTAAGCGAGTAACCAATTTCATAGGGGCGACTGCAGCCTTGTGCTGGCGCCAGAGGGGCATTATGCCTCAAGCCCTCAGTACCCGCGGGCACGAGCTAGCGCCGACTTGTCAGGCTCCTCCTGGTCTTCGGCAGCGTTGAAGTGCGCCAGCAGCTCACCGAACAGCTCTCGATCATTCAGGGGGCAAACTGGGCGATCTCCTCGTTCTCGCGGATCAGTGGCTGGATTTCGGTATGCCCCTTGATCGTCGTCAGCTGGCGCTTTCGCATCTCTTCTTCCGGCATACAGCCTCCAATAGAACGGCTTAGACACAGCTTGAATACTATATGTGCATTGCACACCTTTTCAAGCATGCCTTACCCATGAAGAAGCCCGGGATAGATGTTCAGGACCATCGAAAAACTTCATTTATGGCGAGTCATAAAGTGTGCATTAGCCTTGTTAACGTGTGCAATGCACACTAAAATAACAGTCGTCAGTTGAAGGAAAGGCTTTCCGCCCAGCAACAGCACAGGATGAGCATCGATGACGACCTACTTCATTCCCCTGTCCTCTCGTCCAGCCATCGTGGTCGAGCCAGGCCACAACATGACCCGAGCCGGAGAGCGCGTTCTGGTTGAGCGGAGCTCCAGCCGGCACGACTTCAACTGCATAGGGCGCTATGCCAGCTCCGGCCCCGCTGTACAGTGGCGCAAGACGGGAAGGTTCTTGGCCACCTTCGAGACGGACAACGACATCGTGAAGCGCCTGTAACCAACGAACCAACTACCAGCCTCCGGACACGAGGACGTACCAATGGCGCTCCCCATCTTGCACTCGCTCTATGTCGTCGCCACCTTGTCCACCCGAGACGTGCCCATGAGCCAGTGGATGCCGATCAGCACGCAGACCTATCCGGTGCAGCACGTCGCCGACCGCGAGGCCGAGAAAATGGCCCTCCGCGCACGTCACCACGAGCAAGTCGCCGGCCTCGAGTACACAGCCGAAGGGGCCAGGCTGGTCGGTCGAATCCACCATGGCGGCAACGTTTGCCAGCCATAGATCAACGGCGAACTCATCACACCACCCCGGGCAGTCCACGGCCATGGTTTCGCATGCGAAATCGCAACCATACTAAGCCTCAGTCACACGACTCACCCTATCTAGTCGTCACATTCCAATCGATAGCCTTCGGCGTGACTCCACAGCAAGCCATCACAACTCGCTTGGAAAGCCCCCCCCAGGAGACAGAAAGTGCCCACCACCTATGCGTTCACCCTCACAGGCCAGCTGCTGGCTCAGACCACCATCGCCGTGAGCTATGTGGATCTTGACGGAAATGAGCTGGCCGTCGTCCCCCTTCTTGAGCAGGGGCGCATATCAGAGACGACCGTGTGTACCTAGTGCTGCGCACTTACAGTGAAGACAGTACGCCAGGTGCCGATTGGATGGCTTTCAACCATGGCCCGTCAATGTAGCGAGAGTGCCCCTGTCGATACCCCATACCTGAGGGCCTACAGAGCCTCTTTTGGTTGTGACGGTCGCCGCTGGCGCTCAAGAGGCCTGCACCAAGCCTAAATAGTGCATCACTGTCTGACAGTGTGGCTTGAAGGCTTCGAAGACAATATACGTTTCCTGCTTTGCATCCGCGACCGTGACGGGGTTAGTCAGGTCCATCACTCGACGCTCGGTAGAGCAACTAAGCTCGAGGTAGCTGAACCCGGCGCCCAAGCTGCTCATAGGTGATAGATAGGGGGCTGACTCATCGTGTCTCTCCGCATCGAAACTGGATTCAGATACAGAAATTATAGGGTGGGGCGGGGAATGCAAGGACAGACATCGCAGGCCCGTGGGGTGTGAATGGGCAAACCGGACGCCACTCAGTGCCATCCGGTGAGGTGGGGCGGTTCGGTCAGATGGCTGGTCAGGCCGACAACGGCGCGGGTTAACGGCTGCTGGCGCAGGATGCCCATCTACATGCGGCCATCATCGGCGTATGTCTATCACAGTTCGCTTATTTGAGTGAGCCAGGCGGTAGGAGCTGAATTCGACATACTTCTGGCTCTAAGCTATCCTCTAGGCTCACTTGTGCGGATAGGTATACAGGCGCGCAGAACCATGCTACGACGGCAATGTCACATAAGATGCAAGGTATGATTCGCAGGCACCTATATAACATAAATTAATATGTATGCCACCACGGAGAGATGCTTATGGCTACTGAGGTCGTGAAAAACTGGCTGAAAAAAAGTGGGATGAAAGCTGATGATGTAAAAATTGTCGGCGGGGGTAGTGTGTATCTCACAGGCCATGCTATCGAAGAGGCAGTTAACCATTATCGAGAGATGCCTGACAAGGTACAAGCTGCTAAGCGCCACTTGACAAACAAGGCGAAACTGCATCATGAGGAAATTAATTCTTAGACGTAAATTAATTGCCATATACAAAGACGTAGCCGTTATAATTAGACCGACTTTTTTTCGGTTGTAAAGGGAGGGAAATTCCTCCCTTTTTCATTGAAAGGATACTGAATTGTACGCACTTCTTCTCCTTCCTATTCTTGTTTCAGGATATATAATATGTCGAAGCCATCCTAGTCATGCCTGGAAGTTTCAAAGATATGAGGGGCAACGGCTCTATCTACATGTTTGCCTGTATGGCTTGATTTCTTTGGCAATATCCTTTGGTTTTTTTATGACCTCTGTTGGGCCGTGGGTCCTTAATTTTGTTTCTCAGCACTTCAGCGAGAGTTTGAACGTCATTTATCGTTCTTTGGGTAGAAATATTGGAGAGGACAAAAGGTTGGTGAGCTTTTCCAATCTAACGCTAGTTTCATCATTGTCTATAATGACAGTTATGGTAGCACTTTTATGGAGTGGTTTTTGGAACGCGAAGGGAATCAAAGAGAGCTACCCCCAAGCTTGGCATCTATCGTGGTGGATCGGGAATTCATCAAGGGTCAATAAGGTTCGTCGCCGATATGGTCTTTTTCGAGCGTTCAACTTTACGATTGGTAGGTTTAAAAAAATTGCCGGGAAAGTTAAGCAAGAACGGAAGCTAGAAAGTTTGAGGAAGTCGGTTGAAGATAGCCCTCTTGAATTGTTTCTTTATCAGAGCTTTCTTACTGGATCATTAGTTCAGGTCTCCGTTAAAAATGACAAGGTTTATGTGGGTATTGTTGTTGCCATGGGGGATCCAGATGGCGGAGAGACGTTTAAGGAAATAGCACTTCTTCCGATGATGAGCGGCTATAGAGACAAGGAAGAGAGAAAGATATATCTTTCTAATGATTACCCTCAGCTTTTCTTTAAGAGTGTCAACGGTTTAATGGATGCTGTTTACATACCGCGAGGAGAAATTTATAGTTATGGTGGATTTGATCTTGATGTCTATACACATGTGAATGGCTCTGGGGAGGGTTCTTGATGTTCGTGATATTGGAAATATTGGGTATCCGGAATAAGTGGTTAATGGGTTCTCATGAACCTACTCAACCGTCAGTCCTACCAGAAGGTTGATAGATCGACGCCGTAGTTCTTCTCGGGCTCGGGGAATCCCATGCTGTAGGTCATGGTGGCCTTACCCAGGAACGGAGACTCCTTGGCCTGTGGCGTCTTCTTCTTGTGCTTGGTGGTGTAGAGCATCCGGGCCCTCATTACCTCGAAGGAGTAGCCCCGACCATCGCGGTTCTTGTCCTTGGCCAGCCGGTTGATCGACTCCGTAAAGGCGTTGGTGATCGGGATGTCGGTATCGAAGTAGGTCAGCATCTCCTCACGCCAGCCACTGACGGCACTGACGAGATCCTTCCAGACCGCCTTCTGCCCCTGCGGGATGCCGTCAATCCAGGCAGCCAACGCCTTCTCAGCATCCCGCCGGGTGGCACAGTCCCAGATGTGGTAGAACCGCTCCTTATGCTCATAGGCTGCCAGGAGCTGGGG
>CETS01106634.1_pt1 | contig 9884 bp, 8 predicted proteins | sample 356391 | NCBI WGS metagenome assembly CETS01 (sample SAMEA2622673, study PRJEB7988) | marine metagenome | isolation source: saline water (ENVO:00002010), including
GACACTCGATCCGGCCCTGAGAAGTCGGCCCGCCTCCGGCGCGAACATGTCCGGATTACGCCCGACCTCGTGGACGGGCCAACCCGTTGATGGCCTTCTTTCACCGTCTTCTGCGTCTTCGGCGAGGACGCGTGTACCCCAGATCATGTGGTGGAAAACGAACCGTCCGCCCACCGTCTCCCGTTCGTCGGCGCCCTGGTTGCGGTTGTCGACGTCGTTGACCTCTCTGATCTCCACCGAGGAGACCCAACGGTCTTCGTCGAGCCCGACCGGCACGCTCTCGATCTCGCCCCACCAGTCCGGCGCACCACCCTCCACCAGAACCTCGTTCGTCTTGACGATCAAGTCAGGCTCACCCGCGATCCAGGTTTCACCGTTGGGGAATACCCTCGGCGGGGGCATGTCCGCCGGGCTTCCTTCCGGCATCCCGTTCTCGACCCACGCCGCGATCGCGGCCACTTCCCAATCGCTCAACGACGGGTCGTTCTTGAAGTGCTGGATCCCGATGTCCTTCTCCACGTACCAGGGTGGCATGGCCCCAGCCACGTAACGGAGGCCAGTCCGATACACGATCCTGCTCGAGTAACGACGCACCTGCTCGTAGCTCTCAAGGCTCATCGGTGCGACACCGCCGTCCCGGTGACAGGTCTGACAGCTACGCTGGAGAATCGGGACGATATCGCGTGTGAAAGTTAAGTCGCCCAAAGACGACTCCTGGGCCCCGAGCGAACTGGGTGCTAGAAAGGCTGTGACGATCAGAGCCGATAACGCCGTTGCGGCTGCCACTCCCTGTAGGACCCTCTTTGCGACCTTCACCATGCGCACTCCCTGAGATGCAGGAACAATCGTAGCTTCGAGCCGAAAATCGGCACGGGTAAGGCGGCTTTGCCGCCTATGGTTACCGGACTCCGGATTGGTTTAAAGTAGGGGATCTTCTCGGTGTTTGTCAAAGGAAACACCCCCCTCTATTTGACCCACCGCCACATCAGTAAAACAGAGATGAGCGACAGCCCACTCCCAAAGATGAACGGCGCCGCCGGTCCGAGCCCGGGCCACGTACCGACCCCCTCCCACAGCACGCCTGCAACCACGCTGGCAGGCAACAGAGTGAGGCCGATCACGCCGTTGAACACACCGAACGCCCACCCACGCCGATCGGGGTTCGGAGTCAAGTCGGCCACGAAAGCCTTCGCCACACCGGCGGTCAGGGCGTAGTAGGCCCCGTACAGGCCGTAAAGAAGCGCAAACTGCCACGTTTGGTCGGCCCATGCGAAGCCCAGGTAGACGATCGCGTACAGGAGCCATCCCCCGATCATGACCTTTCGCCGGTCGATACGATCGGACAGAGCCCCCGCGGGCCCGGACAACACCGTATAAACGAGGTTGAAGCCGGCCAGAAGAATGAGAATCGCGACGACTGACGTCCCGCTACTCTGGGCTCGAAGCACCAAAAACGCATCCGTGCTGTTGCCCAAGGTAAAGAGCGCCATCACCGCCAGAAATCGCGTGAAGCGGGGGTCGATGTCCGGAACACCCGTCTTGGAGCCCGTGTGCGGGCCCCTCGTTCGGGCCTCTCTCACACCCACGACCACCACCAGCACGGCGAGGGCCGCCGGAACGATCGCGAAATAGACGATCGCTCGGAACGTCTGGGCGTCCAGTACCAGGCCGCTGCCTTGCATACGTGTCACGAATACAGCAGCCAACAACAATCCAAGGAACGCACCTGCGCTGTCGGCTGCCCGGTGCAGGCCGAAACTCAAGCCACGCTGGTCGGGCTCCACCGAGTCGGCGATGAGGGCGTCCCGAGGAGCAGTCCGAATCCCCTTCCCGATCCGGTCGAGGAATCGGTAGAGCAATACCAACGTCCAGGTCTGCGCCACCAGAAGAAGAGGCATGGCCAGCGCAGCCAACCCGTATCCTCCGACCGTGAGCCCCTTCCGGCGGCCCAGCCTGTCCGAGAGCCACCCCGACAAGATCTTCACGAGGCTGGCGGTGGTCTCTGCGACCCCCTCGATGAGCCCGATCAACGCGAGTCGCACACCCAGCACGTTGGCCAAGAACAACGGCAGAAGGTGCACGAGCATCTCGCTCGCGACATCCCGCAGGAGACTCGTCAGTGAGAGAACCCAAACGTTGCGTGGGACACGGCTTGGTACACGGGAAGCCATCGGGCAACCTACCGGTACTTGCCGGGGACAAGAAGAACCCCGACATAGAGGAGAGAATTCCAACGGACCCCATCTCCGTTGTTGGAACTCCTTCAACAGCCTTCTAGACCTGGAGCGGATTTGAGCACGACTTCCGAGTACGCGGCACCCGGGGACCATACGACGGGCGGAAAAACGTTCTTCGGGCAGCCGAGAGGGCTGGCCACCCTGTTCTTCACGGAAATGTGGGAACGGTTTTCGTACTATGGGATGCGCGCGTTCCTGATCCTGTTCATGGTCGCTGCGGTAGACGGTGCCAATCCCGGCCTGGGCTTCGGCGAAGGCATGTCGGGCGCCCTTTACGGGCTGTACACGTCGATGGTGTACCTGCTCACACTGCCCGGTGGCTGGGTGGCCGACAACCTCTGGGGGCAACGACAGGCTGTCTTCCGCGGCGGCGTGATCATCGCGATGGGCCACTTCACGCTGGCGGCGCCCCTCGTCGGCGCGCCCGACGTGCCCTCGTTTTTCCTGGGCCTGCTCTTCATCGTCATCGGCACCGGGCTACTCAAGCCGAACGTCAGCACGATGGTCGGTGACCTCTATCCACGATTGAGCGACGACGCCACCGACCATGAGCGCAAAGTGTGGGGTGCAAATCGCGACGCGGCCTTTTCGATCTTTTACATGGGCATCAACATCGGAGCGATGCTGGGGCCGTTCATCTGCGGCACATTGGGCGAAGGGATCAACTGGCCGGCCATCGGCCTGGTGATCGAGGGGAATTGGCACGTGGGCTTCTCCGTGGCCGGGTTCGGGATGATACTCGGACTGATCCAATACAGAATGGGCGACAAGTACCTGGGTGAGGCCGGCCTGTTCAAGCCGGATGCCCCACAGGACGAGATCGATCGACGTGGGCGCAACTTCTATCTCTCGACGGGTGCGGTCGCGGCGGTAGCAGCTTTGGTGATCTTCTTGCTGGTGACCGACGCACTCGGCATGACGATCGTGGACTTCGCCACGTGGATCGCCTACGGCATCGTGCTGCTCTCGATCCTGTTTTTTGCATATCTCATCTTGGACATCCGGTGGGCGACTTCGCTGCTGATCCTGTTCGCCACCCTGTGTGCCGTTCTCGTGCCCCGCATGGGCGTCGCGGGAGGACAGTGGGCCGCTGCCGGCACGCTCGGCGCGTTCGTCGTCATGTGTCTCGGGTTGCTGACCCTGCGGGGCGGCCAGGTCACGACCGACCAGAAGCGCCTGATGGCCATCTATTGGCTGTTTCTGCTGGCAGCCGTCTTCTGGGCTGGATTCGAACAAGCCGGCTCGTCGATGAATCTGTTCGCCGAAAACGACACGGACCGTGTCCTCTTTGGGTGGGAGATCAACACCACCTGGCTCCAGAACGTGAACCCGTTCTTCGTCGTCGTGCTTGCGCCGGTCTTCGGCTCCTTGTGGACCTGGCTCGCGCACCGCGACGTGAACCCGTCGACCCCCCGGAAGTTCGCCCTTGGCCTGATGGCCCTCGCGGCCGGCATGTTCGTCCTGGCTTGGGGCGCGTCTTATGCGGCTGACGGAACCCGCGTATCGATGGCCTGGCTCGTCGTCACCTACTTCCTATTCACGTGCGGCGAACTCGCGCTATCGCCGATCGGACTCTCGGCGATGACCAAGCTCGCGCCACACGGCCGGCTGGGGCAGATGATGGGCGTCTGGTTCATCGCCTCGGCCCTGGGCAGCCTCGTGGCTGGACTCGTTGCGGCCCAACTCGAAACTCTTTCGGCCGTGACGATTTTCACGTTCACCGCGATCTTCGCCGGTGTAGCCGGCTTGCTCGCACTGCTGGTCAGCCCTGCAGTGAATAGACTGATGGGCCACGCGGAGTAGTCCCGGAATCGTCCCGAGCCGTTGGCCATGCTCCTCTTCCACGGTACATTTGACGCTGCCGAATCTGGACCCACTGATCAAGACGCACTGATCGAGACCTACTGATCAAGGACGACTCATGCGACTCCGTTCCAATTTGACGGCAATTTTCGCCGTGACGATCCTGGCCGCCTGTCAGGGTGGCTCAGCTTCCCTCGAGACAGACGATCAGATCGCGAGCTACGGCTTCGGACTGGACATCGGCGCCTCCCTCGAGCCGACCCTGACCCACCTCGACCGGCCTGCGCTGTTGCGCGGGATCGAGGACGTCCTGGACGAGCTCGAGCCGGCGATCTCATTCGAGCAAATCGCTGAAGTCACGGAGCGGGTCGGCACACTCATCCGGGAGGAGCAAGACGCGGAGTTCGAAGCCATGACCGAAACCAACAGAGTCGCAGGCGAGGAGTATCTCGCGTCGAATGCGGAAAAGGACAACGTGACCGTTACCGCCAGCGGGCTCCAGTACGAAGTCATCCTAGAGGGTGAAGCAGGTGCCGCTCGGCCCACCACCGCCAACACGGTAACACTTCACTATCGGGGAACCCTCATCGACGGATCGGAATTCGATAGCTCGTACTCTCGGGGCCAGCCCGCAACGTTCCCGGTGACCGGCGTCATTCCCGGATTCGGCGAAGGTGTTCAATTGATGAGTGTGGGGAGCCACTACCGTTTCACCATTCCCTCGAACTTGGCATATGGCCCTCAGGGTAGCGGACCTGACATCGGACCCAACGCCACGCTGATCTTCGAGATCGAACTCATCGAGGTTCTCTAAAGGCCTGCTGCTGCGCTTGGAGGGCCGCGTCAGCAGAACTGGGGAGGTCTAGACGTCTATCCCCGCCAACGTGGCCTCGATGAACGCCGTCTTCGCCTGCAAGTATCCGTCGGCATCGGCACGCGGTGCGAGATCAACCTTGATTTTCGTGTAGGCGGCTCTGGCATCGGCGTCCTCCTGGAGATGGTCACGGAACGCCAACAGTCGGCCGAGTGTGGTCGTCAGGGGGCGGGGACTCACGGGACGCGATTACTCCAACGGATCTGAAAACGTGAGGTCAGCGCGGGTAATCCCCCCCGACGCAACCTCGACGGGTACGGTCACCCGCCCGAAAAACTCGTGCCAGGCCGTAAGCTCGTACGTCCCCGGTGGAACGCCCGCGAGGGAGTAGCTCCCATCCTCCGCGGGCATGGCATGGAAGACATTCGGAAGCACGAGAATGTGAGCAATCATTTGGGAGTGCAGGTCGCAGCGAACCTGGATACTGTCCGGCCGCTCAAAGGTTTCCGTGAAAGTCAACCCGGGAAGCTGCGAACGATTGAACATTCGATTCGCCCCGCGATCCCCAGCAAAGGTGTGGATGTTGTGGAGTTCCGAATCCCCGTTTCGGAACCTGACCTCGGCTCCGACCACGACCGGCAGAACCCTCGGAACGAACGTGTAGTCGATCTGATCCAGAAGGCTGACACGTCGCTCCGCCTGGGCAACGCCGGGGGCCTCGGCCAGCCCCTCCCCGGTGAGATAGACGACCGCGTCGGTAGGCTCGAAAGACTCGTCAGAGGGGAACATGGCGTACGTGATCCGGCCGGCGATGCCGCCGGTTTGCCTGAAACCCAGTTCGGGCCCACGAGCGGCCACGAGGAACAACAAGCCCGCAAGGACCGCTGTGAGACAACCCAACGTCTTGTACCGGATCCCTGTCATCAGAACGACACCTCACCCCCCTGACTCATATTCCGTTGAACGCACATCCATAATACCACTGTATCCCGTTAGCGTTCGCGGAAACGCTCCGTTGACTCATGAGACCTCTTGTGCTCGAGCCCCCTGCACGAAACTTTGTCGGAGGCCCCCGGGCCACGTAAAACGCAAATGCGGAGGCAGTTGGCAGGCAGGCTCGCGGAGAGCTGTCCGACTACGCCAGGGATCACAGCCTGCTCCCGGAGGAGCCCAAAGAATGAGTCAACGCACCCTGTCCGCTCTCCTCGCCGTATCCACCTTGGCGTGCGGTGGTGCCAAAGCGCACCAGGCCATCTGGGAGCCCTCGGTCTCGGATCTTGCGGTCCACGCGCCGGATTCGTTCAGGGTCACGTTCGAGACGAGTGCCGGAGAGTTCGTGGTGGCTTTCTACCGCGATTTGGCACCTCTGGGTGTTGATCGCATCTACCATCTCACTCGTTATAACTTCTACGCGGGAGCCCGGTTCTTCCGCGTCAACCCCGGGCTGGTCCAGTTCGGACTGAGCGGCCAGCCCGCGCTCGACTCCGTATGGGCGGACCTGTCGATACCGGACGATCCGGTCGTCGGAAGCAACACACGCGGAACCATCTCGTTCGCCAAGGCCGGTCCCGGCACACGTAACACCCAGGTGTTCATCAATCGGCAGGACAACCCACTCTACGATACGTGTTGCGCCGGCGGATTCCCCCCGATCGGCAGAGTGGTGAGCGGCATGGAAACGGTCGATGCCCTCTTCGCCGGACACGGCGAGTCACCTGTGAACTACCAGGACTCGATCACGATGTTGGGGAACAGCTTCCTGGACGAGCAGTATCCGGGGCTCGATACGATCGCCATGACTCGGGCGGTAGAGCCGTAAGGGTAGCGGGACTTTCCGGGCGGTCTCCTAGCCGATCTCTTCTTCCGCGCTCTCCCACTCCGACGTGAGTTTGGCCACCTCACGTTGAAGCGATGTGCGTTCGGCCTCCAGGATCTTCACCTCGTCGGGCGAAGTTCGTTCGAAGTACGCGGGTTCGCAGAACACCTCGTCGATCTCGGCCACGCGAGCTTCTGCTTGCTCGATGGACGCGGCCAGCGCTTCCTGATGCTCCAGGACTTGTTTCGTCCCTTTCGCCTTCTTCTTGCGACTTTCCGTCTTCCTCCGCTCCTCGGTCTTCCCCCGCTCTTTCGTCTTCCCCTGCCCTTCCGTCTTCTTCCGTCCTTCCGTCTTCTTCCGTTTTTCCGTCTTCGCTTTGAGGATTACGCGGTCGGCATCAAGGTGATCATCGCCACAGAAGTGCACGTACTCCTCATAGGTCCCGTGATAGTCGCGGACTTCTTCCGGCTTGATCTCGATGATTCGGGTGGCCAGACCGCTGACGAACCAGCGGTCGTGCGACACCAGAATGAGCGTCCCCGGAAACGCTTTGAGTCCCTCGACGAGCGCCTCGATCGACTCGAGGTCCAGGTGGTTCGTGGGTTCGTCCAGCACCAGAACGTTGGGACGCGCGATCGCCAATCGCGTGAACACCAGCCGCGCCGCTTCACCCCCTGAAAGCGCGCTCAATCGCTTCTTGGAGTCATCCCCGGAAAAAAGCATTTGTGCCATCCGTGCTCGCACGTAGCCGATATCCCTGGCCGGGCAAGAATCCCAGACCCAGCCCTCGGCCGTATTGTGCGGAGGATCGAACTCCTCCCGGTGATCTTGGGCGAAATACGCCGGATGGGTCTCGTATCCCCACTCAGACTCGCCCTCATCCGCGTCGAGCTCACCCATGACGATCTTCAAGAGTGTGGACTTTCCGATACCGTTCGGTCCCATGATCGCGACCCGCTCGCCGCGCTGGACCAGGAGATCGACACCATGGAGCACATGGTTGTCTCCGAAAGCCTTTTTCACTCCCTGGATCTTGAGGACGTCTCGTCCACTGTCCCTAACCTGCTCGAAGCGGAAAGTCGGATAACGGCGGGAGCTGGGAGCGAGTTCGATCAGCCCTTCCGCCCTCTTCTCGATCATGCGCACCTTGCTCTGCGCTTGGCGCGCTTTGCTCGCCTTGGCACGGAAGCGATCCACGAATTTTTGATGATGCGCGATCTCGCGTTCCCTGGCGGCAATTCCCTTCTCCCTGCGTTCGCGCTCGGCCTGCTTCGCGTCGAGAAAAGTTGTGTAATTGCCGTGATAGAGGAGTACTGACTCGTAGTCGACGTCGAGGATGTGCGTGGTGACGTTGTCGAGGAATCTGTGGTCGTGGGAGATGACGACCACCGGCCCGGCGAAGTCACGTAAAAACATCTCCAGCCACCGGATCGAGAGTATGTCGAGGTGGTTCGTCGGCTCGTCGAGGAGCAGGACATCGGGAGCACCGGCCAGCACCTGAGCGAGTAAAACCCGGAGCTTGAACCCGCCGGAGAGCGTCGACAGCGGATCCCCGTGAATGTGGCCGGGAAGACCGAGTCCCTCGAGAATCTTAGTCGCCCGGGCCTCGGCCGTGTAACCATCATGGCGCTGCACGGTCTCTTCCACCTCACTGAAGCGGTCGGCGTCGAAGTGTTGCTCCGCCTTCGCCAGGAGTTCCTCCTTCTCTACCATCGCCTCCCAGAGTTCGGGGTTGCCCATCATCGTAACCGCGAGGATCTCTTCGTCCTCGTACAAGAACTGATCCTGGCGCAGAACGCCGAGCCGCAGGCGTTTGGGAATGGAAACGGTGCCCTCGCTAGCCTCCAGCTGACCGCTCACGATGTCGAGGAAGGTCGTCTTTCCGGAACCGTTGGCACCCACGAGTCCGTAGCGCGACCCCGCGTTGAGCTGGAAGGTCGCGCCAGAGAAGAGCGTACGGTCTCCGTACGATTTTTCGAGGTTCGAGATGGAGATCATGGCCGAGAATGTATACAAACCGGCGGGGTACAGTCAGGCGCGAGAGGGCAGCTGAATGTCGCCTCCCTCAAGAGAAATTGCTCACTCCAGCCACGTCGTGAGTTCCGCGGCCGACCGACGGGCCTGCCCATCCGGCGACCCGTCGGGCTCCCCGATGTTGATCGTGGCAACGATCCTCTCACCCTCGGGGAGTCCGACCGCCGACCGCGCAGCGGGGTCGTCCATGATGGCGCCCGTCTTGATGTGTGTCCCTAGCCCCACTGAATGAGCGACCAGCGACAGGTTCTGGATACCCATGTAGGCGGCTGCGAAGTTTTCCTCACGAATCTCAGGGTTCTCGTCCAACGTTACGGCGATCGCGACCATGGCGGGCAGCGACTCGTGGGTCTGGGCGACTTTCTCGATGACTGCTTTCCCCGCCACGGCGTCCTCAATCCGCTTGGCCTTTCGGTGCCCGAGGGCCTCACCATATGCGCGACGAGCCCGGGGGCCTAACACGTAGAAACGCCAAGGCTCCGTCATTCGGTGGTTGGGAGCCTGACAGACGGTGCCGAGAAGCTGCTCAATCTCCTCGCGGGATACAGGACGGTCCGTGAAGGTCTTGGTCGAGCGACGAGTGTTGATGCAATCGAGGACGTTCATGTGCGGGAGGGGTTGAGGGTCTGCTTGTGCCGCCGGGATCTACAATGTAGAAGGCCAGTCCGTGACGGCCAGCAACCCGAGCAGCACGTGTTCGCTGATCCCCATGGCTTCGCCTTAGATTGAATGTCCTTCGGAAAGCTATCTGGTAACCCCAGCACCAGCGGTAGCTTTTGTGGTAGCGCCCGTGTGCCCGCACTCCTCTCTGCGCCTCTTCGCTCTTCACTTCGTCCCAAATCACGCCAAGGCCAGCCACTCACCGACACAGCTTGCCACAGGCCCGATCTTTCAGCATGGTGCTGTTTCGCGGCAAAGACGACTTCAGCACCTCGGGACACGTTCAGCACACCCGAAGGAAAGCAGACCCATGCGCCAAACCTCAATCTTCTTTCTTATGCTGACCTTGGTTTCATGTTCACCGAACGGATCGGAGATCGAGGTTCGGGTCGTGTCCACCCAGGCCCACCTGGTCAGCGGTGGGGATGTCCTCATCGAGGTCGTCACCTCAGCGACCTCGAGCGACGGGCTCGCACTTGCGGTCAACGGCGAGAGCCAGACGGTCGAGTTCGCCGCCATG
>CETS01088658.1_pt1 | contig 9882 bp, 12 predicted proteins | sample 356391 | NCBI WGS metagenome assembly CETS01 (sample SAMEA2622673, study PRJEB7988) | marine metagenome | isolation source: saline water (ENVO:00002010), including
CGCTTGTCGCGTGCCTTGACGCCTTACTTGATTGGTCTTTTCGTGGTGTTGATGGCCGTCGTCATGATTCCAGCGATATCGACATGGCTCCCTGATCTGGTGATGAACTCATGAATAAACTTGATCGAGTGGTGGGCCAACTCCTGCGCGCGATTGCCTCGTTCTGTTTGGCAGCGTTGTTCATCCTGCTGTTTTCAAGCGTCATTGCGCGCAGCTTTCAACTTGCGAGCTTCGCATGGCTGGATGAGGTGGTAAGGGGCTTGTTTTCCTGGATGGTATTTATGGGCTCTGCTGCCTTATGGCGAGAGCGGGCACATTTCAGAGTGGATTGGCTCGAGCAGGTGATAGGGAAAAAGCGTGCGGCACCGTTGCTCAGGGCCTTTCTGGCATTGCTATCCCTTGGGTTCATGCTCGCCATGACGTGGTACGGATGGGAGCTGACGGCACGGAGCAGTGCAGTAACGCCTGTACTGAACCTTCCGACGGGGCTTTTCTATGCCGCTATCCCCATCTCGGGAACATTGATGATGATTTACTCATTGCGTGATCTGTTTGAATCGATCGCGGACGTTAAAGCGCCATTTTCTACCATGATGAAGGAGAAGTAAGATGATCTACGATCTAAGAACATACACCTGCCGCCCGGGTACCATCAAGAAACATATGAAGCTCTATGAAGACCACGGGTGGAAGGTGCAGAGTAAACACCTGGGTTATCCCGTCGTTTATGGGGCGGTTGAAACGGGTGATGTCAACTCCTATGTTCATGTGTGGATGTACGAGGATGCGGCCGACCGCGCAGCCAAGCGCCAGAAGCTACAGGCAGACCCGGAGTGGAAAGAATATCTCGCGAAAAGCGCCGAGGCGGGGTACCTGGTCAGCCAGGAGAACAAGATACTCGTCGCCGCGCCTTTCTTTGATCCCTTTCATGTAAAGAAGGTCGAAGGGTAGTACATAGGAAATAGCGACTTTTGATGTAAATACATTCTAGTCGATTAAAATATACTTTTCGATATGGCAATGGGCTCCTTTTCTCGCCGAGATAAGGAGCTTTTTGTCGAACTGGGGGAAAGATGTCGGGGACCGTGGGTCGATGAAGCGGTTTCACACTGCGTTCTATTTCCTGGCCGTGCCCGCCGGCGAACTGCCAGAATCGCCCAGTGAGCTTCGTGTCGGGATGACTGCGTGTCCTCGCATTGCGGGCGGGGTCGATCGCCAAGGGGGCGCGCCATGCAATGCCATCTATCCAAAGACGTGAGGCGCTCCACCATGACAGCGGACTCAACGAGCCAACTGATGGTGGTGTCGTTCCCTTGTCTGACTGAAGCGGCAATCAGGCTGAACCGGTTGCGTGAGCCTGACCGCCGTTGTCACCCAGTTTCGGCCCGATGGCCAAGCACCGAGTGAGTGATTCGCCCTGGTGCCCTGGCGTTTCAGCCAGTGGTTAGAGTGTCGGCCCGGAATCCTCGCCACCGCTGCTCTGGTAGAACCAATCATCGGCGAAGGGTGCACCATCGGTATCGTTGGCATCGACGCGGGCAATCTGACCGCGGCCGAATACCGGCTGTTTGGTGCCATCTCTGGCCGGATCGACGTACTGCTCGAACCACGCAACCATGCGCTGTTCCAGCTCTGCCGCGATATCGGCATGCTCGGGGGAGTGGATGAGGTCGTTGAGTTCGTCCGGATCCTCGGTCATGTCGTAGAGTTCGTTGGGCCAGTCACCCACGCGCCAGATAAACTTCCAACGGCTGTCGCGGAGCATTCGCACGGGTCCATATTCGTCGAACACCACGACATCCCGGTCTTGCGTGTCATCTGGCCCCGTCAGGATGGGCAGAAACGACCTTCCAGGCAGATTGTCGCCGACCTTCGCATCGATGCCGAGGTACTCGAGCAAGGTCGGGCAGAAATCGTAGTGACTGACGAGTGCCGTCGAGGCTCTTGGTGTGATCTTGCCGGGCTGGGCCATGATGAAGGGCACGCGAACCGCCTGGTCGTACATATTCTGCGGGTAGGTCGCGTTGCCTTTGCCGTAGATGCCGTGGTGGCCAAGGCTCATGCCATTGTCGCTGGTGAAGATGACCAGAGTATCTTCGGTGAGACCGAGATCCTCGAGCCTGGCCAGGACCCGTCCGATCGCCGCGTCGGCTGCGGTCAGTGAGGTGCAGTAGCCCTGGATCATCTCGTTGACGTCTTCCTGGGGATAGACGCCGTTGTTGATCTGGTCGGGATGGCGCGGCAGGCGAGGGAAGGTGGAAAACTCACAATCGTCGTACTGGCTCCAGACCTCGCGTGGATGCTGTGACTTGTGCCAGGGCCGGTGGGGAGCGGAAAAGTTCAAGGACAGGAAGAAGGGACGGTCTTCTTTGGCACGGGACTCGAGGTAGTGGGTCGCCTCGTCGGCCAGGAAGTCTGTAAGATAACCCGGGACTATCTCTTCGACGCCGTTGCGGTACATTCTGGCGCCGTAATAGCTGTCGGAGCCTTTCGGCATGGTGATCCAGTGGGTGAATCCCTTCTGGGGGCGAGCGCTATCACCCAGATGCCACTTGCCGATCAAGGCACAGTCGTAGCCGTTGTCATGAAGCACGTCACTGAATCCCAGCATGCCTTGCAGGTATTCGACGGACCTGTCGCCATTCTTGTCCTCGGAGCCCTGACGGATCCAGTCGAGCACACCGTGCTGCGACGGGATGCGTCCGGTGAGTAGCGAGGCACGGGCAGGGGAGCACACTGGAGAAACACAATAGCAGTTGACGAAATCCACTCCGCTTCGCGCCAGAGCGTCGATATGGGGGGTCTGGACTTCCTGATTGCCGCGCGTTCCCAGGCTCCAGAAGCCCATGTCGTCGGCCAGGATCATTATCACGTTGGGTTGCTTATCCATATTGTTCTCCTCGCATGCGTGATGGATGACTGTAGAGCGAGATTTGGATAGACGTCAATAGAACGATCTAAATAGGTGTCAAGTGAGCTAGTATTTGCGGCAGGACAGCGGCATGATTGAGAAAAAGGAGGTCCGATGCGTAAGAAAGTGACGATGGAGATGGTGGCCAAGGCGGCCGGTGTGTCTCGGGCGACCGTTTCGCTTGTCGCGCGAAATTCGCCACTGGTGTCGGATGCGACTCGCGAGCTGATCACCAAGACCATGAAAGATATGGATTATGTCGCTGATCGTGCGGCCGCTCGACTGCGCAGCAACAGCAGCGGTACGGTGGGACTGATCGTTCCAAACCTGATTAATCCGTTTTTCGTTGATTTCCTGGCGGGCGCTGAGCGGACCATGGCCGACGAAGGTCTGGTCATCCTGTTGGCCAACAGCTACGACGACACGGAGCGTCAGGAGGATATCCTGCAGAGGTTCCGGGAGCATTCGGTCGATGGCATCATCCTGTGTCCGGCCGTAGGCACCCCACCGGAACTGCTTTCACGCATCGCCAACTGGGGCATTCCGGTGATCCAGGCCATGCGCGCGGTCTCTCCGACCGAGTCTGACTATGCCGGGACCGACAACGCCAGCGGCATGCTTAGCGCCGTTCGGCATCTGACCTCCCTTGGACACCAACGCATTGTTTTTGTGTCTGTTTCGTCCAGGTCGTCGGCGCGGGCCGAGCGGGTTGGCGCCTTCCATCAGGGGTTGGCCGAGGCCGACGGAGTCGAGGGAACCATCATCGAGACCGAGTTCTCGCTCGACGGCGCCATCGAGGCGGGGGCCCGCATCAAGGACGAAGCCGCTGACGCCACCGGCATCATCTGCTTCAACGATATCGTCGCTGCTGGGGTGATGCAGGGGCTACGCCAGAGCGGCGCAGTACCAGGCGAGACGCATGCCATCATCGGCTTTGGCGATCTGCCCGTGGCGCGGATGGCGTATCCGCAGTTGACGACGGTGGCAACGAATCCCGGCAACACCGGATCGAGCGCATCCACTCTTTTAGCGCGCCGTCTGGGCAAGCCGGATGCGCCTTTCGAGCGTGTTCTTACCGTTCCCTCCCTGGTGGTTCGCGGTAGTACCTTCGCCCTGTAGTGGACAGTCGACGGTAGTGCTTACAGGCTACTTCGCTGTTTCTGCTTGCTATTTTTCGTCTAAATCACTCTCGCTGGAGCGGCTCGGTGCTACCGGCGAGTGGTGGTGCGATCCTCCTTCGCCCTCCCGGTAGTCTCCCCTTGTCGGCGCTTGCTGCGGTATCGCCGACCCAAGCGCCAGGAGGCCTGAGATCTAGGCTTCTACGACTATTGATATCAAGCCTGGCGCCCGGCGAGTTTCCTGCTGTTCCGGCGTCGAAGAAGTTCTCTAATACGCCAGAAATAACCATGTTTAACAGTGCTGTAGGTTCATATTCGACAACGCTAACGGATTGCTTGACGAAGGTGCCGGCAGCGATGGCCCTTGGCGTGAACCGGCCTCCTACCTTGACATTGTGTAAGGTGCAATTTAGAACGATATAAACAACAAGGAGGACAAACATGTACGATTTCAATTTTCAGCCAGTCTTCGCGAGCTGGGATGCGCTGCTCGTCGGGGCACTGCTGACCATTCGGCTATCGGCCACCGCGATGGTGTTCGGGCTGGGGATCTCGATTCTCGGTGCCGTCGCCCGCACGTCACATGTTCGACCCTTGCGAATGATCGTGGCGTCTTATGTCGAGGTCATCCGCAACACGCCCTTCATCGTACAGATCTATTTCATCTTCTTTGGCCTGCCGGCGGCTGGCATCACGCTTTCCCCGAACACCGCGGCGCTAATGGCGCTGACGATCAACGTCGGCGCATACGGCACCGAGATCGTACGATCCGGTATCGAAGCGATTCCGCGCGGCCAGATCGAAGCGGGGCGGGCGTTGGCACTTAGCCCGTTCAACATCTTTCGCCATGTGGTCATCAAGCCTGCGCTTCGCACGATATACCCCTCGCTGACCAGCCAGTTCATCTACCTGATGCTGATGTCGAGTGTGGTCTCGGTCATCTCGGCAAGCGACCTCGCTTCTGTCGGCGCAGACATCAACGCCGCGACCTTTGCAAGCTTTGAGGTCTATCTGGTGCTGACCGCCGCCTACCTGGCGATGGCGCTGGGCTTCTCGGGCGTATTCGCGCTCATCCGTCGCAAACTCTTCACCTACCCTGTGAGCTGACGCCATGATTCGTGAATTCTCGACCGCCGACATACTTTTCATGGCCTCCGCCGTGCGCTGGACGCTCTTGCTGTCGCTTATCGCCTTTGGATGCGGCGCGATTGGGGGCCTGCTGATCGCCGCCATGCGTACCTCCGGCTACAAGATGGTGAGCACTGCTGCAGCCTTGTATATCCAGTTGTTCCGGGGCACTCCGCTGCTCATGCAACTCTTCCTGATCTACTTCGGTTTCTCGGTGTCCAGCTTTCCGGTCAGCCCCCTCACCGCTGCCGCGGTGGGTCTCACCCTGCACGCCAGCGCCTTCCTTGGTGAAATCTGGCGAGGCGCCATCGAGGCCGTGCCGGGTGGACAGACCGAAGCGTCGAAGGCCCTTGCGCTCAGCTACGTCAACCGGATGCGTCATATCATCCTGCCCCAGGCAATCAAGATCGCCACGCCCGCCACCGTCGGTTTTTCGGTACAGCTGATCAAGGGCACCTCGCTCGCCTCGATCATCGGCTTCACCGAGTTGACCCGCGCCGGACAGATCGTCAACAACGCCACGTTCTCGCCGATTCTGGTCTTCGGCACGATTGCCATTTTCTATTTTCTGTTGTGTTGTCCGCTGTCGATGTTCGCCAAGCGACTCGAAGCGCGGATGAGACTCTCAACCGTTCGATAATCCCCTAAGGAGCATAAAAAGATGATAAAAATAAAACATCTTGTCGCCAGCACCGCCTTGACCCTCATGGCCGTTGGGACACAAGCATCCGCCGTCGCTGCTGAACTCACCGACATCCAGGAGTCCGGCAAGCTACGTGTCGGCATGCTGGTCGATTTCCCCCCCTTCGGTGTGCTCGATACATCAGGCAATCCAGATGGCTATGATGCCGCCGTGGCAACCGAACTGGCGGAAAGCCTCGGCGTCGATTTGCAGATCGTGCCGGTAACAGGGCCTAACCGTATCCCTTACCTGCTGTCCGGCCAGGTCGACGTTCTTGTGGCGTCTCTTGGCATTACACCGGCTCGTTCTGAAAAGGTGGATTTCTCTGACCCTTACGCGGCCATCAGTATTGCCGTGTACGGCGATGCGTCCAAGGAAGTCGAATCGAAAGCGGACCTGGCCGACTACATCGTGGGCGTAGCCCGGGGCTCCACCCAGGAAAAGGGCGTCGTCGAGGCGGCCCCGGAGGGCACGGAAATCCGTCGCTTCGATGATGGTGCCGGTGCAGTACAGGCGCTGATGTCGGGCCAGGTCGACCTTCTAGGCGCCTCCAACGTAGTGATGGGAGAAGTGATCGCCGTCACCGGTGGCCGTTTCGAGAAGAAGCTCGATCTGTCCAACCAGCTCCAGGGAATCAGCGTGGCGCCTGGCTCCGACGAGCTGCTGGAGCAGATCAACAGCTACCTCGCCCAGATCAAGTCCGATGGCACCCTGAACGACATCCACCAGGAGTGGCTGGGTGAGCCGCTTCCGGATTACCTGAACAAGTAAGCCAATAATTGGGGACTGCCAATGTCTGCACAAGCTGTCGTGATGCAGGATGTCGTGAAGTACTACGGCGAGTTTGCCGCCCTGACTGACGTCAACCTGTCCGTCGAGTCGGGTGAGCGTATCGTCATCTGCGGCCCATCCGGGTCAGGGAAGTCCACCCTGATCCGCACCATTAACCAGCTCGAAGAGATACATTCGGGCACGATCGTCGTCGATGGGATCGAGCTTACCGCGGGAGGCAAGAACGTTGCCAAGGTACGCGAAGACGTCGGCATGGTGTTTCAGAGCTTTAATCTGTTTCCTCATATGACGGTGCTGGAGAACTGCATCCTGTCACCGATGAAGACCAAGAAGGTCAGTCGTGCCGAAGCCGAGAAGACCGCTCGTCACTACCTCGAGCGAGTCAAGATCCCCGAGCAGGCCGACAAGTATCCGGCGCAGCTCTCCGGTGGGCAGCAACAGCGCGTGGCCATCGCACGGGCTCTGTGCATGAAGCCACGGATCATGCTGTTTGACGAGCCGACCTCTGCGCTCGATCCGGAGATGGTGAAGGAGGTACTGGATACGATGATCGATCTGGCCGGGGAGGGCATGACGATGATGTGCGTGACCCATGAAATGGAATTTGCCAAGGCCGTGGCCGATCGTATCGTCTTCATGGATGCGGGCAAGATCGTCGAGATCAACGAACCGACCGGGTTCTTCACCAACCCCCAGAACGAACGGCTGCAGAACTTCCTGGGTCAGATCACCTGAGCTGACAAAGGGCCAGGCCTCCCTGCCGGTGCGTCGGCAGGGAGCGTTCTGCTTGGAGCAGAGGGACGCTGACCTTTCATGCAAGGTGAGTGCTTTCTCTCCGGTTGATTGCTCGCCATGGCAATGGTGCCAGTACACGTAGTAGCGTATTCCCGATGTGAAGATGCTTTCATAACCTTCATCGGGTGAAAATACGTAGCTCGGGACGACCTTCGAGAAGACTGAACTGTCCGAGTGAGCCACCCGAGTTTTGCGGAGAATGAAGTGGACCCCATTCGTCGGACCACCTGACAGGTCATCTAAGCTCGGATCAGTAGGTCATTGGCGTCAGGCCGCCTGGGTCAGTGATGGAGAGAAGTAGACTTCATCTGGCGTCGCATCATCAAGGCCTTGGTGAGGACGTTCAGCGTTGTACCAGGAGAAGTATCGCGTCAGTTCCTTGCACCACTGCATCCCGTCGAAGAAGGCGTGCAGATAGATACTCTCGTACTTCACGCTGCGCCAAAGTCGCTCGACGAAAATGTTGTCTTGGTAGCTCCCTTTGCCATCCATGCTGATCTTCACATGATGATCCTTCAAGACGTCGGTGAACGCTTCAGAGGTGAACTAGCACCCCTGTGAGTATTGAAGATCTCCGGCGCTCCATGACGCTCCAACACCTCCTCCAGGGCATCGACACAGAAGTCTGTGTCCAGGGTACTGGATACCCGCCAGGCCAGCACACGATGACTGTGCCAGTCCATGATCGCCACCAGATACATGGACCCTCGCGCCATCGGGAAGTACGTGATATCCGTTGCCCACACCTGGTTGGGACGATGGATGTCCAGCCCCCGCGGGAGGTAGGGTACACATTATGGTCCTGATTCACTCTGGTCGTTCGCGGCCTCGGGTACACGGCATGCAAGCCCATCAGACCATCAGCCGCTGTACTCGCTTGCGATTCACCAGGTGCCCGCTGCGTCTAAGGTAGGCCTTCATACGTCGCGATCCGTAGACGGGCGCCCGAAGATATTCCTCGTCCATCAGTCGCATTAGCTCGAGATCTTCGGCGCTCACCGGTCGTGGACGGTAGTAGGCCGTGGAATGGCTGATACCAAGCATCTGGCATTGCCGACGAAGGCTCACTGGGTGGTTGGGCTCCATCATGGCTTGGCGCTGCGCCCGACTTAACGATCGAACCCTCGTGATAAAAAATCCCGTTCTACCGTGAGCTTACCGATCTCTCGGTGGAGGGCGTCGATCTCCTCCTGGCTCTTGTGAGCGGCTTTGCCGTCCTTGCCGTCAAAAAGCCCAGAAGCCTTCTCCTGCAGCTCGCGCTTCCATTGGCTTGCCTGAGTGGGATGAACACCAAAAGCGGGCGGCAAGCTCTGAAGTGGTCTGATCGCCCTTCAGGGCAGCGAGCGGGACCTTGGCCTTGAACTCACCGCTGTGTTGTCGACGTTTCCTGCTCATGATCAGGGTCTCCTGGTCGGTTTAATCAGAGCTTAGCGCCTGGTCTGAAATCTGGGGGCCACTTCAGTGTTGATTGTGTGATCTGGCAAGATCAATCAACAGGATACGCCACCCTCCCTTTGCTCTCCTGCACATCAGAAACCACTAAAACTCCTTGCGTACACTCGGCCGCAAAAATATTTTTGACGTACATTGGAACTTTATTTGCTCAGCTTCGATACTTTCCGTGTGGCGGATAGGAATTGGTACGAATTACGGGAAACAGAAATTCACGAAAGCTATAAGTGCATTACCTACTAGAGGCAATGGTTGTTATAGAGTTTTGCGGCCGATCGTCAAATAGCTGGAGGAAAACATGTACTTGGGTGAAGATGAGGGAAATTGGACATACCTAGATGAGAGTGCCAAAAAGAAGATAGTCGATGAGTTTAATAGATTCTTGGTAACTACGCTCAGCATCCAGGAGGCATTGGGCTATGGTAATCGAAAGGATGATAAAAATAACACCAGCCAGAGGAGTGAACATAGACTAGAGGTGGAAAAAGTCCAGTATCGACCACTGGATTTCTACAAAAAGTATAGCGAGCAGGGGAGTGAGAAGGAATCAGCGAACGGAGGCTGGACGCTTTATCGATTTCGTTGTGATATTTCCAATGACCCGGACCTGAAGGATGGCTACGAAGAGAAAGCATATTTGTTTGCAGTAAGATCTCCAGAGGATAACAGTAGAAGGAGTGAGGAAGGTGAGGAAGAATGGACACTGCTCGACTGGACTTCGGAGCCACTCCATCACCTCAACAAGAGAGCCATAGATAATATGAGCAAGGAGGACATCAGAGACTATCTTGTTTTCTTCTGTAGTTTCCTTGGGAGTGATGAAGACGACTATGCTGTGACACCATTTATGATTCCCCGCTCGTCCGACGACCTTTCCTTAAACGAAGTGCCGGATACGCTGTACGAGGACGCATTAAGCAGAAGTCTTTCGACTTTCACTCTAGTTGGGAAAGGGGACTTGAACGAAAGTGACAGGCATGATCTGAGCGGTCGAGCCAATGGAG
>CETS01145539.1_pt1 | contig 9855 bp, 8 predicted proteins | sample 356391 | NCBI WGS metagenome assembly CETS01 (sample SAMEA2622673, study PRJEB7988) | marine metagenome | isolation source: saline water (ENVO:00002010), including
GAGCACGGCGCGAATTTCGTCCTCCACATCATCAAAGCCCGGCGCAATATCATCATCTCGTATGGTCCAGATGTGAACCTCCAACCCGAGCGCTTTCGCCCGGGCCGCATAATCGCTCGGTTCGCCCGTCGACATGTCAAAAAGAAGCGATTTGAACGGCCCGACACCATCGGCATAGGTGGCAATCTCTTCCAAAGCATAGCTCGGCTCGCCATCGGGGCGATAACCCTGTGGCACGACCAATTGAATGAGCTTGAAATCGCTCGTTTCATTCAGCTCTTTCAATATTGGCGCTTCAAAGCTCTGAATATAGACCACCGGGTCGCAGACCGCGCCTTCAAAGTCTTCCGGAATCTGCGCGCGCAAAGCTTGAGCAAGATCGAAGCCTCGCGCTTTATGGTGTGATGGCCATTTGGTTTCGACATAAAGACAAGCCGTCTGGCCGTTTATGTTAAGCGACTGACCGGCCCTGGGGTGACGACTACCAAAACTGATATCAACCTCTCTTGAAGGAATACCAGCTAGCTCCAGAATTTCCTGGAGTGTCGGTATTTCATACAAACCATTATGGCTCTGATCCCGTCCGGGGCGCGTTTGAGTAGCGCGAAGTGTCTTGATCTCTTCCAGTGAAAAATCCCAGACAAACCAGTCCGTAATCTCATTTCCATTCGGATCAGTGAGCGTGGTCTTGCGTCCCTCAAACTCCGGATGGTCGGCAATGTCTGTAGAGTCAGACAGCCATGGGTCGTGCCGGGCAACCAGCACACCATCTTTTGTCATCACAAGGTCGGGCTCGATATAATCCGCCCCTTGCTCAATCGCCAGCTTGTAGGCCGCCAGCGTGTGTTCGGGCAATATCCCGCTGGCGCCGCGATGCGCGATCACGATCGGCTTGTCGGCAGACGCAGCAGGTTCAACGGAGTCCGGAGAAGTCACGCAACCGCCCATAAGAAGCGCGCCTGCACAGGCAAATAGAATTGAGGTCTTTTGAGCAATCTTTGTCATGCCGTTCGGGCTCCATTGCGAATCTGCAGCGAGCTTAAACGGTAAATTTGACAGATTTAACCAAGCGATGTTGCTTCTTCAGCAAATACCACCATGCCTTCGGACGCTACGGCGGCGAAGAACGCCATTTCGAAATGGGCGTCAACGGGATAAATCTTCTGCACATTGCCGCTTTCAATGTAAACCATTCCGGCTTCCAGGCGAATGGAAAATCCGATCCGCTCACCGGTTTCACCGATCTGCCGATCAAGAAACTCAGCGCGCTGGAGCCCGGTATGAACCCCGTCTTTCACGATACTGCTTTGCCCAACATAAACCTGTCCGGTCTCAGGAACGCAGGTAAAGCCTGGAAAAACAGAGGTTTTCTGGTCTCCAGTCTGCAGGATCAGCCGAAAGCCTGGCTCAAAACGTCCGTTTGGACGGCAGTCCGTCAGGACGAACGACCCCGTAACCGTTTCACCGGCAAGGATCTGTTGCATGAGATCAGCCCGCTGAACCAGTTTCACCTGACCGGTCGGCGCATCCCAGCTAAAGGGCGCAGATGGCGCGCTATCCTGGGCGGAAGTCATTGGAGCAAGTGCCAGGCCAAGGCCCAGAACGCAGAGCGCTTTCAGTTTAGTTCTGATCAAAATCTTCACGCTCGGCTACTTCGTCCAGAAGACGTTCCATCGCATTGGCTTCGTCATAGCTTGTGTCGGCCAGGAAACGAAGCTCCGGCGTATACTTCATATCAATCATCCGGCCAAGCTTGCCGCGGATGAAGGCTGACGCCCGGTTCAGCGCAGCCGCAACGGCATCGGCGTCATCGCTGCCCACGAGCGGCGAACAAAAAACCGTCGCATGTTTCAGGTCAGGCGAGGTACGGACCTCGCCAATTGTCACGGAGACACCCTGGAGCTGCGGATCTCTGAATTCCTCGCGCGCCAGAATATCCACCAGCGCATGGCGAACAAGCTCGCCGGCGCGAAGTTGTCTCTGAGACGGCCCCATGGGCGTATTTGAATTCTGTTTGCGTTTCATCGCGGACGCATAACAGAAAACATCTGCCCTGTGCAGCCTCGTCTTCAGTTTTGGCGAGTTCAAGTCGTCTCGGGCTTACCGGGCTGGGAAATCAGGCTGCGAGCGCCTCTTCCTCCAGCGCATGATCGCGTAACTTTACCAGATGATGATACATATCGCGGCGGGCCTTCCGGCTCTCAAACCAGCTTTTTGGCATGAAGAAATCGTCGCCATCTTCAACATGCAGCCGGATAAAGCCACCAGATAGCTCGACTTTCGAAATCCCCTGCCAGTGAACCATGGTGCGGGTATTGCCACGGGTCCAGTACACTCCGGACTCGTCCGCTTCGATCATGGTGTCGTTGCTCATTTCCCCTGAACGGCCGAAATCATGACGATACGACCAGCGCATGAAAATCAGATACCAGGTGATGCCTGCCATGGCCGCAATCAGACTTGATGCCATCAACACCCAGTAGTCCGAGAGACCCGCACGCGTCAGCGACGCGCCAACGAGGCTGGCCATACCCGCTGCAATCGCCGGGGCGGTTACGCCAGCGTAATAGACAGATGTTGGGCCGACATGCCCTGAGCGGACATGACGGGTTACTGATTTCATCTCTTTTCGTGTGATGGTTCCCTTAATCCGAACGGCCTCCGGCACGGGCCGTTGAAGCGGCTCTACCGGTTTGGTGTCGTGGTAAGGGTCGGTATGTCCTAAAGGTCGGGCCATGGGGGAAGTGATAAACACAATCCCCTAACAGGCCGGAAAGGCAGGATAGAAAAATCCTGCCTTTTCCAATTTAGATACTTAGACGGTCGCTTCGAGCTTGCGCTCAATCATTTCGACCTGGAAGCACTCGATCTGGTCGCCAACGCGGATATCTTCGTATTTTTCGAAGGCCATACCGCATTCCATACCGTTTTTCACTTCGGCAACTTCGTCTTTGAAGCGCTTCAGCGTTTTCAACATGCCCTCGTGGATCACGACATCGTCGCGTAGCAGGCGAACGCCGCAGCCACGCTTCACTTCGCCTTCTGTCACACGACAGCCAGCAACCTTGCCCACCTTGGAGATGTTGAAGACTTCCAGGATTTCGGCATAGCCGATGAAAGTCTCGCGTTTCTCAGGAGCGAGCATGCCGGACAGGGTATCGCGAACATCGTCGATCAGATCGTAGATCACCGAATAATAACGGATTTCCACGCCTTCTTTTTCGGCGAGCTCACGCGCCTGTTTGTTGGCACGCGTATTGAACGCAATGATCGGCGCGCCTGAGGACTGAGCCAGCAGGACATCGCTCTCCGAAATACCACCGACAGCGCCGTAGATGACGCGGGCGCGGACTTCGTCAGTCGACATTTTCTCGACAGATTGAGTGATCGCCTCAACAGAGCCCTGCACATCGCCTTTGACGACAAGTGCAGCTTCTTTGGTTTCCGAGCTGCCGTCTTTGAGACGAGACAGCATCTGCTCCAGCGACGCCTTGGCCGTTGGAATACCACGGGCCTGTTTCTTCATCCGGCTACGATACTCGGTGATTTCACGGGCGCGGGATTCACTGTCGACAACCACGAATGGGTCGCCGGGATCTGGCGCGCCATCCAGACCGAGAATCTCAGCCGGAATGGTTGGGCCAGCATCTTTCAGCTGTTTGCCGCGTTCATTGACGAGCGCACGAACTTTACCCCACTGCATGCCGGCAACCACGATATCGCCACGTTTCAGCGTACCGCGTTTGACCAGAACCGTCGCGACCGGGCCGCGGCCCTTGTCGAGCTGGCTCTCAACCACAACGCCGTCAGCGTCGCGGTCAGGATTGGCCTGCAGTTCGAGAATTTCGGCCTGCAGCGTGATGGCTTCGGTCAGGTCATCAAGTCCTGTGCGTTCTTTCGCAGAGACCTCAATCGCCTGAACGTCACCGCCCATGGCTTCGACCTGAATGTCGTATTGCAGAAGCTCGGTCAGAACCTTGCTTGCATCGGCATCCGGCTTGTCGACCTTATTGACCGCAACAATGATCGGCACACCAGCAGCTTTTGCGTGGCTGATGGCTTCGATTGTCTGAGGCATCACGCCGTCATCGGCTGCAACCACAAGAATAACGATATCCGTGACGTTTGCGCCGCGCATACGCATAGCAGAGAATGCCGCGTGGCCTGGTGTATCGAGGAATGTAATCCTGTCGCCAGATTTCAGCTTCACCTGATAGGCACCGATATGCTGGGTAATGCCGCCAGCTTCGCCAGCCACCACATCCGTTGAGCGCAACGCATCCAGAAGTGACGTCTTACCGTGGTCGACGTGACCCATAATCGTCACGACAGGGGCGCGAGGCTTCAGATCCTTGTCGTCATCGTCCGGTCCTTCCAGACCGATCTCGACGTCAGCTTCGGACACGCGTTTCACCGTGTGGCCAAATTCCTCAACGATGAGCTCGGCTGTGTCTGCATCGAGCGCATCATTCGCCCGCATCATCTCGCCTTGCTTCATCATGAATTTCACGACGTCAGCAACACGTTCTTTCATGCGGTTGGCGAGTTCCTGAAGCGTGATGGTTTCAGGAATGATCACTTCGCGAGACGATTTTTCAGATTTGTCTTGACCACCAGCCATACGACGCTCGCGCTCACGTTCCCGTGCACGCTTCACAGACGCCAGTGAACGTTGGCGATCTTCATCGCCCTCGAGTGCTGCAGCGATTGTCAGCTTGCCCTGGCGACGTTTCGGCTCGCCGCGCGTGCGCGCTGGTTTTGCCGGATCGACAGGCTTGGCTTTTTTGGATTTTACACGTCCACCCAGTTCGCTGAGCGGCGTTTCAGCTGGCTCTGGCGGAGGTGCATCGCGGCGCGCTTCCGGCTTGCGGGCCGCCTCGCGTGCTGGTGCCTTGCCTCGCTCATTGCGAGCTTTCTCTTCGGCTGCAGCAGCTTCGGCTTCGGCAACGCGACGAGCTTCCTCTTCCGCCTTGCGGCGGGCTTCTTCCTCGACGCGCTCTTCTTCTTCCTTCTGAAGGCGTTCCTGCTCTTCTTTCAGACGACGTTGCGCATCTGCCTTGGCATCATTTTCAGCCTTGCGTTTCTGCTCATCATCCTCGCGCTTTTTCAGCGCAGCCTGACGTGCACGCAGCTCAGCCTCGGTAATACCGAGTTTCTTGGCCAGTTCCGCAGCCTTTGACTGCTGCGGCGCCTTGTTCTTCGGCTTGGCACCCGCAGGTGCGCCTGATTTAGCTGCACCGGGCTTGGCCGCGCCACCGGCTGGCGAGGTGATACGCTTCTTTTTCTTTTCAACAACGACCTGCTTGGATCGCCCGTGCGAGAAGCTCTGCTTAACTGTGCCAGAATCCTTGCCGCGACCCACAGAAAGAGGTTTTCTGCCGCCATCGTTTGTTGAATTTGTATTCTTCGTATCGCTCATCGACCACCAGTTCTAATACCACATCGACCCGCCTCATCAGGCAGGCCTTCTCTACCCGACTATCTCAGGATACCCAAATATCGCCTTCAATCTGGCGAAACTCGTACAGCCTGCGATAGTCCCTTGTCCACATGTCCGTGAACCGACCCGTTTTCAACAGGCCGTGTATAACCTGATCCCGGCCAACTGCCGAGCCCAGTTCGGACGACGTCAGGGCGCGGGCAACCCGCACCTTCTCATACTGCGCCACCGCAAGTCCGACAATGCGTCTTCTCCCGTCTTCCGCGCCATTGCTTGCTTCGAGAAGCCAGCCTGGTCGGCGTTTCAGGAGTTCATTCCGGACCTGATCAAACCCTAAGATAAGTGCTGAAGAGCGTTTTGCCAATCCGATTGTGGACTGACACCGCTTCAGAAGCTGCTCATCAACCTGATCGGCGAGCGCTTCTGGAACCTTCACCTGTTTTTTGAAGCCGCGTGCAAATCCGCCTTTGGCCCCCATCAGGCTTTCCAGCGCCTGCCGGTTGGTTGTCACCCAGACACCGCGTCCGGGAAGTTTTGCCATCACGTCGGGCGTCACCGTGCCATCCGGCGCCGCAACAAACCGCGTCATGCGCGAGGCTGGCAAGCGTTCGCGACTTGCCAGACACATGCGAAACGGCGGGTCGGAGGCTTTCGTCTCCGGCCCATCGTCTGTCAGATCAATGTCGTCAAAATCGTCCGGCTCATCGAGGTTCTGCGTCATCATCGGCGCCCTCCTCGTCGTCCGTGTCGTCTGCTACATCTTCACTAAAATCAGCGTCATCAAGCTCTGCGATTTCATCCAGCGCATCACCGGAGAGGTCATCGAGCGCCATCAGCGCGCGTTCCTCATCAGTGAGGTCCATACCGTCATCACCGGTCTCTTCGACCTCTTCCTCAGCGAACTGAGCTTCGATTTCCGCCAGTGCCTCATCGTCGATCCAGCCGACCTGGTTACGCGCCCGCATGATGAAAAGCTCAGCTTCCTCAGCTGACATTTCACCTTTCGGCAGCAGACCCGCCTGGAAGACCGGCTTGCCGTTCTCGCCCGGCTCACGCCATCCGGTCAGGTCGTCCGGCACCAGGCCAGCCACATCCTCAACCGTCTTGATGTCGTTCTCACCAAAGACAACCGCCGTCTGGAGGGTCACACCTTCCAGCTCGAGCACGGCATCCTCAACGCCCATATCCTTGCGCTTCTGATCCAGTTCCTGATTCAGGCGCTCCAGATATTCCCGGGCACGGGTCTGCAGCTCTTCAGCGATTTCCTCGTTGAAGCCTTCAATATTCGCCAGGTCATCCTGCTCGACATAAGCAATCTCTTCGACCGTCTCGAAACCTTCCGATGCGAGAAGCTGCGCCAGCGTTTCGTCGGCATCGAGCGCCTTCATGAACAGAGCCGTCCGCTCCTGGAACTCACGCTGATAGCGCTCAGAGTCCTGGGTCAGCGTCATCAGGTCGATCTGCCAGCCAGACAGCTGCGATGCGAGACGCACATTCTGGCCACGGCGGCCAATCGCCAGCGGGAACTGGCTGTCATCGACCACAACCTCAACACGCTGCTCGTCTTCGTCGAGCACCACTTTGGAGACTTCCGCCGGCTGAAGCGCGTTCACGATGAAGGTTGCGGCATCATCATTCCATGGAATGATGTCGATCTTCTCGCCGCCGAGCTCGCCGACCACCGCCTGAACACGTGCGCCGCGCATACCCACACAGGCGCCGACAGGGTCGATGGAGGAATCGTTCGAATACACACCGATCTTGGCGCGTGACCCCGGGTCACGGGCACAGGATTTGATCTCGATCACACCCTCATACACTTCCGGCACTTCCTGCGCGAACAGGGCGACCATGAAGTCTGGATGCGCACGTGAGAGGAAAATCTGCGGGCCCTTCACCTCGCGGCTCACCTTATAGAGGTAAGCGCGGATCCGGTCGCCATTCTGGAAGTTTTCACGCGGAATAGAGTCGCCACGGCGCACAATGCCTTCAGCGCGGCCAAGGTCCACAATGATATGGCCATGCTCGACGCGCTTGACGATGCCGTTGATGATCTCACCAACCCGGTCTTTATATTCTTCATACTGACGCTCGCGCTCTGCATCGCGAACCTTCTGCATGATCACCTGTTTCGCCGTCTGGGCGGCCACGCGGCCAAAATCAAACGGTGGCAGTTCTTCGCGGATCTCGCCGCCGATTTCGATCTCAGGGTCGATCTCGCGCGCCTGCTCCAGGGTCAGCTGCTGAACTTCGTCTTCCAGCTCTTCGTCTTCGACCACGGTCTGAACGCGCCAGAGTTTCTGTTCGCCGGTTTTCGGGTCGATCTTGGCACGGATGTCGTGCTCCTGACCGTAACGCGAGCGGGCCGCCTTTTGGATGGCTTCTTCCATCGCCTCAATGACGATTTCTTTATCAATGGATTTCTCGGCTGCGACTGCGTTGGCAATCTGCAGGATCTCAAGCCGGTTTGCTGAAACGCCAATTGCGTTCATTGGTCGTTATCCTCTTCCATATCGGGCTCATCGCCCTCTTCTTCAATTTCGTCGAACGAGCCGTCTTCGGCATCGGGCACACCGCCCCTGGCCTGCGCCGCGTCGATCAGTTCGTCGGTCAGCACGAGGCTCGCCTTGCTCATTTCTGAGATATGCGCCTCCAGCTCGGTCTCGTCTTCCATATGAAGAATAACCGTGCCGTCATTCTCGCTGATAATCTCGCCGGTAAAGCGCCGGCGCCCGTCAATCGGCATGGCCAGCTCAACCTTGGCCAGATGGCCGGTCCAGGTCGCAAAATCCTTGGCCCGCGTCAGCGGCCGGTCAATGCCCGGCGTGGAGACCTCAAGATGGTATTTATTGTCCACGAAGTCATGCACATCCAGAAGCGGTGAAATCGCGCGGGAAAAGCTCGCGCAATCTTCGACGTCCGTGCCGCCTTCGGTTTTCTCGATCATCAGCTGAAGGGTCGGAACCTGCCCGCCCATCATACGCACCCGAACAATCTCGATGCCCATGGCGTCCGCCTCAGGCTCGATGGTCTTCAGAATACGTTTTTCGATCTCTTTGATTGTGATCAATGTAACTTGTCCGGGAATAGAAAACGGCGGCCTGGTCTCCCAAGCCGCCGCCGTCTGAAACTAGCGATTTCAATCTATATACGCCCTCGCGTGATCAATGTCGATAGCGAAGTTCTGGGGACGTGTACCGCTGCAAAAAGTCGAAAAAACTTCATTAACACAGTGTTGGTTGTGGACCCGTTCGCAACAATCATTATTTTGAATGGCTTATAATCTGCAGAAAGCCAAAGGGCTACCTCTGTACTATTTTGGAGCAATCGATCTTGGACGCGGTAAGAGACTTTTTAGAAAATAATCTGCTTCTGCCCACTGCTATCGCTATTGTCACCGTATACGCGACGTTGATTGCTCCCAAAATCGGAAGGCGTGGCAAAATAGTTAAGTCTTTCGATCGTTTTGTTCCAATCAGATTATCTACGAAACACTCAAAAGTATCAGTGACTTACCATATTGATGGTCGAGAAATATCTGATGATATTTATGTCGCAGAGTTTAGTTTTAAGAATTCTGGCTTTATCGATATCGAGCGAGAAAACTTCCGCCAGCCAATCGTCATCGCAGCACCGGAGAATTCGAGATTCCTGTCTCTCGAGGTGAATTCTCCAACCGAAACCGAAGCTGAGATTTCGGACTGTGGAAGAGAAATTTCGATCAAATGGGACCTTTTAAAAAGAAATGAAGCGGTTTCTATATCTGCGATCAGTGCTCTTCCAACTGGATCAAAAATAGAAAAAGAAGGCTTCGAAACTCACTGTCGCTTATCCAATGTAGATTCTAGACCTCCGAGCAAACGCGGAGTTCTGGCTTTCCTTGTATTCATAATGTTGTTCCCGATAATAGCGATATATACAGTCGGCTGGTTTGAAGACGATGGACGCTCAGGTCTCTACTATGAAGGGAAGCCTGACTCCGGTTTCGTAATATTTCATCAGAACTATACAGAGTTTCGCATCTGCGAACCTAAGCCTATTCCCATCGCTCCGAGGTCATGCTCGAAAGCACAGCCCATTCCTAACGACATTTCCGAATTTAAGCTAAAAAGTGGTATTGTTGGGCGACCACTATGGCTGATCTTAGCACCTTTCAGTCTTGCGATACTCGGGATAATGGGATTTGGGCGCGTATCAGGTTCTAGATGGGCGTACTTCAAAAGTAAAAAACGTAAAAAACCAGAAGCGTAGGTCGGCTCAAGCCGTGTTGAGGAAAAGAAATCGATCCCGCGAATCGATTTCCCGAAAACATGCGGAGCCGACACGTACGTTTGAAACACTGTCGGGTCCGCCCGGACCATGGCCGGCCTTGACCCGACCTACATAACGCCAATTGTCATACCGGATGCTGCGCA
>CETS01296098.1_pt1 | contig 9837 bp, 10 predicted proteins | sample 356391 | NCBI WGS metagenome assembly CETS01 (sample SAMEA2622673, study PRJEB7988) | marine metagenome | isolation source: saline water (ENVO:00002010), including
ATACTTTGCTTAACGAAATTACGAACACATTACAAGAAGAGGATGCACCATTTACTACGCAACAAATTACACAATACTTTAATGATTTAGAAAAAGAAATTGTACGTCAACGTATTTTATCTGGCGAGCCGCGCATTGATGGACGCGATAAAAAAACAGTTAGACCAATTAGCATTGAACCAGGAATATTAAATCGCGCCCATGGGTCAGCCTTATTTACTCGTGGTGAGACGCAAGCAATCGTGGTGGCAACACTTGGTAATGAGCGCGATGCGCAGATGCTAGATGGACTTACCGGTGAAAGTAAAGACCGCTTTATGTTGCATTATAATTTTCCTCCTTACTCAGTAGGCGAAGTCGGTCGAGTAGGTAGCCCTAAACGGCGTGAAATTGGACATGGGCGCTTAGCAAAACGCAGCCTTATGGCAGTGTTACCCAATCATCAGGCCTTTCCTTATGTATTGCGCGTGGTCTCAGAAATAACTGAATCAAATGGTTCTAGTTCTATGGCTAGTGTATGTGGCGCAAGCTTAGCATTAATGGATGCAGGTGTGCCTTTAAAAGCGCCGGTCGCAGGTGTGGCTATGGGGTTAATCAAAGAAGGCGAAAATTTTGCTGTACTAACGGATATTTTAGGTGATGAAGATCATTTAGGTGACATGGACTTTAAAGTTGCGGGTACCGAGCAGGGTGTGACGGCATTACAAATGGATATCAAAATAAAAGGCATCACCCAATCAATTATGGCTGAAGCATTAGAGCAAGCATTGGCTGGTAGAAAACATATTTTAGAGGTGATGAGTAATGCTTTGGCAACACCACGTGAAGAATTATCGCAGCATGCACCGCGTATTACCGTAATGAAAGTTGCAGAAGATAAAATTCGTACAGTGATTGGTAAAGGTGGTGCAACAATTAAAGGATTAATTGATGCCACAGGCGTAGCGATTGATATTGATGATACGGGTACCATTCAATTATTTTCACCCGATGCCCAAGCTCTTGAAGAGGCGCAAAGACAAATTAAAGCATTGGTTGCCGAAGTTGAAGTTGGAAAAACTTATCATGGTAAAGTCAGCAAATTGGTTGACTTTGGTGCCTTCATCAATTTAATACCAGGTAAAGATGGTTTATTACATATTTCTCAAATTTGTACAGATCGCAATCAAAAGGTCGATACCGTTTTACAAGAGGGACAAGACATTGACGTATTTGTCGCAGGTATTGACCGTCAAGGTCGTATCAAACTTGAATGGAAAGATAAACCTCAACAGTTGGTAACAGAAACCAAACAAGAGGACGCAACCTCAGTTACTCAGAACCACGATAAGCCGGCACAAACGGTAGCTTCAGAAACTGAGACCCAAACTGATGATGTTGAAGATAATTTATCTTAATTAAATTTTGCGATTAAGGAAGAAAAGTGAGTTTCTTCCTTAATCGATTAATTTTAAAAATTCAGCACGACTCACTGGGTTATGGCGCATATCCCCCAGCATAACTGATGTGACCATCGACGAATTTTGTTTCTCAACGCCACGCATCATCATACATAGATGTTTTGCCTGAACAACAACCGCCACACCTCTAGCATGCGTTACATCATTCATGCAATGAGCAATTTCAGAAGTAAGACGCTCTTGAATTTGTAGTCGTTTTGCGAAATGGTCAACGATGCGCGCAATTTTAGATAATCCTAATACTTTTTTATCAGGTAAATAGCCAATATGACACTTGCCTATAAAAGGTAGTAAGTGATGTTCACACATAGAATATAATTCTATGTCTTTCACAATGACCATTTCACTCATGTCTGAATCAAAAAGTGCATTGTTTAAAATTTCATCTAAATTTTCAGTGTATCCCTTGGTTAGATAACGCATAGCATTCGCAGCGCGCAGTGGCGTGTTTACTAAGCCCTCACGCTCAGCATCTTCCCCAAGTTCGGTAATAATTTGACGATACAATGTTTGCATAAAAAATCCTAGCCTGGTGGCCATGTCAACTGACGGCCACCTAAAAGATGTAAATGAATATGATTAATTTCTTGTCCACCGGCATGATTAACATTAAAAACTAAGCGATAGCCTGCAATGAGTTGAAACTGCTGAGCCTGATGTTTAGCAGCTAAAATCATCTCCCCTAAAAGAGCTTGATGATTGGATTGAATATCATCAATTGTGGCAATATGCTGCTTGGGTACGATTAGTAAATGAGTAGGTGCTTGTGGCTTGATATCATGAAAAATTATAAGTTGTGTGTTTTCAAATATCGTATCAGTTTGAATAACTTTATTCAAAATTTGGCAAAATATACAACTCATTTTCTCTCCTATGGTCAAGCCAAGCATTATTTCACACCTAAAACAAAATCACCAAACGTTTGTTTTTGCCTTTTTATCATGTTTTGCGCATAATACCTTTTTTTATTAGGGTTAAAAATATGAGTTATATGAGTTTAAGTGCAGGGCAACATGCGCCTGAAGAGTTTAATGTTGTCATTGAAATTCCCATGCATGGTGAGCCAGTTAAATACGAAGTTGATAAAACAACAGGCATGCTTTGTGTTGATCGCTTTATGAGTACAGCAATGTTTTACCCGACCAACTACGGGTATATTCCTCATACCTTATCGCAAGATGGTGACCCAGTAGATGTATTAGTTGTAACTCCTGTGCCCCTTGCACATGGTTCAATAATCGCATGCCGAGCTGTAGGTATGCTAAAAATGACAGATGAAGCAGGTGTGGATGCTAAATTACTTGCAGTACCTATCACAAAATTGACCAAGCTTTATGATGACATTATCACCTATGAAAATTTACCCAAACCATTACTTAATTCGTTAGAACACTTTTTTACTCATTATAAAGATTTAGAAAACAATAAATGGGTCAAAATCGATGGTTGGGTTGGACCTGAAGCGGCCAAAGATGAAATTAAAGCAAGTATCGAACGCTGTAATAAATAATATTCATTAAGTCAATTTAAGTGCTTATAGATGTTATTTTAAAAGATTATAAATTATACAATTCTTAAGTTTATCTTAAGTTATTCTAGATATACTGATGCTTATTTTCTCTATTTAACAGCCGAGCAAAGAATCATGAGTCAAAAAAAACATGCTTTGACCGTTTTTAGTCTAACGATGATTACGGTTGGGTCAGTGGATAGCATTCGCAACTTACCTGCGACTGCTTTATTTGGTAGTCAATTAATATTTTTCTTTTTTTTAGGAGCTATTTTTTTTCTTATCCCAACGGCATTGGTATCAGCTGAACTTGCCTCAAATACGCATATGCAAGGTGGAATATATGGTTGGGTTAAACAAGCTTTTGGTAAACATATAGGTTTTTTTGCTATATGGTTACAATGGATTGAAAATGTCATTTGGTATCCCACAATTTTGTCTTTTGTGGCTGGTACCGTTGGTTATTTAATTAACCCCACGCTTATTAATAATCCATTTTTTCTATGGGCGGTTATTATTATTGCTTTTTGGGGCGCAACATTTGTGAATTTAAAGGGCATGCAAAGTTCTGCTCTATTTAGCAATATTTGTGCAATTTCTGGGTTACTTTTACCCATGACCCTTATCATCAGTTTGGGGCTTGTTTGGTTATCCGGACATAATCAATCACATATTCAATTGACCTTATCTAGCATGTTGCCAAGTTTTAACGATACTTCTATGTGGGTTTCATTGACCGCGATTATGATGTCATTTTGTGGCATTGAGATTGCAACAGTTCATGCTAATGATGTGCTTAATCCCCAAAAAGCTTTTCCAAAAGCACTAATGATCTCAGTTATAATTATTTTATCAACATTAATTTTAGGTTCTTTAGCCATAGCCATTGTGTTACCCCATCAGCAAATCAACTTAGTTGCGGGTATCATGCAAGCATTCCATGCATTTTTTGCGCGATATAATTTACTCTGGGTGATGCCTTTAGTGGCGCTTATGTTAATTATGGGGGGCTTAGGTGGCGTGAGTAATTGGATAATCGCTCCAACCAAAGGGTTAATGGTAGCCGCACTAGATGGCAATTTACCGGCATTGTTTCAACGGCAAAATCAACATAGTGCACCAACTTTTATGTTGATTGTTCAGGCCATCATTGTGACATTGTTATCAACATTATTTTTATTTATGCCGAGTGTGAACGGCTCTTATTGGCTTTTAACGGCATTAGCTGCGCAACTTTATATGATAATGTATCTTTTGATGTTTGCAGCTGCTATTAAGTTACGATTGACTCAAACTATATCAGCTGGTGCTTTTCGTATACCAGGTGGTATATGGGGATTGGTTTTAGTTGCGGGCATTGGCATGATTGGTGCGCTGATGACCCTAGTGGTGAGTTTTATACCGCCTGCTGATATTCAAATTGGTAACATCATGCATTACGAACTTACCTTAATTTTAGGCTTAATTTTAATGTGTTTACCGCCTTTTATCGGTATAAAATTTACTCAGCCAAAATCGTCTGTGGTTAATCTTGATCTAATCAATTAAAAGGCACTTAGTTGCGTGCCTTTTGATAATTAAGCCTCATTTTTATTTGTAGTGCCATCAATTTTTTTATCAGTGGATGATTTAACGGGTGAAGTTTTAGCTGTATTTGTCGTGTTTTGGGATGATTCTGGAAGTGCGTTGGTTTGTACAGCAGGCACTTGATTAGGCATAACAGATGGATGATGTGGCCGAAAAACGAAATATAGAACAATCATGGCAATAACCACAATAATAAGTGCTAATAACCCTGTTTGGTCTGCGGCAGGTTCTTTAGGTGTTTCAGTCTCACGGGGTTTTGTTGTATCTTCTTCAGGTCGGTTAAAGTGATTATCCATATCATTTTCTCCTTCTTTAAGTAATTTAAATCATAGATGATGAATCATAAATTTTCCAAATTTTTATTTAAATAGGATGTTAAAACTACAAACATGTACGAAATAATTCATTCATTACGTAGCCGCCTGCCGGAGTTAGAATGGCATTTAAGCAAACTTAACGCTCAAATTTTGCCAATTTTACATGCAAGTCAGTTATTTTGTTTACCAAGCGATGCTTCTTATACTCACTGCATTGCCCAAATTGAATGGGATATAGAGCGCTTAGAAGAACCTTTAACAATTAAAATGCAACATTACTTGGTTAAGAAAATTCAACAAAGAATTAATTTTTTAGTCAAAATTTGCCTGGTGTTAGATAAAAAGTCTTCTGAAGCAATTAAGAATATTGTTTTGGAAGGTTGTATGACTCCGCAACAACGTCAGCAGTTGATATATGAAATATGGCAAACATTAATAAAACAAGAACAAGCGCTTATTGAAGCCAAGCAATACCTGCCTTCATCGATTAAACAAGCTAAATTAGCAGAAGACTTAAATTTGTTACGACAAAAAAGAATCAATGCTCAAAAAATGTATGAGAATTTAACATCTATCCGCTAAATTTAGATAGATGGTTTGTGCTAAAGGCAATATTAAATCTTGGGCGATAAGATGGCACGCTTTTTTTGAGCTTAACAAAGCTTGGTTTATTTCAAGTTCGATGCCAATGTAATCTTGTTCACTAAATAACGTACGAAGTGTTGTGGTTAGGCCATCATCATAACCGTTATAAGGGTAATTCAAACGTGTGATTAAGCGAGTATTTTGCTGCAATTGTTCTTGCCATTGATACGCGAATTGTTGTTCAAAATGACGCGTAAAATCACCCAATATTCCTAGATCATTTTGCCGTTTTAGGCCATTTAATTTTGGCGTGAAACTATGAATTGATAGATGCAACACCGGTGTGTGGGCTTGAATTAATTGATAAATTGATTGGGTAATTTGCGCACGATAAGGCAAATAATAATGTGTCACTAATGTACGTTTTTTAGCAGACGAAAGTTTTTTGCTGATAAAGGAAAAACAAGTTGGGTGATAAAGACTACGATTCATGTCAATCAGTAAACGACTGATATTAGCTTTAAATAAAGGGGCGCGTAAATATTGGCTTAAATATTGTGCAATTTCTAATGCACCTATATCTAAAGCCTGATGGGTTGAGAGTATGGCTTTATAATAGGGCAAAATATCAGGCAAAAAGGCTTTAGGAATGGTATTAACCGCATGTTCACATGTAAAAAGCAATTGCCATTTTTTCATACAAACAAACTGTTGTTGATTAAGCAATCCGCCAATTTATTGTATAAATCAAATAATTTAGAAGGTGCATTCATGCGATTGTAGGATTTGATTAAACGCTCACTTAAGCTGCCAAAACGTAATATATGTTCTAGTGCAAGCTGACTATCTTTATCTAATTCATGACTGATTTGTTCAATAAGTTTGGCCCAAACTTGACGACAATTGCTAAGAGGCGCTAACTGCCATTGTCTAAATAATTCAGCATCATCAATGGGCGCTTGAAACCCGTACAAAAGATTTTTATCGTAAAGATTTTTTAAACGTTGAGTGGGACAAGGGTGTTCTAAAAAATAAGGTTTATTCTGCCAATGTTTTAAAATGGCAAATATTGCTTTGGCAATCGCAATATCAGCTTGTACACACTCTTGAGCGTCAAGTAGACGAATTTCAATGGCTTTTTGTGCAAATTTAGCAATAGCACCACGCGAATTTAGCCATTCATGTTGTAAAAGCCCTTTTGGATCAAAAGGTGCAATGGCTTGATACATTGGCTGTAGAATTTGACGTTGGTAGGCCAGTTCAGAATCGACAAATTCAGGAATGATGTCACCTGTAATAAGTGGTATGCGTTGTTGATTGGTTTGATAAAAAGCCAGTCGGTTACTAAGCTTGCCAGTTAAAACGCCTTCTAAAAAAGGCGAGCTTGCGCTAAGTGCCGGCAAAATCGGCAAAATCAGACGTATGGCATTATGTAGTTTGGCAAAATCTTCATCGCTTATAAAGGGCAAATTAATATGCATGCTTTGCAGATTTGACCATCCATGACCTTGGCAATTAAAAATGGTGTCATATTGCTTATAGATATCTTTTTGACCATAAGGCCAACGTTTGGTTTCAGTAAAAGGATTCATCCAAGGATGTGCGCCTGAGGGCAATAGTCTTAAATTATGCTGGGTTAATAGGGGTTCGATGGCATGCAAAGCGTTTTGAAAAAAGGAGGCAATAGGGGCAAATGGGGCAACAGGGCCATTATTTTTTAACTCTAAAACATGCATAACCAGCTCATTACTTAAAGCCATATTACCAAGTTTAACTTCATCAAAATTATCCTCATCGGACAATGCTTTTAAAATCAGGTCACTTTTAGGTGAAATTGCTAATGTGTTAGCTTCAACCAGCATATATTCAATCTCAAGACCCATAACTGAAAAAAGTGTGTATTCAGACATACCCATGTTTCCGACGAATACGCTGTAGAAAAACATTCATAATTTGATGGTATAAAGCATCACCTAACATTTTATCTTCAATACCAAAATCAATATTAGGATTATCATTTATCTCAATAACATAATGTTTATCAGCATAACTTTTAATATCAACGCCATACAAGCCATCGCCAATCAGTTTGGTCGCCTTTAACGCCACTTTTAAAACACCTTCAGGAATATCATGAATTGGTATGGTGTCATATTTACCTTCACGATGTTCTTTATCCGCCTCCCAGTTATAAATTTGCCAATGATTTTCAGCCATAAAATAGCGGCAGGCAAAGATAGCTTTGTTATCCAATATACCAATACGCCAATCAAATTCAGTGGGAATAAAAGGCTGTACTAGTACTAAGTCAGATGTTTTAAAAAATTGTGTTAAACATTTTTGTAAATGTTTTTTGCTTTCAATTTTAATCACCCCTTGTGAAAAAGCACTGTCTGGTTTTTTTAAAACACATGGATAGTCGATATGAGGTGTGGTTTTATCATACTTACTTAGTAAAACTGTTGGTGGGGTAAGCACTTGATGAGTGCGCAAAAGCTCAGCTAGATAAACTTTATTACCACATTTTACGATAGACTGAGGGTCATCAATGACGACTAAATTTTCTTGGGTGCCAAAGCGTGCCATACGATAGGTGTAATGATCAACGGCTGTAGTTGCTCGTATAAATAACGCATCATATTCAGCGATGTTTTTAAAATCAGTTTTTTCAATAAAATCAACATTTAAGCCAAGCTCTTCACCCACATGCGCAAAGTTATTTAAAGCTTTTTTATTAGAAGGCGCATTGCCTTCGTTGGGGTCAGTTAAAATCGCCAAATCATGAAAGCGTTGTTTTTTCTTCCAACTAAAAAAGCGCTTTTTAGATAAATATTCTATTGCAGCTTGTTTCATGAAATCAGTGTGTTGTCGTGGAACATCAGCAGGTGCTAAACAATGAAGATGCTTGATATGCCATTGCTTTTTTTTCTCTAATTCGAAACGCATTAAGGGTAGCGGAAAAAGATTATGTAATTTTTTAGCCAAACAAGCATGTCTTTTAGCTAAATTTTGACCAAAATAAACGCTTAATGTAAAATTATCAGCGCGTATATCATGTAAGCTATGTTCAATTTCATCTTCTACTTCTTGTGAGATAAGTTTAGTTAGTCGATTATTTAAAACATCTTGTAAATGATGGACTGATGGAATGGCCTTATGATCGCGCGCATGAGCTAACAGTGAGACATAATAGCCAATGGTTTGATGTTGATAAGATTGACAAAGGTTAATGACTCTTAGAGACTTGTTTTGGTTATACCGATCGTTTAATAAATAATCAGATGCATGTACAACGGATGAAACCAAAGAAGTTAAAAAATTCCAACTGATAAGATCATCGGTCACAATGATGGTTTGCATGCTTATCCTTAGGCTCAATGATTAATAAATTGGCATCATAGGTTAGTACACCAAGCATAATGGCGTTAATTAGGCGGTCGATACTAACTTTATAGTAATTGTCATGGGAAAGTGGATTTTCGCGATGAGGGTCGGCAACGATGACACTGTTACGCTCAGCTTCATAACCGCATAAAACGACAAAGTGGCCACAAGGTGTGCCACGAATGTCATCATAAAAACTACGGCCAAAATTATCAAAACGCTCGCGTGCACTTTGGTAAAGATAAGTAGCGCTAAGTCCAGTTAGGATAGGCAAACCTCGTTTGAAGTAGGAATTAAATAGCGCCAAATTTAGGGTGTGAAAGCAAATTTCACCACCTGCTTGTAGATAATCAAGATACGCTTGACTTGCATGCACTATGCCCCGAGTACGTTTATGTTTCATTTGTGCTTGTAATTTAGCCATTAATAGTTGAGTGCAGGCTTGACTGTCTTTAAACCAAGTAGGGTCAAATAGCGTGACATTATTAACATAAAGAGTAGTTTTAAAACCTTGATACAAGGCATGTTTGCCCAAAAGTGACGCAAGCGTACCGCCTGATAAAGAGCGCTCTACCGTATTAACAACATCTTCAAGCGCACAATTTGTACCAAAATAGCGATAGATGGCATGTAAACTTGTCGGTCCACAAGTCTCATCGTCAGGTTGAGTATGTATGGCTAAATTTATCATACGATGTTTTTATAAAGGCTATCTTTAAAAGCTAGTGGTGGTTTTAAGATTTGTCAAAAAGGTTTGTATGGTTCATAAAATGCTTAAAAGTTTAGGTGAAGTCATGAAAATGAATATTTAAATGCGAATAGTTTTGTTACCATCGTATATTTTTTAGCCTTATCTTAAGGACATTTTTTATGCATGAAATTAGCATTCGTGGTGCTCGAACTCATAACCTTAAGAACATCGATGTAACCCTGCCTCGCGATAAATTTATTGTCATCACCGGTTTATCAGGCTCAGGTAAATCATCCCTAGCTT
>CETS01153455.1_pt1 | contig 9825 bp, 6 predicted proteins | sample 356391 | NCBI WGS metagenome assembly CETS01 (sample SAMEA2622673, study PRJEB7988) | marine metagenome | isolation source: saline water (ENVO:00002010), including
ATGAATATCTCCGACAATACCAGCGGCAGGCCGAGCAGGAACACGCAGGCGATGTAGACGATGACGAATGCGCCGCCCCCGCTCTCGCCCGCCAGCGTCGGAAACCGCCAGATATTGCCCAGCCCGACCGCGGCCCCCACCGCGGCAAGGATGAATGCCGTGCGCGAGGACCAGCCCTCGCCCGTCGAACTCGTGGTGGCGACCATGTTCAGATTGTTCCTCTCAAACCGCGGCGATCCCGGCCGCGCCTCACATGCCCGCCCTTAAACACACAATCTTGCGAGAATCCAAGCTTCGCTTTGCCATCGTTCCCGTGCTTGCTAGTGGGTGCCCATGTCCACCACCTTCCAGCTCGATACCAGCACCAGCAGGGCCAACCCCACTCCCCAGCCGATGAAGCGGCTGACGGTCCCGAAAATCCGTGCACACAAGGCGGATGGGGAAACCGCCAAGCCGCTGGTGATGCTGACCGCTTACACCGCGCGGCAGGCGCAATTGCTCGATGCGCATTGCGATATGCTGCTGGTCGGGGATTCGCTGGCGCAGGTGATCTACGGCCTGCCCACCACCATCCCCGTCACGCTCGACATGATGGCCACCCACGCCGCGGCGGTCGTGCGCGGCAGCTATCATTCGGTGGTCGTGGTCGACATGCCTTTCGGGTCGTACGAACAGTCGCCCCAGCAGGCCTTCGAAAGCGCGACCTTCCTGCTCAAGCAATCGGGCGCGGCCGCGGTCAAGCTCGAAGGCGGCGCGCAGATGGCGGAAACGGTCAGTTTCCTCAACCAGCGCGGCATCCCGGTGATGGGCCATGTCGGGCTCACCCCGCAGGCGGTCAATGTGCTGGGCGGCTATGCAGCGCGCGGCCGCAGCGACGCCGAGGCCGAGAAGATCGTCGGCGACGCGCGCGCCCTCGACGAGGCGGGCGCCTTTGCCATCGTGCTCGAAGGGGTGCTCGAACCCATCGCCATCGAGGCGACCGGTGCAGTGTCGTGCCCCACCATCGGCATCGGCGCCTCGGCGCAATGCGACGGGCAGGTGCTGGTGACCGAGGACATGCTGGGCATGTTCGAGAGGGTCCCGCGCTTCGTGAAGAAGTATGCCGACATCGCCGGGGTCATCGAAACGACCGTGGCGCAATATGCCGAGGAAGTGCGGGGCCGCAGCTTCCCCACTCCCGACCAGACCTATCAGCCGAAGAACTGACAACCGGGCGCAGACCATGGAAACAATCCGCAATTACTACACGTTTTCGTTCGGCTTCACCGCAGTCTGCTTCGCGCTGGCCGCATGGTATGGATGGTCGAGCACGGGATCGATCACCGCCACGCTCGGCATCCTGTGGATCGTCGTCGTGCTGTCGATTCTCGAAGTGTCGCTGAGCTTCGACAATGCGGTGGTCAACGCCACCGTGCTGCGCGACATGGACCCGGTCTGGCAACAGCGGTTTCTGACCATCGGCATCCTGATCGCCGTGTTCGGCATGCGGATCGTGTTCCCGATCGCGATCGTTGCCATCGCTGCGCGCGTCGGGCCGCTCGAGGCGGTTTCGCTATCGCTCAACAATCCGGCGGAATACGAACGGATCGTCTCCGAAGCGCATATCGGCATCGCCGGCTTCGGCGGTGCCTTCCTGGCGATGGTCGGGCTGACCTTCTTCTTCGACAACGACAAGGAAGTGCACTGGATCGCCGCGATCGAGAAGACGATCAACAAATTCTCGAATGTCCCCGCAGTCGAGATCGGGCTGGTGCTCGTGCTCGTCTACTGGGTTTCCACCCTGCTCGTTCCGGCCGACAAGATCACCTTCCTCACCGCCGCAGTTCTCGGCCTGGTGACCTTCATCGCCGTCCACGCGATCGCCGCGATCATCGAGGAACGCGAAGCGGCCAAGAAGGCGGCCGGCCAGATCGTGAAATCCGGTCTCGGCGGGTTCCTCTATCTCGAAGTGCTCGACGCAAGCTTCAGCTTCGACGGCGTGATCGGGGCCTTCGCGCTGTCGAACAACATGGTGATCATCGCGCTGGGCCTGTCGGTCGGGGCAATGTTCGTACGTTCGATGACGATCCACCTCGTGCGGACCGGCACGCTGGCGCAGTATCGCTATCTTGAACACGGGGCCTTTTGGGCGATCATCGTGCTGGGCGTGATCATGCTGCTGTCGGCGCGCTATCACATTCCCGAAACGATCACCGGGCTGCTGGGCGCGGTGCTGATCGGTCTCAGCTTCTGGTGGTCGGTGCGCCATAACCGGCGCTTTCCGGCCGATGCGGTGACGACGCCAGCCGACTAGCGATCGGCGCGGCGACGACCAGCTGGAAGAAGTGGTACAGCAGCAGCGCGATCACCAGGAAGCCGGCCTCTTCGGGCGGAAACAGGATCGTCGCCAGCGGCGCACCCACCGCCGCGCTTTTCTGCGCCCCGGCGAACAGGAAGGCGATGCGATCGGCCCGCTGGAGGCGGAGCGCGCCGCCCGCCAGCCATGCGCCCAGATTGCCCGCCAGCAGGAAGGCGGCGACCAGCGCGCCGATTACCGCCCAGTCGATGCCCGCGACGCGCGACCAGATGCCCTGCTCAACCGCACCCGAGAATGCGACATAGACAGCCGCCGAAATGGCGAAGCGGTCGATCCAGGCGATCTTCGGCTTGTGCTGCGCGATGAAGCCCGAGGTACAGCCCTGCACGGCCTGCCCGATGGCGAAGGGCAGGATCAGCAGCAGCATGATCTTGCCGATCACTTCCATCCCCACCGCCCCGCTGCCGCTGCCGCCCAGCGCGAGGAACAGCGGCACCGTGACGAACACGCCCAGGATGTTGAGCAGTGCCGCGCCGACGACCGACAGCGCCACATTGCCCCCAGCAAGCGAGCTGTAAGAGGTTGCTGATTGGACGGTGGAAGGCAGCGTTCCCAGATACAGGAACCCCAGCGCGACCGACGGCGCCAGTAATCCCTGTCCGATCGAGGCGAGCGCCAGCCCGACCAGCGCCATCGCCCCGAACACCCACAACACCAGCGGGACGAGGAAACGCCAGTTCGCGAAACCGGCGACGATATCTCGCCGGGCGATCCGCATGCCGTTGAGCAGGAAGAGAACGAAAATTGCGGCATTTGCCACCATCTGCGCCCAGCCGCGCGCATCACCGGTGGCGGGCAGCAGCGCAGCGACGGCGATCGCCGCCACCAGCATGCGCAGCATCGGGTCGGTCAATACGGTTCTGAAACTCATCGCCCTGCCCTGCCTGCCGGCGAAACGCTTGTCGAGCGGGTCAGCGCGATTGCAGCGAGCGCAGCTTGGCTTCCAATTCGGCGCGCGCGGCGCTCCCGTCATCGGGCATGGCTGCAAGCAGCGCGGAGATCGCCAGCGGGTTCATCGGTTCGAGTTCGTGCGCGGCGAGCGCATAGCTCATTGCCTCGTCCGCGTCGCCCAGCTGCCGCGCCCCGACGCTGCGCGCGGCGAGCACCCACGGCACGCGGCCCATGCCGAGATCGAGCGCGTGATCGAGCAGGCCGACCGCGCGCGGCCAATCGCCTTGCGCGGCGTAGCTATCGGCCAGTGCAGCCGCCGCCTCGCCGTTCATCGGGTTCTGCCGGACATAGTCGGCGAGCATCCTCTGCGCGCGTGGCACATCGTCCTGCGCTCGCGCCAGCCGCAGAGCGAGCGGCCACCCCAGGCGGATCCGGGCGGCGCGACCATAGGCGGCGCGCGCGGCGGGCTTGTCCCCCACGGCAAAGCTTGCATCGCCCAGAACCGCCTGCGCATCGGCCGAGCCGGGAAAGCGGCGCGCCAGTTCGGCTGCGCGCGTCACTGCCGCCTCACCGTCGCCCGCGACGATGGCATGGCGCACCTGATCCCTGAGCTGCAGTGCCCCGGTCGCTTGCGACGTCGGCGCAATCCGTACCGGCGAAAGGCTCGGCAGCGCGGTCAGCTGGCCCGATGCAATCGCCGGCTGATCGAGGAACCGCGCAGCGCGGGCGCGGTCGCCCAGCGCCTCGTAAGCGCGGCCGACCAATGTGCGCAGATAGGCCGATGCGGGATCGTCGGCCACGATACCGGCAAACCGGCGGACCAACTCGCGCTCGCCAGCGCTGCGCGACAGGGCAAAGGCCAGTAAATCGCGAATCCGGCGGTTGTCGGGTTGGCGGGAATACAGCCGATCGAGCGTCACGGCGGCGATCGCGTAGTTTTCCTGCTGCAGGTCGATCAGCGCCGACAGCAATTGCGCCGAAGCGACCCCGTCCTTCGCCAGACCCGAGCGTTCCAGCAGATCGCGGGCCAGCGCGACATCGCCGCCCCGCGCGGCAATGACCGCCTGGACGAACAGTCCCCGGGGCGCCGCCGCGGCAGTCCCGTCCCCGCCCCGCAGAACCGCCAGCGCGTCTTGCGCGCGCCCCGCATCGCTCAGCGTTGCGGCGAGATCGAGCCGCAGTTCCCGGTTCTGCGGGTGCAGCTCCAGCGCACGGGCAAACCGCTCCGCACCGGTTGCGAGGCCCCGCGCATCGCGGGCCAGCTGGCCGCGAAAGCGCAGCGCCTCGGCATGCGCGGGATCGATGGCCAGCGCGCGGTCGACCGCCTCGAGTGCCTGCGCCTGTTCTCCCCCGGCATAGCGCAGCCGGCCGATATCGACCCACAGTCCCGCATTGGCGGGATCGGCGCGATAGGACTGGTCGAAAGCCGCGCCGGCAGCCGGCAGGTTCCCCTGCGCCATTTCCAGCCGGCCGAGGCTCCGGAACCCCTCGGCGCGGGTCTCCGCAGAGAACTCGCCCGGCTCGAGCCAGGCGCGCGCCAGCGCGAGGTCGCCTGCGAGCAATGCCCGTTCGCCGTGCATTGCCGCGATGTCGGCCCGCGGCTGCGCAGGCTGGGTTGGCGCAGCAGCGCCCGTGCCGGACGGATCCTCCACCGAGCCATCGCAGGCGGCAAGGCCCGGCGCTGCCAGGACGAGTCCCGCCAGGAGGGCCAGGTCACGCGTGCAGATCATACTGCTTGAGCAGGTCGTACAGCGTCGGCCGGCTGATCCCCAGCAGCTTGGCGGTGTTCGAGATGTTGCCCTCGCTGCGCGCCAGCGCCTGGCGGATCATCCGGCGATCAGCCTGTTCGCGCGCCGCCTTCAGGTTGAGCGCGATATCCGCGCCGTCTGCCGCGCTTTGCGTCAGGTCGAGGTCTTCGGCGGTGACGAGCTTGCTGTCGGCCATGATCACCGCGCGCTTCACGCGGTTCTCCAGCTCGCGGACATTCCCCGGCCAGGCCCAGCTGTCGATCGCGGCGAGCGCATCGGGCGCGAACCCCTTGACCTGCGGGTTCATTTCCTTCGCCAGTCGGGTCAGGAAATGCTTCGCCAGCAGCACCGCATCGCCGGGCCGGTCGGACAGCGGAGGCACCTTCACCACGATCTCGGCGAGCCGATAGAACAGGTCTTCGCGGAAGGTGCCCGCGCCGATCATCGCCTCCAAATCCTGGTGCGTTGCGCAGACGATCCGCGTGTCGACCGAAATAGCCTTGCGGCCCCCGACGCGTTCGATCGTGCGTTCCTGCAGGAAGCGCAGCAGTTTGACCTGCAAGGGCAAGGGAATATCGCCCACCTCGTCGAGGAACAGCGTGCCCCCATCGGCCAGTTCGATCTTGCCCGGTGTCGTCTTCACCGCGCCGGTAAAGGCGCCCTTCTCGTGCCCGAACAGCTCGCTTTCGAGCAGGTTTTCCGGGATTGCCGCGCAATTGATCGCGACGAAGGAACCGTCCTTGCGAACGCTGCAATCGTGGACGCCGCGCGCCAGCAGTTCCTTGCCCGTACCGCTCGCGCCGAGCAGCATCACCGACACATTGGTCGGCGCCACGCGTTCGATGGTGCGCGCGACCTTGGCCATTTCGGGCGCGGCCGTGATCATCGAACCGAGCACTGTGCGCTCGTCACCGATCTGTTCGGCCAGACGGCGGTTTTCGCTCTCTATCTGGTGCAGCCGGTAGGCGCGCTGGACGATCAGCCCGAGCGTGTCGATATCGACCGGCTTCTGGTAGAAATCGTAGGCGCCTTCCTCGACCGCGCGCAGCGCGCTTTCGCGCGCGCCGTGGCCCGAGGCGACGATCACCTTCGTATCGGGCTTGATCGCCATGATCGCCTCGAGCACCGCGAACCCTTCGCTGGTCCCGTCGGGATCCGGCGGCAGGCCGAGATCGAGCGTGACCACCGCGGGTTCTTCCGCCCGCACCGCTGCCACGGCGGTTTCTCGCGTGTCCGCCAGGATCACGTCGAAATCCTCATAGGCCCATTTGAGCTGGGCCTGGAGCCCTTCGTCATCCTCGACGATGAGCAGTTTCGGCTTTGTTTCCGCCATTATGCGACCTCGTTGTTGTCTGCGGAATTGCTGCGCCTGATCAGCGAACTGGCCGCCTGTATCGGCAGGCTGATCGTAAAGCGGGTGCCGAGCCCTTCGCGCGATTCGACGTCGACCCTGCCGCCCATCGAACGGATCAGTTCGCGCGCTTCGAAGGCACCGATCCCGAACCCGCCGTTCTTCGAAGACACGAACGGCTTGAACAGGCTGTTGCGAATGAATTGCGGCGACATGCCATGGCCGTTGTCGATCACGGTGACCTTGCCCGACATGCCGTCGCTATACACCTCGACCATCACCGAACTGTTGGTATCGCTGGCATCGATCGCATTCTGGACCAGATGGACCAGCGCCTGGTCGAAGGCTTCGGGATTGCCTTCGACGGCGACCGGCTCGGACCGCAGGACGGCGACCGGGTGAAACTGGCTCAGCTGCTCAACGGTGCGCCGCGCAGCGACTGCCAGATCGAAGCGGCGGACCGCTTCAGACGTCCCCCCGCCATAGCGGCCCAGCCGGCTGAGCAGCGCGTTGAGCTTGTCGGCGCTGTTGCGCAGCGTGACGAGCATGTCCTCGCGGAACTCTGGCTTGTCGGCGTGTTTCTCCGCGTTGCGCAGCAACAGCGACATCTGGCTGGAGAGGTTCTTGATGTCGTGCATGACGAAGGCCATTCGGTGGTTGAATTCCTCGAACCGGCCCGCCTCGAGCAGGGCGGTCTGGCTGGCCTGTTCGGCCAGATAGCTGGCCAGCTGGCGTCCCACGACCGCGAGGAGGTCGAAGTCTTCCCAGTCGAGCTTGCGCGCCACCAGCGGCCGCGCGAGGATGACGAGGCCGACGAGGCGGTCGAAATGCATCAGCGGGACGGCTGCCCACGCCGATCGGTCGTGCCGCAGCCACTGGGGAATATGCGCCAGTTCGCCGTGATGGTCGATGCCCGCCCGCAGTTCGTCGAAATCGAGGATCAGCTCGCTGTCCTCGAGCAGTTTCGCCAGCGCCTCGGGGGCTGCAGTGGTGGGCAGGTTGCGTCCCGGCCAGCGCCAGTTGGCCGCGAGTTCGAGGTCCCCCTCGTCGCCCGGCACCAGCAGCAGGCCCGACGGGCTGTCGGTGATGTCGGCCAGCGCTTTGACCGTACGCTCCTGCAGGGTGACGTTGTCGAACCCGGTGGTGCCGATCGTGTCGGTAAAGCGGATCCACTCGGTGCGGTAGTCGTACCGGTGCTTGAACAGGTGTTTGACCGCGGTGACCCGCAACCAGCCGCGCAGGCGGTCCGAAGGCAGCCAGATCAACGCCAGCGCACCCGCCGCGATGATCAGGCCCACCTGTGTCAGCCGGGCAAGATCGCCGCTGAGCATGTTGAGCCAGCGCGCGATGCCCAGCATCACTGCAAGATACCCCCCGATCAGCAGCAGCGAGAGGAAGCGGAAGGTGACCGCCCGCGACGGGCTGAAGGCGAGTTCGGAAGAATTGCGCGTGAAGCCGATCGCGAAGGGCACGGCGAAGATGGCTGCCGCCAGTCCGCGCAGGACGGCCAGCTCGCCCGGCGGCGATCCCATGATGTAGGCGATGGTGAAATAGTTGAGGTCGAAGGCCCACAGCCCCGCCAGGGCAGCAACGCTCCACCGCAGGATCTCGCGCGAGGTCGCGGCGGCACCGGCATAGAGATTGTGCAGCAGCACCAGCGCGCCGACCGCCACCATCACGCGGAACAGCGCCGCGGTATCGAATGTCAGCAGAGCAAGCTCGGGCGTGACCGCATAGCGCCGGGCGATGAGCAGCAAGAGGAATTGCATGACCTCGACCAGCACCAGCGCGACCACCACCGGTCGCACCAGCCGCAAGGTCTCGTCGCGGCCATCGTTGCTGAACAGGCGGAACAGGACGAACAACCACGCGAGATTGCGGGCGATCTCGGTGAGCTCGACGATCGGCCGGCCCGGCTCGAAGCTGGCCGCGGCGAAGCACCAGTTGGCGGTCAGCGCCACAGCGACGATCGCAGGTGTGCGGTCGCCGCGCGCGGGATCGCCCTTGCGCCCGATCCAGATCGCCGCAAGCGCGCAGACGATCGCCCCGATCGTGTAGGCCACATAGGACAGGCTGCCGACGAGACCCATCATCGCGCACCGTCCGGCCAGAGGATGACCCGCGCCGTCTGCAACAGGATCAAAAGGTCGAGAAACGGCGTGTAATTCTTGGCGTAATAGAGATCGTATTCGAGCTTGTGGCGCGCATCTTCGGTGTTGGCGCCATAGGGGTAGTTGATCTGCGCCCAGCCGGTGATGCCCGGCTTCACCACATGGCGCTCCGCATAATAGGGCAGCGCCTTTTCCAGTTCGGAGACGAAGGCGGGCACTTCGGGACGCGGGCCGACGAAACTCATCTCGCCCTTGAGCACGCTCCAGGCCTGCGGCAGTTCGTCGATGCGCACGGTCCGGATCACCCGTCCGACCCGCGTCACCCGCGGATCGCCCTTCTCCGCCCATTGCGCCCCGTTCGCTTCGGCATCGAAGCGCATCGAGCGCAGCTTTATCAGCGTGAAGGTCTGGCCGTAGAGGCCGACGCGCTTCTGGCGGAAGAATGCCGGGCCGCCGGTTTCCAGCTTTACCAGCACCGCAAAGATACCGATCAGCGGCAGACCGACGATCAGCAGCAGCAGGCTGGCAACGATATCGAACGTCCGCTTGCCGATGCTCGACAAGCGCCGGCCGGCGGAAAACCCGTCGGAGAAAATCAGCCAGCTGGGGTTGAGCGTGTCGAGATCCACCCGTCCCAGCTCACGTTCCAGAAAGCTGGAGAAGTCGTTGACGTGGACGCCCTGCGTCTTGACGCGCAGCAGGTCTTTCAGCGGCAGCGAATTGCGCCGTTCCTGCAGCGCGAGCACGACCTCGGTCGCACCGACGCGGTCGGCGAACCGGCCGAGATCGGAAATCGATTCACGCTGCACGGCGGTGGCGATCAGCGGCGCGGTTTCCCCCATCGCGACGAAGGCACCGATCCTGAAGCCGCTTTCGGGCCTGTGCGACAGACGCTCGAGCCGCTTGGCGCGTTCGCCTGCGCCCAGCACCAGCACCGTCCGCCGGAACGCCTCGGCGCCCAGCATCCGGCTTGCGAGGATCCGGTTCGCCACGAGCACGAGGATGGCGATCCCCATCGCGTACAGCAGGACCGAGCGCCACAGCGCCGAACCGGGGAGGACGAAATTGACCAGCGATATGGCAAGCACGCCCAGGCTGACCGCCACCAGCAACCGGGCAGTCGCGAAGCGGATCGAGCGCAGCGCCTCGGGGCCATAGGAGCCCACCGCGATCATCCCCAGCCAGATGACTCCGGCAAAAACCCCGATTTCGACCGCGCGATCGGAAACTTCCCCGACGCCCGTGCCGATCTGCATCACGCGCAGCCGCCACGCGGCTTCGCCTGCCAGCAGCAGCAGCATGAAGTCGATCAGGGAAAGCAGCACCACATTGTAGGAAATGTAATGCTTGAACAGGCGGATCATCCGA